>ERZ780223.2295-NODE-2295-length-16552-cov-5.205734_pt1 | contig 16552 bp, 13 predicted proteins | sample MGYA00511016_ERZ780223 | MGnify/ENA primary metagenome ERZ780223 (study PRJEB29588, sample SAMEA2159032) | human gut metagenome | biome: human gut; feature: human-associated habitat; material: faeces | place: Denmark | collected 2008/2010 ... | reverse complement strand
GAGGCGGCGGCGCACGGCGCGCTGACGGCGCTGCTGACGCTGCCGGTGAAAAACGGGGCGTTCCGGACGGCGGTGCTCTATCAGGGCGTGGGCTGTTCGGTGGCGGCGTTTTTCCTCTCCAACGCGGCGATTGCGAAAATCGGCGTGAACAAAACGTCGTCGTTCATCGGCGTATCGACCATCGTTTCGATTTTGGCCGGAGCGCTGGCGCTGGGCGAGCCGCTGCATATCGGGCAGATCGTCGGCGCGGCGGTGATCGTGGCGGGCGTATACACGGCGAACCGAGCGTAGAAAACATAAAGGCGAAAAACAAAAAATTCCCCTGTCCGGCGGAACGTGTTCCGACCGAACGGGGGATTTTTGACGTACTATGGGGAATTTCGTAAAACCGTCCGTGCGCGCCGCGAAAATCAGAAGGTCACGCTGCCGAAGCCGACGCTCTGGCCGCTGGCCTGATCGAACAGGGCGATGTTGTCGCCGACGATGTTCAGCGGCAGCTCGGTATCCACGGCGTAATCCACGCAGCCGAAAACGACGCTGGTGAGCATCGTGCCGCCGCAGGAGAGCTTGACCGTCGTTTCCATGCCGGCGGGCAGGGTGGAATAGGTCTTGCCGCGCAGCGGCCCGCCCTGCACAATCGGCAGAAATTCCGGCCGAACGCCGAGAACGGCGCTGCCCGTCAATTCGCCCAGCGGCGCTTTGGCGGTGAAGGTCGCGTCGTGCCCCAGCAGGGAGAGCGACGCGCGGTTTCCGTCGGCGGCCTTCACCGTCGCGGGGATGAAGTTCATCGTCGGGTTGCCGACAAATTCCGCGACGAACAGGTTCGCCGGATGGCCGTAGATCTCCAGCGGCGGCGCGTACTGCTGCAAAACGCCCGTGTCCATCAGGCAGACCTTGGTGGAGAGGGTCATGGCTTCAAGCTGGTCGTGCGTGACGTAGACGAAGGTGCTGTTGGTATCCGAGTGCAGGCGCTTGAGCTCGGTGCGCATCTCCTGACGCAGCTTCGCGTCCAGGTTGCTCAGCGGCTCATCCATGAAGAGCACCTTCGGGCTGGGCGCGAGGGTGCGGGCGATGGCGACGCGCTGCTGCTGGCCGCCGGAAAGCTCGGCGGGGTAGCGCTTTTCAAACTGCTCGATCTTGAGCAGGGCGAGCAGCTCGTCCACGCGCTTGCGGATGCGCGCCTTATCCCACTTGAGCATCTCCAGACCGAAGGCGATGTTTTCATACACCGTCATGTGCGGCCAGAGCGCGTAGTTTTGGAACAGAAAGCCGATGTCGCGCTTGTTCGGCGGCAGGTTGATGCCCTTTTCGGAATCGAAAACCGGCACGCCGTCGATCAGAATCCGGCCGCTGGTCGGCGTTTCAAGCCCGGCGATCATGCGCAGGGTGGTCGTTTTGCCGCAGCCGGAGGGGCCGAGCAGGGTGATGAAGCCGCGATCCTGAATCTGCAAATCCAGATCCTGCACGGCGACGAATTTGTCAAAGCGCTTGGTGACGTGTTGCAAAATAATTTCCGGCATGATGTCAGCCTCCGATGCCTTTGTCAAAGGATGCGCCCGTCAGCTTGTTGGTGACAAAGTTGATGAGAATGATAATCAGGATAATCAGCAGCGTGACGGCGCTGCCGTATTGCGCGTAGCCCGTTTCGTTGAAGGAGAAGAGCATCGTGGTCAGCAGGTAGCGCGCGTAGGGCACCAGCAGGGTGAACAGCGCGACCTCGCGCATCACGGAAATCACCGGCAGCAGATAGCCGGAGATGATGCTGCTCTTTTGAATCGGGAAGAGGATGCGGGTCATGCGCGTGCGCCACGGCACGCCGAAGATGACGGCGGCTTCCTCGATTTCCGGGGCGATCTGCATCATGCTGTTCACGCCGCTGCGGGAAGCGAACGGCAGGAACTTGATGGAGGCCACCAGCACCAGCACGCCGAAGGTGCCGTAGAGAAATTTGAAATTCGCGGATGTGGCGACGGCGAGGTAAATGGTCGCGAACGCCATCGCGGGCATGAGATACGGGAAGAACGCGAGGCTTTCCACGATGCGGGAGAGCCTGCTGCCGCGGCGGCGCACGCAGGCATAGCCGATGAGCATGCCGCAGGTGCCGACAATCGCGGAGACGACCAGCGCCAGCAGCACCTGACGCAGCAGCGCGCTCCACATCGTCGTGTTGAGCAGGATGCCGGCGATCATGCCGGTTTCATAGGCCGAATCCTCCGTGCCGATCCAGAAGTGGAGCGTCATGTTGCTCGGGCTGTAATTGCCGGGCTGACGGATGACGGATTCCAGCGCGAAGGAGATCAGCGGCATGATGGCGAAGAACGCCGTGAAGACGATCAGCAGTATGCTGATGGGCCAGTTGGCCTTGTGCAGCTTGACCAGCGAAACCTGGCCGCTCTTGCCGGTGACGGTGGTGAAGGATTTGCGCTTGCCGGTGAAGCGCTGGTTGACGCCCAGGATCAGGCAGCCCAGCAGGATGGAGACAAACGCGATGATGTAGCCCTGCCCCTGATAGCCCGCCTGAATCAGCGCGCGCATCTTGGTGGAGAGCGTGTAGCACTTGACCGCCGAGCCGAGGAACACCGGCACGGTGTAGGAGCTGAAGCCGCTGGAGAAGATCAGCAGGAAGGTCGAGAGGATGGCGGGCATGACGATCGGGATGGTCACGCGGCGGATGATCGTCGCGCGGTTGGCCTTGAGGATCGTCGCGCTCTCCTCGAGCGTCGCGTCCATGTTTTTGAGGATGCCGCCGATGAGCAGGTACGCGAACGGGGAATAATGCAGCCCCGTGACGATGATCATCGGGAACAGGCCGTAGACGAACCACTCCGGCATGCATACGCCGAAGATGGATTCCACCATGCCGATGTTGCCGCCGCCGACCCGGCTGTTTTGGAACATGTTCGTCCAGAACAGGGCGAGCGTCCACGCGGGCATCATGTAGGGGAAGACGAAGACCGCCGAGATAAACTTTTTGCATTTGAGGTCGGATCGCGTGATGAACCACGCGACCGTGCCGCCCACCGCGATGCCCAGAGTGCCCGAGCCGAGCGCGACGATCAGCGAATTGCAGAGCGGCTGCCAGAAGTTGACCTGACTCCAATCGTCCCCGGCGAAGAGCTTTTGGAAATGCCGGAGCGTGGTGGAGCCGACCGGCAGGCGCAGCAGCTTCTTTTCCGTGCCGACGTGCACGGTGAACATGTTGCTCAGCATCGTCGCCATCGGCATCAGGCTGAGCAGCACCAGCACGATCAGAAAGAAGACAAGCAGCAGGTTGGCCGGTTTGGAGACGAACGCCCGAAGCCGGTAGCGCCAGGGCTCGTGCCGTAAATCGCGCGTATGAACCATCGTTTTTCCTCCGCTTTGAAGAAAACAGGGTGAGTGCTAACCTCACCCTGTTCGACATGAGTTTGTTATGCAGGACTGCGATCAGCCAACGCGGGTCGCGATGAACTCATACACGTCGATGTAGTGCTCGTAGAGGTAATCCATATCTTCAAGCACCAGCTTATCCTGCCAATACTCGAACGGCTCGTCCATCAGGCCTTCCGGCTTCTTGATGGAGGTGTTCGGGGAATAGTAGCCCTGGCTGGAATTCCAGCTCTTTTCGCCCGCGAAGCCGTCCTCGCTGAGCAGATAGTTGATGAACAGCGCGCAGGTGTAGGGGCATTCTGTGTCCTTGCACACGGTCGCGTAGATCGGGTACATCAGGCCGGAGAAGCAGTCCACGTCGTTTTCAAACTGCACGACGGTCAGCTTGCCACGGTCGGCTTCATCCACCTTGCGCAGCTTGGAGAACACGAACAGACCCATGTTGCCCGCCGCGCCGGAGGCAATGCCCGTCGCCATCTTGGAGGCGGAGGTGTAGGTGTAGTTCACGTTGGAAAGGAAGCCCGCGATCCACTCGTAGGCGGCGGATTCAAACTCGCCCTTCTCCCATGCCTTGCCGTAATAGCTCTCGTAAGCCTTTTCGAGCTTCTCGTTCCATTCCGGGCTGGTCAGCATAATCAGGAAGTTGATGTTGACGGTCTCGTTGGTCGGGTCTTTGAAGAAGACCTTGTCCTTCCACTTGGCCTCGGTCAGCTCCCAAACGTTGGTCAGGCCGACGCTGCCGGCGGTGTTGTTGTAAATGAGCAGCGAGTTGACGAACGTGACGACCGCAGGCTCGCGGTACTGCTCGGCCACGACGCTTTCAAGCGCCTTCGGGAAATAGGCGTAGCTCAGGCCGTCGTCCAGCAGATAGGTCTTGAGATCCGCGCCGTTCTGCGTGAGCGCCATGTCGGCAGAATCCTTCACGCCGGAGCCGATGGTGTTGGTCAGGATGGTGTAGGATTCGCCGTCGTCGATTTCGGCGTAGACCACCTTGCCATCCAGCGCGGGGTAGGCGCGCATGAAGTTTGCGGCGGCCTTCTCGGCGAAGGACGTGGTGGAATAGAAGTTGAGCTGCGCGCCCGCGGCCATCTCTTCCTGCGCCTTGGCGTAGAGCTCGTCGTTGGTCATCGTCGCGGCCTTTTCCAGCGCGTCGCTCACGTTGTCGGCCAGCGCGGCCGTGCCGGCGGTCAGCGTCATCGCGGCGGCCAGAATCAGGGGCAGAATTCGTTTCATGGAATACATCCTCCTTTTGTTGACACGGATTTTTCAAAAACGATACACATTTTTTACAATTATACGGCGATTTGGCGGGGAGTGTCAAGATAAAATGTGCAGAATAGATAAAAAACGGTCGAATTTTATGAGAGGGAAACGCGATCTGAAAAAAACGGACGAAGGCGCGCGAATCCATCGGAAGCATGGGGGTGCCAAGCTAACAATACCGATATTTCAAGAATAAAACCAAATGTTTTTGCCCGAAGGTTTCCAAAGAGGTTTTCGGTTGTTGCTGCCAGTGGCAGAAGCAAACAAACGAAAACGGAAAGCCCTTTGGTGGGGCGGTGGGGCAAAGCCCCACATCCAGAAGATGAAAATACTGGTTTTTGATTCTTGAAATGTCTGGTTTGAGCTCAACAGCCTCTTCAGGCATTTATGCCGCCCTTCCACGGGCGAACCGGCAGATTCTCGCTGCGCTTGAGCGACGCGCGGATATTGCCGTCGAAGAGCTGGCCGATGCGGGTAATCATCTCCAGCCCGTCCTCCTTCATGCCCTGCCCGATCCAGTTGAGCACCATTTCGGTCAGCGCGCTCTGATAAAACTGGGCGATGATATCCTTATCCCCCTGACTGGCGTGAATCCCCTCGCTCTGCCGCTCGACATAGCGGCGCATGACCTCGCCCGCGACGTTGTAGAGGTATTTTTCCAGCGATTCGCGCTGCATGGAGTGATACACGTGGTAGACGGCGCGCTTATGCCGCAGGGCAATCTGCATCGCCTGTGCGATGCCCTCCTCCCACGTGACATGCTCCTTCACGCCGCCGAGCACGGTTTCCAGCTCCGATTCGAAAATCTCCGTCAGCACGGCATATAAATCCTGATAATAATAGTAAAACGTCTTGCGGTTGATCTCGCACCGCGTCACCAGATCGGTCACGGTGATCTCGTCGAAGGGGCGTTCATCCAGCATTTCGATAAACACGTTGCGAATCATGTTTCGCGTATATTTTTGAGCCATGTCATCCCTCCGCGCCTGTCTTTTTTCGTTATTATACCCATTTCGCAAACCAAAAGCAAGCGCTTCCCCTTTGAGGTCAGCCCATGCGATGCATTTTTTTCCGTTTCATGCAAAAAAGTTGAAAAAGGGGCTTGACGCAGGCAAAATTCTGCGATATAATACGCAACGTTGACGGGGCATTAGCGCAGTTGGTAGCGCACAACACTGGCAGTGTTGGGGTCAGGAGTTCGAATCTCCTATGCTCCACCATACTTGAGAAATCCGAACTTAATTCCGGTTGGGGATGGGTTCGGATTTCTTCTTTTTATCTCAAATATCACTGAGTTTTAAACATTTTTCTTTATTCCAACAAAAAGAAGAGTAGAATTTTCTATTCTATCGATCAAAAATTCCACTCGATTGACGATTCAGTTTATTTCCAATTCATTTTTTCCAGCTTTTGAGCAATCTTATCCGCAGTCGGTGGACAGCCCATGACACAGTTTTTCGCCCCGCGGCAGCATTTGCCGATTCCTAATCCATCCAGTGCCTTTCCCTGCCAGCCTTGACCAATATATACATTCTGCTCCGGTCTGGCTCCCGTCGTGTATAATGCACGCACCAGGCTGGCAAAACATGCCGAACACGCTTCATTTTCATGTATATTTCGGGTCAATCCAGCAACGGTTCCGCTCGGTTTGGGATAAGCAGGCGCATCGTCCGGTCTGTTTAATTCCGTGACATCCTCCATCGACCATGCCATGCTGCCGCCGCCAAAGCGCTGCGCCCATTCAATATAGGGAACGCTCTGCGGGTCGATCCCCATCAGCGCACAGCCATACGCATCCAGCTGCACAGCATCTGTTCCCAAATACATGCGATTGGTTTGCACCGGCGTTCCGCCTTCCTCAAAATCCAAATCGCCGCAGATGCTGTCCACCACAATAAGCCGCGGTTTGAGCGCTGCGCCCAGTGCAGCAATCGGTTTTTGCAGCCCCAATGCGTGAAATCGGCGTTTCTCTTTATCCGGCAGGCAGCCTTTAAGATTTTTCAGCGCACAGGTCATCAGGGTCTGGCAATGTCCCTTAAGCACAGGCAAATCGACCAGCAGCCCCGCATCCAGCGCGCGACAGCATACATCAATAGAACCGATCGCCGTCTTCACCGGGCGAGCCACATCTTTTTTCAAATCATAAAAAGGGACGTTATACGCTTTGCAGATCTTATCATAGCCTGCCCTGCGCATGGCTCGCATCGTTTCATCGCCGACCCAGCTTCCTTCAATGACGCTTATTTTCTCTACACCATAACCGCGAAAATACTCGATGCACCCGCTAAGCACTCCGCCATGCGTGGTTGCGCCGCTCTCCGGTGTTCCTGCCACCACCAAATTGGGTTTGAGCGCCACGTCGCCGCCTGACGGAACCATGTGAATCGCATCCGCCGCTTCCAGAAGACGGATCGTCATCTCATGGGTATCCTGTCCGTAAATTTGATAGATTCTGCTCATCGTTTTCCTTCCTCCGCCAGGCAGAAATCAGGTGATCGGCGCAGGGTTAAAGATGCACAGATAATTATGCAGTCTGTATTTTTCTGCCCACGGTTGTTCTTTTCCACTGGCGACCGCTATGATCTTGTCAAACAGCTCATTGCCGACATCCTGAATCGTCTTTTCTCCCGTGGCGATCGAACCCGCGCAAACGTCGATCAGATCTGGCCACTGTTCCTTCATTTCGTTCCGGCTGCAAACCTTAATGACCGGTGCAGCGGCTAATCCGTAAGGCGTTCCCCGCCCTGTCATGAACACCTGCAACCCAATACCGCTCGCCAACTGACACGGACCACAGACGATATCGCTTGCAGGCGTCGCAGCATAGATCATACCGTGTTTAGTCGGTCTTTGCGCTGGAGAAAGCACCTCTACGATCGGAGAAGTGCCGGATTTGGCAATGCTGCCCATCGCCTTTTCAACGATATTGGAAAGACCGCCTTTTTTGTTACCGGGCGTAGGGTTTGCACTTCTGTCCACATTGCCCTCGAGCAGATAATGGTCGTACCATCGCATCTCTTCCGCCAGACGATCCCGCACTTCTGCCGACACGCAGCGCTCCGCAATCAGATGTACGCCGTCGCGTACCTCCGTCACTTCGCTGAACAATACCGTTGCGCCGCCCTGAACAAGCATATCCGCCGCATACCCTGCCGAAGGATTTGCCGTCACGCCGGAAAAAGCGTCACTTCCGCCGCACTGCATGCCGATAAGCAGATCACTCAAGGGGAGTTCTTCGCGGCGGCGCTGATCAAGAATCGCCAGCTTCTTTTCCGCCATTTCCATAATGGCTCGGATATTCGCCTCATATCCTTTGTTTTCCTGTAAAACGACGACATTCTCCGGCGTGTTACTTTCCGGACCAACAAGCATATCTGCCGTCAGCTTCTCGCATCCCAGCGAAACGACCATCAACTGCCCGCCAAAGTTCGGATGATGGCATAGATTCCGCAATGCACGGATCGGCACCTTCGCTTCCGGCGCGTTGATCGCCACGCCACAACCATACGCATGGTTCACGGCAACCACGTCATCTACATGCGGATATTTGGGCAGCAGTTCCGCGCGGATACGCTCGACAACCCGATCAAGCACGCCCTGTACGCATTGAACGGTCGTCTGAATCCCCAAAATATTGCGCGTCCCAGCGTAGCCGCCCTCCGGATTGCGATACCCCCACCATGTCTTGATCGGTGCTTTCGGCAGATCCTTCCGGATATTGACGCCATACGGCATATCGTCAAGGTCGGGCGGCGTTGGCAGACGCAGCATATGTTCATTGATCCACTGTCCTTTACGGATGGAATCGAGCGCATATCCCAGCACTACGCCATATCGAATGATCGGCGCATCCTTGTCGATATCCCGCAGGGCAATCTTGTGTCCCTGCGGAATATCGCTCAACGTTACAACGCCCGGCAAAAGTTCCGTCCCTTGCTTGACATCCTGCACAGCAATCGCAACATTATCTTTTTCATTGATCTGGATGTATGTACGCATAACGATACACTCCTTTTAACAGAAAACCGGCTGGCAAACAGCCCAGCCGGTTTCGGTTCGTTTATCTCACTAAACAAGGTTTCTTAGGATCGAACTTCCAACCGGGAATCAGATACTGCATACCAATTGCATCATTGCGGGCACCAAGCGCATGCTCAACATAAAGCCGATTCGCCTTTTTGACCTGCTCCAAATCAACATCGATACCCAGACCCGGCTTCTTGGGCAATTCAATACAGCCGTCTACGATCTGCATCGGCTTTTGTGTCAGGCGCTCGCGTCCTTCCTGCCAGATCCAATGCGTATCAATGCCGTTCATTTTTCCGGGAATCGCCGCCGCACACTGCACGACCATCGCCAGACTGATATCGAAATGGTTGTTGCTGTGGCATCCCCACATCAGACCGAAATCGTTGCAGAGCTGACCCACGCGGACAGAGCCGTTCATCGTCCAGAAATGCGGATCTGCCAGTGGGATATCCACGCTCTGAAGCGCGATGGTATGGCACATCTGCCGCCAGTCCGTGTTGATCATATTCGTTGCCGTAGGCATCATGGTCGCTTTGCGGAATTCCGCCATGACCTCGCGACCGCTGAATCCATCCTCCGCGCCGACCGGGTCTTCGCAATAAGCCAGGCATTCCTTGAGCTTCGGCGCGATCTCCAGTGCTTCTTTCAGGCTCCATGCACCGTTTGGATCCAGATCCACGCGGGCATTCGGGTATGCTTTTTTCAGTGCCTGAACAGCTTTAAGCTCTTCCTTTGGCGCAAGCACACCGCCTTTGAGCTTAAAATCCTCAAAACCGTATTTTTCAACGGTTGCCTTCGCCAGTTCAACGATGGCGTCCGGGGTCAGTGCTTCTTCATTGCGCAGGCGGTACCATGCGCACGGACTCTCTTCTTCGCTCATATACGGCAGATCCGTTTTCCTGCGATCGCCGATATAAAACAGATAACTCAAAAAGCGAACCCTCTCGCGCTGAATGCCGTCGCCCATGAGCGCAGCCGCCGGAATCTCCAGATATTTACCCAGCAGATCCAGCAGCGGTGCCTCGATCGCCGTCACGACATGTACGCCTGTACGCAGATCAAACGTCTGCAAGCCGCGGACATCATCTTTGATATTCTGATTCAGCCATGTGCGTACCTTATTCAGTGTGCCTTTATAGTCTGCGATGCTGGTATCCAAAACCAGTTCTTTCACGTTTTCCAACGCTTTTGTGATCTTCTCGCCGCCCGGAACCTCGCCTACGCCAAGATTACCCGTGCTATCCTCCAGCACAACGACATTCCGCGTAAAGTACGGCGCATGCGCACCGGACAAATTCAATTCCATGCTGTCGTGTCCTGCAACCGGGTACACGTCCATTTTGACTACTTTAGGAATCATAAAAAGTCACTCCTGTTATCGCTATCAGGATCCTCGTTATTTCTTCATATTCATGCCGATTTTAATGGCACGAAGCAGACGATCTGCCGCGTCTTCATACAGCATCGGCGCGTCCCTCATCGCTTTTTCAAGACTCATCGGAGAAGAAACCGTTGCCTGAATCGTACTTTCGCACAAATCAAACAACTCGTCCGCGCCCTCTCCCATCCCGCCGACGATGGCTGCAACGGGAACGCCATGGGCTGCGCAGCGTTTTGCCACCCCGACCGGAACCTTGCCAAACCGGACGCTCTGGCGATCAATACGCCCTTCTCCCGTAATAGCAAGCGATGCGCCTTCCAGTTTTTTGTCAAAGTCAACTGCTTCGAGCACCGCGTCGATGCCGCTTTTCAGCGTCGCACCTAATACGCCGCCCAGCGCAGCACCCATTCCGCCTGCCGCGCCCGCGCCCGGGAACGATGCAATATCCCTTCCGACAGCGTCGCTGACAACTCGGGCGTAATGTGTCATTCCGGCTTCCAGCTCATCTCGAATGGCTGGCGTCGCGCCCTTCTGCGGTCCGTAGGTAAACGTTGCCCCGTCCTTGCCGAGCAGCGGATTCGTTACATCGCAGATCACCGTGATCTGCACCCGCTTGAGTTCCGGCATCAATCCGCTGAAATCTGCTCGAAAAACATCCTTCATCGCACTTCCGTCCGGTCGAACGGCTTTGCCTTCGCGATCCGTAAATACCGCGCCGAGCGCTTGAAGCATGCCCATTCCGCCATCATTGGTCGCGCTTCCGCCAATACCGATCAAAAGCCTGCGCGCCCCTTTCCGGATCGCATCAGCAATCATCTCGCCCGTGCCCAAACTCGTCGCAAGGCGCGGATCTCTCTTTTCTTCCGGAACATACGGAAGCCCGCTCGCCTGCGCCATTTCAAGAACGGCTGTTACACCATCGTCAAGCATGCCCCATTCTGCCGTTTCCGGTTCAAGCATCGGTCCGGTAACGTTCGTTTTCATTCTTTTTCCGCCCATGGCGCGCAACAAGGCATCTACGGTTCCCTCTCCGCCGTCCGCCACAGGAATCGAAACCATTTGAACCCCCGGAAAATGGCGAGCACTCACCCGTTCCAAAATATCGCAACTCTTCACGGCAGACAGCGAACCCTTAAAAGAATCCGGAGCAAAGATCAGTTTCATGTTTTTCTCCCATTCCGCTTTTTATTTTCAATACCGGCGGGCGTTCTCCCCTGCTTGCTGACATAAGCTGATTTCAATGAAATTGCTATTTGCAGAAAGGGCTATCCTCCCCGTTCGGGAAGAATAGCTTTTTATCAACCGTCTGAGTTCCTCCTCCTTCGGCGGAAGGAGGAGAACCTCAGGTTTTGGCTCAGTGATGGAGAACTTCGCCGCTCAGCTTCTGATAATATTTCAGGAGCGCGCTGTGGTCGCAGCTGCCATCGCCGTCATGATGCAGGATCTTCATCATTTCCAGAACGGTCTGGGTCAGCGGAATCGGTGCATCCACCGTCTTCGCCGCATCCACCACGTTATTCAGATCTTTGATGTGCAGGTCGATGCGGAAGCCCGGCTGGAAGTTCTGATCCATCATCATCGGAGCCTTCGCATTCATTACGGTGCTGCCAGCCAGACCGCCGCGGATAGCCTCAAAGATCTTCTGGGGCTCAACACCGCACATCTGACCCATCTGCATCGCCTCAGCCAGCGCCGCAATATTCACCGCCACAATGGTCTGATTGCACAGCTTAGTGACGTTGCCTGCACCTACGTCGCCGCAAAGCACCGCGCTGGAGCCCATCGTCAGGAGCAGATCTTTGAACTTATCAAACACTTCCGGCTTACCGCCGACCATGAAAGACAGTGTTCCGTCCACCGCCTTCGGCTGACCTCCGGAAACCGGCGCATCCAGCATATCAATGCCGCGCTTGGCAAGCTCAGCAGCGATCTCGCGGCTGGCGACCGGATTCAGGGACGTGCAGTCGATAAAAGTCGCCGTCTTGGGCATCTTATCAGCCAGTTTGTCATCTTCCAGCATAACGGATTTGACATGCGGACTGTTGGGCAGCATGGTGATGACCGCATCCACACCCTCGACCGTTTCGGCGGAGTTTGCGCACGCCGTAGCGCCGGCAGCCTTCAGTTCAGCGATCGTCGCTTCGTTACGGTCATAAACACGGAGCTGATGACCCGCTTTGAGCAGGTTGAGCGCCATGGGCTTGCCCATAATTCCAAGACCGATAAATGCGATTTTCATAATCATTTTCCTCCTTAAATCTGTTGAATAAACCATGTGATAACGGGTACGGTAAGAATACTGAGCAGCGTAGATACGCTGACACACGCCGAAGCGAAGACATAATCTCCGCCATAGCGCTCTGCCATGGCAGCCGTATTGGAAGCTACCGGCATTGCCAGCAAGATTACGCATATGTTCATGGTCAACTCATCCACACGACAGAGTTTCAAAGCGACCGCAAACAACAAAGGAAAAACGATCAATCGAAATAAACTGGTAACCAGGACGGATCTGTCCATCAGCATTTTCCAATCTATATGCGCAAGGGTCGCGCCGATGAGGACCATGGACAGGGGCGCCGTCATATCACCCAAATTGGAGATCGCTGTACCGAACACGCCCGGGATCTGCCATTGCGTCGCCATCAAGAACGCGCCGATGTAGATCATCACCACCATCGGATTCAGCAGCACGTTTTTGACCCATCCGCCTTTTTCGGGCTTGACGAACAGCCCCAGCCCCACCGTCCATTGAAGGATGCGCGGCGGGATCAGGTACATGCTCGCGTAAAAGACGCCAACTGGACCAAATACCAGGCTGATGATCGGCAGTCCAGCATTGCCCGCGTTGCTGAACATGCTGGCATACATCAGAACTTTTTTCCTGTTCTTCGGCTGATTCTTCCAGAGCATCAGGCCTATCAGTCCCGTGATTACGCATCCCAGCAGCGAAATGACAATGACCCAAACCGAGGAAAGGATCTCTTCGCGCGTCGTCGGCCTATTGAATGCGTCGAGCACCATCATGGGCATCGCGACATCCATCAGCAGCCGAACCAGCACCGTGCGGTTGTCTTCCCGGATGATCCCCGCTCTGCTGATACAAAATCCGCAAAACATATACAGGAACAGCAGCAGCTGTGTATTCACCATCCGGCTGACAATTTCGTTCACAGCAGACCCATCCCTACCAGAACACCGCGGAGCTTTTCGCGCTGCGCATCGTCAAGCGGCTGGATCGGTTCGACGCAATTTCCGCAGTCGTGTCCGATCATCTTGAGCGCTTCCTTCAGTACGACAGGGAAGGTTCCCATATTGGTCGCAATGCGCAGGGCAGAGAATTTGAACTGCGCCTGAAGCGCGCCTTCGCGATCTCCTTCCATGAACTTATCGTAAATATCCGCCGCAATGCGAGGCGCAACATTCGCACAGCTGGCAATCGCACCGGAAGCGCCATAACAAAGCGCGGCATAGATCAGCGTATCGCGCCCCATCATAACGTGGAAATTGTCCATTCCACGCGTCAGACGCAGATATTCTTCCGTATTGGTCATGTCGCCCGTGGAATCCTTGACGCCGACAATATTGTCGATCTCCGCAAGTTTAGCCACGGTCGCCGGTTCGACGGTCACATTCGTCTTGGGTCTGTTGTTGTAAATGATGATCGGCAGAGAAGTTTCCGAAGCGATCTCACGGTAATACTCGTAAACCTCATGTTGCGTCTGGCTGACAAACATCGGCGTCAGAACGCTCAGCGCGTCAATGCCGCCGACCTTCTCGACTGCCTTGGCAATTTGAATTGCACCTTTCGTGGTAATGTGGTTTGCACCGGCATAGATCGCCATGCGCCCGCGAACCGCGTCCTTCGTGACTTCCAGAATGTTATTATAGAACCCCTGATCGAACGCATAAAATTCGCCAGTCGTTCCAAACGGAAAAACGCCGTGAATCCCATTATCCGCAAGATAGTCGATCAACCCGCGGTAGGCACTCTCATTGAATTTTCCGTCTTCCGTAAGCGGGGTAACGATCGGCACTACGATACCTTTGGGTGTAAAGTTCATAAAGTCCTCTCCTTCTTTACGGCAGCCACGAAGTGGTGAGCGTGCCTTCTTGATTAAAGATCATATTTGACGGCGTATCCAGCGCCGTAAGTCCCGGATATCTGCCTGCCAGAACATCCTCGTAATAGGCTTCAGAAAGCATGATCTGACCGATATGCAGGCTGTTTTTGATGCGAATCAAGCGAATATGATCGGTATCTACACGGTTACAGGTGCGGATGCAGAACTGAATCGCTTCCTTATCTGTATACATGACGCACGGGATCATTGCCGACTTGATGACCGTGCTGGTCATGCAGTTGGTATACATCGCATCTACATCCATTTGATCGAAAATGCGCTTGGTGATCGCGCTTGCCAAACCGACGCCAAGGCTGTTGCCATGGCTTTCTTTTGTCAGGTCAAGGAAACATGTGCGTTGAACCTGAACTCCGCCATGCGCGTATGGCGTTGAAAACGTGCCGGTGATATTGGGGTCAACGCCCGTCCCGCTGAAATTCTTGCCGATGCGGTCAACGACCAGCACGTCGCCCTGCCCGACCAGGATAGACGGCATATGCGCAAACGCAATCTTCAGCAACTCCGGCTCTCTTTCCAGTATTTTTTCAGCCGGAATCGCTTCAAACATCATCGTCTGATCATAGGCATTCTCCAAACACGGGATCGCAAAGAGTATCTTTCCGGTATTCAGTGTAACCTTTGCCATCGTCGGGATGTTTTTTGCAATGATGTCCATCCCGTCAGAATGCACCTGTTCCGCGCCTTTCTGCTTTCCCAAGCCCACGGTCATCATTTTGCACGGCCCGCTTTCGATCGGACCACGGAAAGCGTTATGCGGCTTGAGCCGACAGGATAAGATCACGCCGTCGGATTCATAGGCGTTCTTATCCATGTAGACCGGTTTTCCCAGTTCGCTATATCCCAGCAATACGGTTTCCATCGAAGAGCGAATCTCGCAGCCCATCGTTTCTTCCGTAATGCCGTATCCCGCAAGCATCTCCCGCTGCCCTTCCGCCGTCGCTCCGCCATGGCTGCCCATCGCCGGAACGATAAACGGCGTTGCGCCGCGCGCTCTCACATAAGCCGCGACCGACCGCGTGATCTCATCCACGTTTCGGATGCCGCGGCTGCCCGCTGTAATGGCGATCCGCATCCCCGGTTTGATGCGCTCGCCCATTTTTGCGCGGTCGATCTCTTCAAAAATCGCTTTTTGAATATCCTCGCGGTCGATATGTCTGTCCGAAAATTTCTGCGCCGCATGAAACATTTTCGGAAGCGGTACATCCTTCAGCAGACATGACACGGTTCCATCATTTCTGATTTTCATAAGCGTCTGTTTCTCCTGTCTATCTGTGAAAACTGGAATGAATATCCATTTGCGCCCGATATTTCGCCACCGTTCGGCGGGAAAGGCTGACCCCCTGTTTTCCCAATGCCTCGGCGATCGCCCGATCGGATATTTTATCGTTTTCTCGGCATATCTCTCGGATCATTTCCTTTACGCGCTCCGTGCTGGAGCCTCCGGAAACCTCTTTGGGGAAAAAGTAGCTGATACAGCCATCCGATCACCTGAATATCCGCCCAATTTTCCGCGTCCACCGCCGCCAGCATCGCCAGCACGGAATCCTCCCGCAGCAGCCCGTCGGGGAAGAGCAGTTCCGTGTAATCGCTGATGGGCTCGAACATCTGCGGCAGCACGTCCGAAAGCTGATTGCACAGCGCGATCAGCAGTTCGGTATAGAGCGTTTCGGTTCGGTTGCCCTCCAGCAGCTCGACAACGTGGGAAAAATCCACGCCGTCCAGCTCGACGTTCTGCGCCTGCCGAACCAGCTCAGGCAGCGCGCCGGGCGCATCCGGCAGCACGCGCACGGAGACGGGCAGCAGGTTATGCTCCTGCATATAGCGCAGCGCGATAAAGCGGTTGAACCACGTGTAGGCGGTTTCTTCCATCACCTGATCGTAGCCGCGGCTTTGGATGCGCGCCAGCAGCGCGTCGCGCTGGTTGATTTCCGTCTGCGAGAGCAGCGCCCCGCCGAGCGTCTGAAACATTTTGGAGGGGATGACCGCGCCGCCCGCGCAGGTCTTTTCGTCAATGCCGAACCCCCGCGCGCGATCCTTCACGCGCTCGATGAGCGCCACGCGCGCGGCGACGGCGAAATTTTTGAGCTGGGTCTTGTTCATGGATATATCCTCCTCGGTGTCGATTTCAATCATCCCTGCCTTCCTCCCCGAGGGAGGTGTCGCCGCAGGCGACGGAAGGAGTTCGTCCCCCCTTGACCTCCCTCCTCGAGGGAGGTGTCGCCGCAGGCGACGGAAGGAGTTTGTCAATTCATCTGTATCGCGTCATTCCCCGCAAGCTCCTGCAAGAGCTTCTGTTTCAGCTGCTCCACATAGGCCTCGATCTCCGCCGCGCTGCTCAGCCGCTTCTGCGGCAGCACGTCGTAGC
>ERZ780223.2294-NODE-2294-length-16553-cov-9.850285_pt1 | contig 16553 bp, 10 predicted proteins | sample MGYA00511016_ERZ780223 | MGnify/ENA primary metagenome ERZ780223 (study PRJEB29588, sample SAMEA2159032) | human gut metagenome | biome: human gut; feature: human-associated habitat; material: faeces | place: Denmark | collected 2008/2010 ... | reverse complement strand
CGAAATCGCTGAAACCCGCATAAACACTGGCTTTTTTAAGCAACTCGATTTATTCGAATTCAATCGTTCCAGGTGGCTTGCTCGTCAAATCGTAAAATACTCGATTGACCCCACGCACCTCATTTATAATTCGGCTCATGACTGTCTGAAGCACTGCGAATGGAATCTCGGCACTCTCGGCTGTCATGAAATCTATAGTGTTTACGGCACGCAGTGCAACTGCGTAATCGTAGGTTCTCTCGTCGCCCATAACGCCGACTGAACGCATGTTAGTGAGAGCTGCAAAATACTGGTTCGGCATCCATGCCGGAGCTTCACCGTTTGCCTTCTTGTATTCGGCTACTGCCTTATCAACCTCTTCACGATAGATGAAATCTGCATCCTGAACGATACGTACCTTGTCAGCCGTTACTTCACCGATAATTCGGATTCCAAGACCCGGACCTGGGAATGGCTGGCGGAATACGAGATTTTCAGGAATTCCAAGCTCAAGACCAGCTTTTCTTACCTCATCCTTGAAAAGGTTGCGGAGAGGTTCAATAATTTCCTTGAAATCAACGAAATCAGGAAGACCGCCTACGTTGTGGTGAGACTTGATTACGGCTGATTCGCCGCCGAGTCCGCTTTCAACAACGTCAGGGTAAATTGTGCCCTGAGCAAGGAAATCAACAGCACCGATTTTCTTTGCCTCTTCCTCAAATACACGAATAAATTCCTCACCTATAATCTTTCTCTTTGCTTCGGGTTCTGTGACTCCCGCAAGCTTTGAGTAATATCTTTCCTGAGCATTTACTCTTATAAAGTTAAGGTCAAACTGACCATTTGGACCAAATACGCCCTCAACTTCATCACCTTCGTTTTTACGCAAAAGACCGTGGTCTACGAATACACATGTAAGCTGTTTTCCGATTGCTCTTGAGAGAAGTCCGGCCGCAACAGATGAATCAACACCGCCTGAAAGAGCAAGTAAAACCTTGCCGTCGCCGACTTTTTCACGGATTTCCTTAATCGTATTTTCAACAAATGCATCCATTTTCCATGTTCCAGCACAACCGCACACGCCGCGTACAAAATTATGAAGCATCTTTGTACCTTCCTGTGTATGAAGAACTTCCGGGTGGAACTGAATTGCATAGAGATTCTTTTCCTTGCACTCAGCAGCTGCGACAGGACAGTCTGCTGTGTGGGCGATAATCTTAAATCCCGGTGCAACCTGTGAAATATAATCAAAATGACTCATCCACACGATAGTCTTTTCTGAAACATCTCCAAATAAAGCACTGCTCTTATCCACAAAAGTCTCTGTCTTTCCGTACTCACGCACAGGTGCCTTTTCAACCTTTCCACCAAGAACATGCTGCATAAGCTGTGCTCCGTAACAAAGTCCGAGTACCGGTACTCCGAGTTCAAATAATTCCTTTGTGCATGTAGGCGAACCCTCTTCATAACAACTGTTTGGACCACCTGTAAGAATAATTCCCTTAGGATTCATGGCCTTTATCTGCTCAAGAGGTGTCTTGTAAGAATAAATCTCACAATATACATTACATTCACGGACACGACGTGCAACAAGCTGGTTGTACTGTCCGCCAAAGTCTATAACAATAACCTTTTCCTGATTCATATTGTCCCTTTCATATATTATTTTTCCTAAACCACCAAACACATATTGCGTGTTCCGACAGTTTCACGGCAGTTGCCAAGTTACAATGTATACACGAACTTTGCACTCCTTTAATTATTATAGTAAAGTCCGTCGGCAATGACAAGCCACTTTGTAAATAAACTTACAAAAAATCATTTAACTGCGATGTTTTTTTATAATGACGCAACTATTGATGCTGCCAAAAATGCCGCACATGCCAATATAGCGATTATCTTTATGACTTTCATGCTGTTCCTGCATTTTATATTTTTTCTTAAATAAGACAATACTCCCGTAGAATAAAAAACTGCGACAATCAATGCACCCATAGCCAGTCCGAACTAAGTTCCCATAAGATAATCATAAACAGGCATGTTATTTTCCGTTCCCAGATTCAGCATCACAAAACCGACAATAATCGAACACAGCCCTACGATACTTATAATTCTGAGTCTTTTAAGTAAAATGCCCTTTTCGTTCTCCGCATAATCCGCAACAAGTTTCAATGTCTCTTTTTCTTCACTGTTCATAATCTCGCTTTTCCTTTCCCCGTCAATAATTTCCCTGATGTCAACATTGTAAAAATCCGCAAGTTCAACCAAAAGACTCAAATCGGGCATATTGCTTCCCGTTTCCCATCTCGAAACAGTCCTTGACGATACATTGAACTGTTCCGCAAGCTGTTCCTGCGTAAGGTTCTTTTCCTTTCTTAATGTTTTAAGAAACGAGCCTATATTTTTTTGATTCATACTGCTGCCTCCTTTCATTGACAGGTTATATCATCTGTACCGGAATAAACACGACACAAAGCGAGAAATGCCGTATTTTCACCTATAGACACACTATGTCCTGCTTAATTTCCCTCAAGAAACTTATCAACAAACTTCCTCATTCCGGCAAACTTTTCCACAGTGTCCGGTCTGTCCGACTTAAAATCCAGCATTTTATACACATAACCCTGCTCCTTTACAATTTTAAGGCTCACTGGATATACCAGTTCAAAAATAAGCGAAATGTGTCCGACAATATTATCCACAACACTTTTTTTAAGCGACCTGAGTACAGTCTGTTTTGCATAAAAACATTCAAGCACTTCATCTGTTATCACACTGTTTCGTATCTCTTCTGTCGTTGCATTATAAATTGTCTCAAGAGGCACATCTACATTAACCTTTAAAATATCGATTTTATCTGCGTCACGAAGAATATTACAAAACATTTCTTCACGTTTGGAAAGCCCATCGGCAATCCTGAACTTATTATGCTGTCTGATAGCAAGCTCAAGCAAATCACCGCCGTTTTTCTCGACATATCCTTCGGCAAATTTATTAATTATGCGAGGAGCATTTTTCACAACAGTATCGTTGACTGGTTCACACATAGGCTTTTTTATTGCATACACAGTACCCTGGGCGGAAGTTACACAAACTTTATCTTTTCTGTCAGGGTCAAAAAGAATATCCGCACCAAGCTTGGCATGGTCAACTGACATTCCATCATTAAAAGTTCCAAAACATCTTATCTGTTCAAATCTTCCAATATCATGCAGCATGCCCAGAAGCCATGCAACGTCCTTATCTTCACCAGTAAGCCCTACAGAATCGGCAATTTTTTCACAAAGTGCAGCAACTCTGTAAGTGTGGTCAATTTTTAGTTTAATCTTTCCATCCGACGGGTCATAATAATGCACATATCCGGCAAATGCGTTAAGCACAGCCTTTCTGTTAATCACAGGCTTGTTAATACTGTCAACAATATCGGCAATTTCCGTCAAATCATTGCACACGCAGTACGTCAGCTTTCTTATCTCATCATCAATCGCTATCGTGTCAGGCACGTGAATAACTCTCATTCCCGCCGCATGACCTGCCTTAATTCCGTTGATACTATCCTCTACAACAATCGCATTTTCAGGTTTTACACCTATTGCATCTGCCGCAAGCAGAAATATATCAGGTTCGGGTTTCCCATGCTCAACCTCATTGCCATACACGACCGCATCAAGATAATCCGACACACCTATATCGCGGAGTGTTTTTTCGGCACTGACACGCCTTGTTGAAGTTGCAACCGCACATTTCAAATTATTTGCTTTAATATACTCAAATATTTCCTTAACACCTTTTTTAATAGGAAGACCTTCCTTTTCCCTTATCTTGTAAATATGCTCTGTGCGAAGCATTTTTGTCTCCCAATAATCAGCTTTTCCGTCAAAATAATCATCAAACATTTTACGGTTAAGCTCATCGGGTGCTCCCTTAAAACTGTCGATAAGCCACATAGGCATGTCTATGCCTTGTTTTTTTGCTGCCCACTTCCAGCCCTCATTTGACTGTCTTTCGGAATCGACCAAAACTCCGTCCATATCAAAAATAATTCCATCAACCATACTTATTTTTCTCCAAAATATTTTCTGTATATCTGTATATATATCTGCTGCCCTATATAAATCCTTCGGGTATTCAAACTACCTGATGTCACAATCAAAATGCCGCCTACTTTTCCAGATATTTTTTTACATACTGTCCCGTGTAAGATTCTTTAACCTTGACAATCTTCTCAGGCGTGCCCTTTGCGATAACAGTACCGCCTCTCGCACCGCCTTCCGGTCCCATGTCGATAATATAATCTGCAGTCTTTATTACATCAAGATTATGCTCGATAACAACGACCGTATTACCGCCCTCCGCGAGCTTATGAAGAATATCAACCAGTTTATGCACATCCGCAAAATGAAGTCCTGTTGTAGGCTCATCAAGAATATAAATAGTCTTTCCTGTGCTTCTCTTTGAAAGCTCTGTCGCCAGCTTTATTCTTTGTGCCTCACCACCCGAAAGTTCAGTAGAAGGCTGTCCGAGCTTTACATAAGAAAGTCCGACATCATTGAGAGTTTCAATTTTTCTTTTAATTGACGGAACATTTTCAAAGAATTCAACTGCATCTTCAACTGTCATATCAAGCACGTCATATATGCTCTTGCCTTTATACTTAACCTCAAGCGTTTCACGATTGTAACGCTTGCCGCCGCAGACTTCACAAGGCACGTACACATCAGGAAGAAAATGCATCTCAATCTTAATAATACCGTCACCCGAACATGCTTCACATCTTCCGCCCTTGACATTAAAACTAAATCTTCCTTTTTTGTATCCTCGCTCTTTTGCATCCGATGTTGCGGCAAACAAATCCCTTATCATATCAAATACGCCTGTATATGTCGCAGGATTTGACCTCGGAGTACGTCCGATTGGCGACTGGTCTATATCAATAACCTTATCAAGCTGTTCCACTCCGTCTATTCCGTCGTGTTTTCCCGGGATACATCTTGCCCTGTTAAGTTCCTTTGCAAGGTGCTTGTAAAGAATCTCATTTACAAGTGAGCTCTTTCCTGAACCTGATACACCCGTAACACATGTAAATACGCCAAGTGGAATATCAACATCAATATTTTTAAGATTATTTTCCCTTGCACCTCTGACCTTAATCCAGCCTGTCGGTTTGCGTCTTTTTGCAGGAACAGGAATCTTAATTCTTCCGCTCAGATATGCTCCGGTAATTGATTCCTTACACTTCATAATCTGTTCGGCAGTTCCCGTTGCAACAACCTGTCCACCATTCCTGCCGGCACCGGGACCGATATCCACAATATAGTCTGCAGCGTACATAGTATCCTCATCATGTTCAACAACGATGACCGAATTGCCTAAGTCTCTTAAATGTTCAAGCGTCTTTAAAAGCTTGTCATTATCTCTCTGATGAAGACCGATACTTGGCTCATCCAGAATATATGCAACACCTACAAGCCCCGAACCAATCTGGGTTGCAAGTCTGATTCTTTGTGCCTCGCCGCCCGAAAGCGTACCTGTTGCCCTGGAAAGAGAAAGATAATCAAGTCCTACATCCATAAGGAACTGTATTCTTGACCTTATCTCCTTTAAAATCTGGCTGCCTATGGCAAGTTGTCTTTCTGAAAGCTTCATATTCTGAAGAAAATCCTGCAAATCAAGAATCGGCATATTGGTAATCTCATAAATATTCTTATCAGCAACCGTAACAGCAAGCGATGTCGGTTTTAATCTCTGTCCCTTACATGACGCACACGGAGTAATTCTCATAAATTCTTCATACTGCTGCTTAGATGCCTCTGAAGCTGTCTCCCTGTAACGTTTTGCAACATTCCTTACAAGTCCCTCAAATGCAATATCATATACACCCTCACCTCGCTGGCCTCTGTAATAAACCTTAACGCTGTGACCTTTGGTTCCGTTGATAATAATATCTTTAATCTCGTCCGGATAATCCTTAAATGGTGTTGAAAGGCTGAAATTATACTCATCTGCAAGTGCTTTCATAATCGCTCTTGAAAAACTTCCCTCATCTGTTACAGACTGCCAGCCCATAACAACAATGGCACCCTCATCAATACTAAGTCTCTCATCGGGTATCATAAGCTCGGCGTCAAATTCCATCTTATATCCAAGGCCAAAACAATCAGGACACGCACCAAAAGGATTATTGAAAGAAAAGCTTCTCGGCTCAATCTCATCAATACTTATCTCACAGTCCGGGCATGCAAAGCTCTGGCTGAAGTTTATCGGCTTTCCGCCAATAACATCAACAGTCATTATTCCATCAGCAAGCTTCAATGTCGTCTCAATCGAATCAGTAAGTCTTTTTTCGATTCCCTCTCTTATAGAAAGACGGTCAACAACTATCTCAATATTATGTTTTTTATTCTTATCAAGTTTAATCTCATCTGTCAGCTCATACATGCTTCCATCAACCATAACACGAACATATCCACTCTTTTTAGCCTGCTCAAAGAGTTTAACATGCTCACCTTTTCTTCCTCTTACAACAGGAGCAAGAAGCTGAATCTTTGTCCTTTCGGGAAGTCCCATAATAACATCAACCATCTGGTCCACAGTCTGTTTCTTAATCTCTCTTCCACACTTAGGGCAATGCGGAATACCCACTCTTGCATACAAAAGCCTGAAATAATCATATATCTCTGTAACAGTTCCGACTGTAGAACGTGGATTTCTGTTAGTAGATTTCTGATCAATAGAAATCGCCGGTGAAAGTCCCTCTATACTTTCAACATTAGGCTTTTCCATCTGACCGAGGAACTGTCTGGCATATGAAGAAAGCGACTCCATATATCTTCTCTGTCCTTCAGCATAAATAGTATCAAATGCAAGCGAAGACTTACCTGAACCTGAAAGTCCTGTAAGCACAACAAGCTCATTTCTTGGTATATCAACAGATACATTTTTAAGGTTATGCTCATTAGCTCCCTTAATCCTTATAAACTGCCTGTAATCTCCTTTTTTCATCATTTACCTCTTTCACTTCGTCTCATATAAAAACTTATTAACTTCAATCATCTTATCCCTGAGAACTGCTGCCTCCTCAAAGTTAAGCTCTGCCGCAGCCTTGTGCATATTCTTCTCAATCTGCTTCTTAACCTTTTCAAGTTCTTTGCGGCTCATAGACTCATAATCTTTCTCAAGAGTCTCACCATTGCCGGATGATGCATCTGCTGCCTTGGAAATGCTTATCAGATCCCTCACAGCCTTCTTTATAGTCTGAGGAGTTATTCCATGCTCTTCATTATACTCCTGCTGAATCTGACGTCTTCTTTCCGTCTCGGAAATCGCTTTTTCCATTGATTCCGTAATCTTATCGGCATACATAATAACATGTCCCTCACTGTTACGTGCAGCTCGTCCGATTGTCTGGATAAGCGATGTCTCCGTCCTTAAAAATCCTTCCTTATCGGCATCAAGAATAGCAACAAGTGTAATCTCAGGAATATCAAGACCTTCTCGTAAAAGGTTAATACCAACAAGCACGTCAAACGCATCCATTCGCATATCACGTATAATCTTCTGCCTTTCAAGCGTATCAATGTCGGCATGAAGATACTTGACACGTATTCCAAGCTCTTTAAGATAATCTGTCAAATCCTCTGCCATACGTTTAGTAAGCGTTGTGACAAGGATCTTATTATGTTTCTTAGTCTCCTTGTTAATCTCCGAAACAAGGTCATCAATCTGCCCTTCAATAGGACGTACAAAAATCTCAGGATCCAGAAGTCCTGTAGGACGTATAATCTGCTCCGCCCTTAAAAGTTCATGCTCTTCCTCATAGACAGATGGTGTTGCCGAAACAAACAACATCTGCGAAATCTTATTCTCAAATTCAGTAAAATTAAGCGGTCTGTTATCCTTAGCAGATGGAAGCCTGAAACCATAATCTACAAGAGTTGTCTTTCTTGACTGGTCGCCGGCATACATTCCTCTTATCTGTGGAATCGTTATGTGTGACTCATCAACTATAATAAGAAAATCATCCGGAAAATAATCCATAAGTGTATATGGCGGAACCCCTGCTGGAAGCCCCGCAAGATGTCTTGAATAATTCTCAATTCCCGAGCAGAAACCGGTCTCCTGCATCATCTCTATATCAAAATTAGTTCTCTCCTCAATTCTCTGTGCCTCAACAAGCTTATCTTCGCTCTTAAAATAAGCAATTCTCTCCTTCAGTTCTTCCTTAATATTCTCAATTGCTGCCGCCATCTTTTCCTTATCAACAACATAATGTGAATTCGGGAAAATCGCAATATGTTCAAGCTCTGACTTGACTTCTCCAGTCAAAGAATCAATCTCAGATATTCTGTCAACTTCATCACCAAAAAATTCAATTCTTACAGCCTCTCCACTTGATGCTGCCGGATAAATCTCAACAACATCGCCACGCACACGGAAAGTTCCTCGTTTAAAATCCTGGTCTCCTCTCATATATTGAATATCAACAAGCTTTCTTATGACATCGTCTCTGTCCTTCTCCATGCCGGGACGCAGGGAAATAACCATATTCTGGTAATCAATAGGTGCACCGAGTCCGTATATGCACGATACAGAAGCCACAATAATAACATCCTTTCTTTCAGAAAGTGCGGCTGTTGCTGAATGCCTTAACTTATCAATCTCATCATTAATAGAAGAATCCTTAGCTATATAAGTATCGCTCTGCGGCACATAAGCCTCGGGCTGATAATAATCGTAATATGAAACAAAATATTCAACAGCATTATTTGGAAAAAATTCCTTCATCTCGCCGTAAAGCTGTGCAGCAAGTGTCTTATTATGTGAAATAATAAGCGTAGGCTTCTGCACTTTCTCAATAATATTAGCCATTGTAAAAGTCTTTCCCGAACCGGTTACACCGACAAGCGTCTCAAACTGATTGCCCTCAAGAAATCCATCTGAAAGCTTCTTAATTGCCTGTGGCTGGTCGCCGGTCGGCTTATAGGGGGCTTTTAATTTGAACTCATTCATGGTAAATTCCTCCATTTGTGACTTTTACTATGACCATTATCAGCCAAAAATTCGTATCGGGATTCGTAACGAAACGCCCATTTTTGTGTTAAATAGGTGTCATTTTTTCCTTGTTACGAATAAAAGTCACAAAATTCATATTTGCGGATAAAACAGCACTCGGAAATACCTGATGATACCAGGCTCCGGTTCTGTCATATTTTTACTGTTTGTTCTTGTAACAGTCCCTATTATATCAAATAAATTTTTGAAAGTATATAGATTAACGCAAGAAAAAAGTACAAACGTTCGATTCTTATTTGTACTTTTTTCTATCACTACTATTCTATTTTTCATCATGCTGCGTTGAAATATTCCTCCAGGATTAAGTCTATTTCAACCATTTCTGAATAATCGTAATACTGATTTTTCCATCTCCATCCTTCTCGCCACACTTTAAATCCTACATCTGTAAGATTTAAAGTCAAGCTTTTTCATTCCATTGACAGATCAGACGTTTTCAATATATAATATTTTTATTACAAACGTAAGATTTGGAGGGATGTCACATGAGCAATTTGCCTCAAATTTCAGAAGCTGAATTTGAAGTTATGAAAATCGTTTGGAAATACGCACCAATCAGCACCAATGAAATTACTGAAAAATTAACACAAATTTCCCGTTGGAGTCCTAAAACAATTCAGACATTGATTAAACGTCTCGTTTCTAAAAAAGCACTAACCTACGAAAAACAAAGCCGGGTTTTTGTCTATACTCCATTGGTCAAGGAAGACGAATATATTCGGCAGGAAAGTAATTCTTTTTTAAAACGATATTATAATGGTAATATCACTTCTATGCTTGCCTCTTACATTGAGGATGATAAATTGTCTGAAGAAGACATTGCCAGCTTACGGAATCTTCTTTCCAATCATTAACCATGGGAGGAGGAGCATATTTTGATATATTTTAGTTTTCGATTTTTACTGTGTAATGCCATCATTTGTATTTTTTTAGGTAGTTTACTGGGATTAAAAAATTTATTGCAAAGGCAATTATCCGCACGTATGCAATATAATCTTTCGATTATATTTCTTGCCGTTCTAATTGTTCCCTTTTTACCGATAAACTCTGCCCCATCTTCTATATCGTGGAGCCATTTGCTGACAGCCAGTTCAAGTACCAATGGTGACATTCAAACCACTTTTCTTTCTGGTAATGGTTATAATTTGGATAAAATAAATGATTTTGCTGTCTCTGTCAGCACCCAAATACCAACTTTTATTCACACATTACTTGTATTTTTCTGGAGTATCGGTATATTCATAATGTTTTTTCTTCTCTACCGCTCAGTAAAACAAGTAAAAGCCTTACATAGTTCTGCTTTACCTCTTCAAAATGAAGAACTAAACGCTCTTTATATAGAATGTTTAAACGAAGTGAACAGCAAGCATACCATTCCGATTTATAGTACAGCATTTTTGAAATCTCCTGTTTTGGCTGGTTTCCTGCATCCTCGCATTTATCTTCCAATTCACTTGATTTCAGATTTTAACGCTGGAACTATAAGCGCAACTGATATTCGCTATATGCTTCTTCATGAACTGCAGCACTACAAGCATAAAGATATTCTAATTGGATATTTGATAAATACAGTAAATGTTTTCTACTGGTTCAATCCCCTAATCTGGTATTTTCTAAAAAGAATACGACAGGAACGGGAACTTGCCTGCGACAGTGCTGTATTACAATTATTGAAAGAAACAGAATACAAGTCATATGGAAATACACTGATTAACTTTGCCGAAACAATAGCTCTGTCTCCATTCCCTCTTACTATGGGAATTAGTGGAAATATAAAACAGTTAAAAGGACGCATTTTAAATATTGCATCATTCCACCAACCTACTTTTAAACAAAAAATTCGTGGATATCTTATATGCATATTCGTCTCTACTATCATCATTGGATGCATTCCCATACTTTCTGTTTATGCTTCTGATCAGACTGGGTATCATTTTGACACAACCGAAAAGAATATTACTCAGCTAAATCTTTCTTCCAATTTTGGGGACTACACTGGAAGTTTTGTTTTATATGATCAGTCTGCTGATAAATGGAATATTTATAATATGGAGCATGCTTCCACACGTGTATCACCGAATTCGACTTATAAAATATATGATGCATTACTTGGCTTGGAATCTGGAATTATTACACCAGAACATTCCACTTTCACATGGAATGGAGAACCATATCCTTTTCATTCATGGGAAGCCGATCAAGATTTAACCTCGGCTATACATAATTCCGTAAACTGGTATTTTCAGGCAATTGATTCACAGGCAGGTTTTGAAGCCGTAAGAACATTTTTACAGACAATAAACTATGGGAATCAGAATACTGGAACAAATCTAAATCTCTATTGGACAGATTTCTCTCTGAAGATATCACCCATAGAACAGGTGGAATTGTTACAGGATTTCTATCAAAATAATTTTCATTTTGACAGTAAAAATATCCAGGCAGTAAAAAAAGCCCTGCTGCTTTCCACTACTTCTTCCGGTTCTCTTTACGGGAAAACAGGAACCGGGCGTGTCAATGGTAAAGATGTCAATGGCTGGTTTATCGGATACATTGAAACATCGAATAATACTTACTACTTCGCAACAAATATTCAATCCTCTTCTGGTGCAACTGGAAGTCAGGCTACCGAAATAACAGAATCTGTACTTTCTAATCTTGGTATTTGGAAATAAATAAAGAGAACTGATAGCATAATTTCCCGTTATCAGTTCTCTTTATTTCATTCTTCTCTACTGATCAATTCTGCAAATTACCTAACCGGTACTGATACCTCGGTATATTATCAATACCATTATCTAAAATCCTGTTTCCAACATACTGAATCGTTCCATCATCCTGAATTTTCATCGTAAGTTCGTGTGTAATAACAACATCATTACATACAACAGAATCACATACTGCATGAATTGTCAAAACAATGGTTCCATCTTCATTGTGCCTGACTTCTGTTACTTCCGGTAAAGACAAGCCAAAATGTGTTGGTGAATAATTACCACATCCCAATCGTTCCCAGATAAACATATTACTTTGTTCATCGTAGACCGCCCATTCTTTCAATTCTTCTTTTGTAACAGGAAGATATGTCATAATTACATTTTCGAACTCTTCTGCTGGAATTCCCACAACCTCTTTTTCTGCAGTAAATTTTTCTCCATATTTCATTTGATAAAAATATTCATAAAGTCCATTATAATCCAACCCCTGCATATCCTCCGCATTCCAGTTTGAACATAACAGATTGTTTCCCTGATAGCCGAACGTACTCACATATTTTTTTGAATATTCCCGACACTCCTCACTCAAAGGCTTTACCCGGATAATACAACTTCCATCTACAATCTCTGTCACTTCCGGTGGTTCAGGTACGCATAATTCATAACAGAAATTCCCATTTTCAGTATATGCCCATTCTTTTATTTTTGATAGCGATATGTATGTAAGTACAGGCTCTGTATCCTCACTCCAGATCATTTTTGCGGACATCACACTCATTTCTTTTCCATCATAACTATATTCTTTTCTGGTAATTCCACCATCTGTATCTGCTTCATATAAAATTACACTTCCTTTTTCTTCTTGTTCTGCAGATTTTAAAAATTGTTCCATCTTCTGATAATTATCCATAACAGAATAATGATCGGAACCAATGACCGGATTCCCATTTTGTTTGATAATTTCTTTCATCCGATTCATCATTTGCTCAGCAGTGTTCTGATCTGCTTCTTGTATTCCATTATATTCAGAATAAATATCTCGGATAATGCCCATAATTTCTTCACAATCGTTCACAGCTTCCTTTTTCTTGTCTTCATCGATTGGTAGATTATATCCCTTATCCGGATTTTCCATGGTAGTGTTTTTCTGATTCTTCTCATTTTTTACATCTGTGCTGTTTAACGATATCTTACTTTCACAGGAAGTCAGAATCATTCCTATACAAAGTACTAACAAAATACTTTTTCTTTTCATATTGCCCCCTAATTATTACTGTAATTCTCTTCCCACTCTTCTTCTGTTAACCTTGGCATATACCACCCTGCATTTGCATTTTGATCTGAACTGATTACCTTATTTGATAAATACTGGAAACTTCCGTCTTCCATAGGTTTTATCATCAATTCACTGGTGATTGCCTGATCTAACATTCTGATTTCCCATACTGCTTCTATCGTAAGTTTTAATGTTCCATCTTGTAATTTTTCATATGAGATAACTTCCGGATATGGCTCATATGGGAATTCACAATCATATAACCCTCGCGGTCTGTATCTAAAAGTTTTATTATTAGAGTTATAAAAAGTTCCCTTTTCAATCTCGGTATTACTAAATGGTAAATAGGTCTTTATAACCTCTTCAAACTCATCTTTTGGAACTTCATATTCTGCTCCACCATAATTTGCTTCATATGGAACTTGCTTTCCATATTTCATATAATACATTTTTTCATAAAGATCATAAAAATCAAGTTCCGTATAATTCTGGTTATCCCAATTTGTAATCAACAGATTATTAAGTGCATACCCCAACGGCATAACATATTTTCGATTCAATTCCCGGCATGTTTTATCTAATGGCTGCACTCTGAATCCAGTTTCACCCGGTGCTCCATCAAATCCCGGTGGGTGATATTCCTCCAGAAACAAATATCCTTTTTCTGTATATTTCCACTCATATGCTTCATATTCATCATAATAATTAGCCTGTGGGCTATTATCCTTCCATTTAACCTGACATAATCGAACATTTATCTTTCCATTCATTGACTCTAAATGATATTGTATAATTTCCCCTTCATCAAATACAACAACAATATCTACTGCTGCCTGTTCTTCTTTCTCCGCTGCTTTGCAAAATTCTTCTACTTTTTCACGATTGACCATATCAATCTGATTATCACAATCTACTGCCGCATATCCTTTCTCTTCCAGACAATTGATAATTTTTCTTTTCGCCTTTAATGTATTTAACTCCGACTTCTCCTTCATATAAACAGACCGAAAAGTTTGTGCTGTTTTTTTTACTTCTGCATTCATTTCAGATTCTACGGTTTCTTTCTTTTCTTCTTTTTCCGTAATTCGATTTTGGCCGTATCCTGTAAAAACAATAAGAACTATCAATATCATCGCAATTTTCTTACATATGTAATAATTCCCCGTAAAAATTTTTTTATTTTTCAAAATATTCCTCCAATACGGTTGCATCCTTTTTAACAACATAACCACTTCCACCGATTCCTTTCACATTCTCAACCATACTGATAAGAAGAATTGGTTTGTCCACGCTTTTATCTGCCGTAAACACCGAAAACCACCCGATTTCTTTGCCAGAAGTATCTTCTTTCGTTGCCTTCAACTCGGCTGTCCCTGTTTTTCCAGCCAGCAAAATATCGTCACGATGTGCAGCATATCCGGTTCCTTCTGGATCATTTACAACACCTTCCACCCCTTGCATAATTTCTTCTACATTTTCTTTGCTAAACGCATTTTCTATCCATGTTTCACCAGATGCTTCTTCTTTGTATTTCAAATACGGTTTTATCATATTCCCTTCATTTAAAAATGAAGTATAAATACTTGCCAGATGTAATGGATTTACAAGAATCTGCCCTTGCCCATAACCACTATCTGCCAATTGTATTTCTGTTTCTATTTTATCTGTATTGGAATATGTTGATTCCTGCATCGCAATCTCAAACGGCATATTCTGATTAAATCCTATTTCATTTAAAGTATTCATAAAATTCTCACTACCAATTTTAAGAGCTGCCTTTGCAAAATAAATATTATCAGAATAGATAATTGCATTTTTCATAATAACCGGTTCATATTCATGAAGTGTTGTCACTTGATAAGATCCCCAAGACGAATCTTTCTGCCATGCCAAACCTTCATTTCCAAAATCTTCTTTTGGATCTATGCTTCCCGTTTTCAACCCAATTCCTGCCACAACTGGTTTAAATGTTGAGCCAGGACACCATACTTGACGGAAACGATTATATAATGGTTTCTTTTCATCTTCGTTTAATGATGTCCATTTCTCTGATGATATGCCCCGTATAAATTCATTATTATCATAAGATGGGGTACTTACCAAAGCCAATACTTCTCCCGTATAAGGATTCATTGCGACAGAACACCCCGGATCTTCTTTAAACTGCTCGTATAATGATTTTTGCAAATCGGAATCTATCGTTAATCTTATATCCATACCATCTTCTTTAAAAATACTTGCAAGAACCTCTTTTACTTCCCCATCACTATCCAAAATCTTTATATCACAACCATCTTTTCCTTTTAATTGCTTTTCGTATAACTTTTCCACCCCAGATCTTCCGATTACACTTTCAGCTGAATATCCTTCCCCTGGATGATTTTCCAAATCTTCTGCTGTTACAGACTGTACATAACCAATTAAATGAGCTGCTGCTTCCCCTAACTCATAGGTTCTAACTTCCACATCTGATAGCATAACCCCTGGAATTTCCAAAAGTTTATTCTGACAATCCTGCTCCTCAAGTGTCTTTTCTTCTGGCTGTATTTTCATTAAATCTATTTCTTCTACTTTCGGAATAGTTTCAATTGGTACAAAAGAATCTTCTTTTACCCACTTTGCTGTGAGTTTGTTATTTATTGTTTCTACATCTATCTCTAATAACTCCGCTATTTTTTCAATAGATACATTCCTGTCTTCCAGCTTTCCCGGTATAATGCCAACTGATGTTGCTACTCCTTTTCCTGCAAGCATTTTACCATCTCGGTCTAATATTTCTCCTCTCTCCGCTTTTGATGTAGTAACACTTATTTTATCATCACTCTCTAAATCTGGAAAAATCAGGCTATCCTGCCATACTAATTTATATCCCTGTTTCGTCTTCTTCAGTTCCGCCATATTGTCAAATTGTATTGTTCCGGCAATTGTATTACATGATGTTTCATACGAAAGCGTAACTGTATCTGCTTTTTTCTCTTTCACAGCTATATGACTGATTTTAATGTCACTGACCTCTATTCCTTCGTATATCTTAGAATTTCGTTGTATGTATTCTTCTTTTGTCAGATAAACTTTTTCATCTGAATCTATCATAGTATACATTACTTCATATTCCTTTTTTTCAATATGGTTCATATATTCCACAAGTGTGTCTTCTGGTGATTCCGTAATTGATCTTTTTAATAAAACACCTCCCCAAATAGCAATTACTGTTATAGCCATTATTAACCCCAAAATCCTACAAGTGTAAGATTTTTTAGTGCTTTGTTTTTTCCGTCTTTTTTTCATAGATACCCCTTTCTTTCAACGCTTTTATTTTTTAAATCTTACACTTGTAGTATTTAAAAGTCAAGTCTTTTCTCAGGAATTATATATAGCAGACTTAGGATCAGAAAATCCTGCCTTTGCTTTATCAATATGGTTCGTGCTAAGCAACTCGTCATAAGTTTCCATACTCATAACTACCAAATCTCCATAACCATTTTTTGTAATGAAAACTGGCTGCTGCT
>ERZ780223.2289-NODE-2289-length-16573-cov-33.696089_pt1 | contig 16573 bp, 14 predicted proteins | sample MGYA00511016_ERZ780223 | MGnify/ENA primary metagenome ERZ780223 (study PRJEB29588, sample SAMEA2159032) | human gut metagenome | biome: human gut; feature: human-associated habitat; material: faeces | place: Denmark | collected 2008/2010 ... | reverse complement strand
ATGCGCCGCGGCCAGGAGGCGGGCGTGCTGCGCGTCGGCATCGCCATCGCCGACGAAGAGCCCGTGGAGGACCGCCTGCGCCGACAGTTTGTCAGAGGCCACGGCGCCTGTCAAAGCCTCGTGGGCGAAGCCGTGGAGGACGCCTTCCGACGACTCATAGACCCGAGTATCGAAAATGAGTTTACGGCGCTGAGCAAGGAGAAGGCCGACGAAGAGGCCATCCATGTCTTCGCCGAAAACCTGCGCCAGCTGCTCCTCTCCGCCCCGCTGGGACAGAAGCGCGTGATGGCCATCGACCCCAGATTTGCCAACGGATGCAAGATCGTCTGCCTCGACGCCCAGGGCAACCTGCTCCACCACGAGATCCTCTACCCTCACCCGCCCAAGCGCCACCGTGCCCAGGCCACTGTGGCGGCCGCACGCATGGTGAAGGACTTCGCCATCGAGGCCATCGCCATAGGCAACGGCACGGCGAGCCGCGAGACGAGGGATTTTGTCGATGAGATGCTCGACTACAATCCCGCCCTGCCGGAGGTGAGCGTCTTCACGGTCTCCGAGGACGGCGCCTCCATCTACTCGGCCTCGCCGACGGCGCGCGAGGAGTTTCCCGACGAGGACGTGACGACGCGCGGAGCGGTCTCCATCGGCAGAAGACTGATGGACCCGCTGGCCGAACTGGTCAAGATCGACCCGAAGAGCATCGGCGTGGGACAGTATCAGCACGACGTGGACCAGGCCAAACTCAAGCACTCGCTCGACCGGACGGTGGAGAGCTGCGTCAACCTCGTCGGCGTCAATGTCAATACGGCCTCGAAGCACCTGCTCATGTACGTCAGCGGTCTCGGACCGGCCCTGGCGCAAAACATCGTCGATTACCGCAGGGAGCACGGCGCCTTCACCTCGCGGGCCCAGCTGCGCAAGGTGCCGCGACTGGGACCAGCTGCCTACCAACAGTGTGCGGGTTTCCTACGCATCCCCGGAGCGAAGAATCCGCTCGACAACTCGGCAGTCCACCCCGAGAGCTACGCCATCGTGGAGCGCATGGCGGCCGACGAGGGTTGCACCGTGGCGCAACTCGTGGCCGACAAGCAGAAGCAGCGGCAGATCGACGTCAGGCGCTACGTCACGTCCACCGTCGGACTGCCCACGCTCAACGACATCCTCGCCGAACTGGAGAAGCCGGGCCGCGACCCGCGCCAGCCCATCCAGGAGTTTCGCTTCTCCGACAGCGTCCACACCATCGACGACCTGGGCGAGGGAATGGAACTGCCTGGCATCGTGACCAACATCACCAACTTTGGGGCCTTCGTCGATATCGGGGTCCATCAGGATGGACTCGTCCACATCTCTCAGTTGGCCGACAAGTTTGTCAAAGACCCCAACGAGGTGGTGAAGCTCCACCAGCAGGTCATGGTCCGCGTGACGGAGGTGGACCTGCGCCGTGGCCGCATCGCCCTGTCCATGCGCAAAGTGAAGCAACCCTAAAAGTGAAGCAACCCTAAAGGTGAAGCAGCCCTAAAGGTGAAGCAGCCCTAAAGGAAAACAAAAAGACAATCCCGGACCACAACCAGTGTGACCCGGGATTGTCATTTCTCAATATCTTACCTTTAATATCTTACCTTAGTATCTTACCCTATCTTGCTGCCGGCAAGGATGGCTCGCTGCTGGCAAAACGACGCGGCGCCTACGCCTGCTCAAACTCGCGGAGGAAGCGGGTGTCATTCTCGGAGAAGAGACGGAGGTCGCTGACGCGATATTTGAGGTTGGTGATGCGCTCCACACCGAGTCCGAAAGCGTAGCCCGTATAGACCTCGGGGTCGATGTTGCAGGCGGCCAGGTCGTGGGGATCGACCATGCCGCAACCCAGGATCTCCACCCATCCCGTGTGCTTGCAGAAGCCGCAACCCTTGCCGCCACAGATGTTGCAGGAGATATCCATCTCGGCGCTGGGCTCCGTGAAGGGGAAGTAGCTGGGACGAAGGCGAATCTTCGTGTCGGCGCCAAACATCTCGCGGGCAAAGGTGAGCAGCACCTGCTTCAGGTCGGTGAAGCTCACGCCCTTGTCCACATACAGGCCCTCCACCTGGTGGAAGAAGCAGTGGGCACGGGCCGAGATGGCCTCGTTGCGATAGACGCGGCCCGGGCAGAGAATACGGATGGGGGGCTCGTGGGTCTCCATATAGTGGGCCTCGTCGCCCGAGGTGTGGCTGCGCAGCAAGACGTTCTTGGTCACGTCGGAGGGATCGCTCCTGTCGATGAAGAAAGTGTCCTGCATATCGCGTGCGGGATGGTCGGCGGCAAAGTTGAGCATCGTGAAGACGTGCTGGTCGTCGTCGATTTCGGGACCGCTATAGAGCGTGAAGCCCATACGGGAGAATGTGTCGATAATCTCGTTTTTCACCAGCGTCAGCGGATGGCGCGTACCCAGCGTCACGGGATAGGGCGTGCGCGTCAGGTCGATGTCGTCGCTCTGCGCCGCCTGGTCCTCCACCTGCTCCTTGAGCGCGTTGATGCGGCTCTGGGCAAGCTGCTTGAGCTCGTTGATCTTGATGCCGACGGCACGCTTCTGGTCGGCGGCCACGTTGCGGAACTCACCCATGAGGGCGTTGATCTCGCCTTTCTTGCTGAGGTACTTCAGGCGCAAACGTTCCACATCCTCGGCACTCTGCGCCGTCACCGTGCTGACTTCCTTCAGAAGTCCTTCTATCTTCTCTAATAACATAGCTCGCTTTAATTTTTCTGCAAAGTTACAGTAAATCAGATGAACCGCAAAATAAAACTGATTTTTATTTTGTATTGTCTGCGCTTTACGCTAACTTTGCACCCGTATTTTAGTATATCTATATATAATATTGAGAGAATGAGAAAGTTATTCTTGTTGACCATTGCGCTCTGCTGCGTAATGGTCGGATTGAACACCGGCTGCACGGACAAGAAGCCCGAGGTGCTTACCGACACGCTGGCCATCGACACCGACACCATCGCCGACACGACCCACGCCGACACCATCGCACGGATCGTCGAGGAGACACCGATGCCGAAGGCCGCCGACCAGCTCTTCGACGACTTCTTCTTCAACTTCATCGCCAACAGGCGCCTGCAGCGCGCCCGCATCGTGTTTCCACTACCCGTGACGCGGGGTGGCAAGACGAAGATGCTACAGAAGAGCCAGTGGAAGACGGAGCACTTCTTCATGCGCCAGCAATACTATACGCTCATCTTTGACAACGAGCAGCAGATGGACAACGCCAAATCGACCTCCCTCGACAGCGTGGTCGTGGAGAAGATTTACCTGCGCGAGGGACTGGTGGACCAGTATGCCTTTGGCCACGGCGACGGCAAGTGGCGCATGGAGCGCATCAATCAGATCAGCTTCAAGGACAATGTCAATGCCTCCTTCCTCAACTTCCTGCAGAAGTTTTTCGCAGCCAACGGCGCGGGAATGATCCGCAACCCGCTGCCCTACTCCGGTCCTGACCCCAACGGCGAGGAGACGAGCCACGTGGAGACGACGATACCAGCCGAGGAGTGGAGCACCTTCCTGCCCACCGTGCCCGACAATATGATCTACAATATCCTCTACGGCCAGAAGTATGGCAAGAGCCAGCGCAAGATACTGGTCTTCAGAGGACTCGCCAACGGCATCGAGACCCGACTGGTCTTCAAGCAGCGTCACGGCAAATGGCGCCTGGAGAAGGTCAAGGCATATTGATCTCGTCTTTGATCTCATCCGGGCCCCAGGGTCCGGCCCACCACAACCACATCACACCCGATGCGACCCACGGCCAAACAAGACCGGGGCGCATCGGTTTTGTTCGAACGAAGGATTTTTGTTCAGACAAAGAAATCTTGTCTCAAACGAAGGGATCATGTCCCAAACGAAGGGATCATTTCCAAACGAAGAAATCGTGTCCCAGACAAAGGATTCGTGTTCGAACGAAGGATTCTTATTCAAATGAAGGAGAAAACAGATGATAGACAAAAAAAACTATAGTTTACTGGCCCACAACACCTTCGGCATCGACGTCCGCTGCCGCAGATTCGTGGAGTATGGCTCCGTCGAAGAGGCGCAGGAGCTGGTCCGAACCCTCACCCCCGAGGACGGCCCGCTGCTCATCCTTGGCGGCGGCAGCAACCTGCTACTGACGGGCGACTACGAGGGGACGGTGATCCACTCCGCCATCCGATTCATCGAGCCGCTGGGAGAAGGACGCGTGCGCTGCGGATCAGGACAGGAGTGGGACGCCTTCGTGGCGTGGTGTGTCGCCAATGGCTACCACGGTGCGGAGAATCTCTCGCTGATACCAGGCGAGTGTGGTGCCAGCGCCGTGCAGAACATCGGTGCCTACGGCGCGGAGGCCTGCGACCTCATCGAAGAGGTGGAGGCCGTGGAGATAGCGACGGGACGCCTCTGCCGCCTCAAGGGCAGCGACTGTGGCTACAGCTACCGACAGAGCCGCTTCAAGCACGAGTGGCGCGACCGCTTCCTCATCACCTCCGTCACCTACCGGCTCTCCACACAGTTTGATCCGCAACTCGACTATGGCAACATCCGTGCGGCCCTGGCCGAGAAGGCCATCACCCACCCCACGGCGGAGCAGATGCGACAGACGATCATCGAGATCAGGCGCAGCAAACTCCCCGACACCAAGGTCTTTGGCAACGCGGGCAGCTTCTTCATGAACCCCATCGTAGGCGAAGAGAAGTTTAGGAAACTGCAGGCGCAATATCCACAGATTCCCCACTACGAGGTGGCTGACGCCGACGGGACGACTCGCTACAAGGTGCCCGCTGGCTGGCTGATAGACCAGTGTGGATGGAAAGGACGGTCGCTCGGACGGGCGGGGGTCTATGCGCGCCAAGCGCTCGTGCTCATCAACCTCGGTGGGGCGACGGGCCAGGAGGTCAAGAAGCTCTGCGAGGCCGTGCGCCACGACGTGGCCGAGCGGTTCGGTATAGAAATCAACCCCGAGGTGAATATCCGATGAGACTGACGTTCTTAGGCACGGGAACGTCCAACGGCGTGCCCGTCATCGGCTGCGACTGCGAGGTCTGCCGCAGCCAAGACCCGCGGGACCAGCGTCTGCGCACCTCCGCGCTCATAGAGACGGAGACCACGCGCGTGCTGATCGACTGTGGACCCGACTTTCGCCAGCAGATCCTTCGCCAGCCCTTCCGCAAGATCGACGGACTGCTCATCACGCACATCCACTACGACCACGTGGCGGGCATCGACGACGTGCGCCCGTTCTGCCAACTCGGACCGGTCAATATCTATGCCGACGCAGCCACCTGCAGCGGCTTGCACCACACCATACCCTACTGCTTCGGCGAGCATCTCTACCCAGGCGTACCCAAACTGGCTCTCCACACCATCGCTCCGCACGATCCGCTGCAGATCGGCGACCTCAAGATCGTGCCCATCGTGGTGCTCCACGACAAGATGCCCATCCTCGGGTTTCGCATCGGACCACTGGCCTACATCACCGACATGAAGTCGATCAACGAGACAGAACTACCTTATCTACAGGACGTTGACACGCTCGTGGTCAATGCGCTGCGCTGGGATCCGCCCCACCACTCCCATCAGCTGGTGAGCGATGCCATCGACTTCGCACACCGCCTGGGCGTACGGCGCACCTACCTCACGCATCTCACCCACAAGATCGGACGCTACGCCGAGGCCAGCAAGCGGTTGCCCGAGGGGGTGAGCTTCGCCTACGACGGACTGCAGATCGACGTCTGACCGAGGCAAACTGCCCACATCCACACAAGTTCTCATCCCCACGTTCCTTCCCTCGGAGGGAGCGTGGGGATGATGCTATCACACAGGCCGAGCGGGCGCGGGGGTGGCAATCGTGACGCCCCGGCATGGAAGCATCCTTTAAGAAAACTAAAAAAACAAATACGCCCCGATACAATCCGGATTATTTTTTGTAACTTTACACTCCCCTATTGTGTCCCTGGCACAACTGCCGGGGGACGCTGCCTCACGGCAGGCTGAAGAAGAAATCAAAAAAAGAACAATATAAATGCATTTCAAATGGAATTACGAATCGCCTTCGCCCGATCGGCAACGTGCGGCCAAGGAGTTGGGTGAGAAGCTGAATATCAGCCCGATACTCGCCAACCTGCTCATCGATCGCAGCATCACGACCGAGTCGGCAGCCAAGCGCTTCTTTCGTCCGCAACTGGCCGATCTCATCAACCCGTTTCTGATGAAGGACATGGATCTCGCCGTGGACCGCCTCAACGACGCCATGGGGCGCAAGGAGCGCATACTGGTCTATGGCGACTACGACGTGGATGGATGCACGGCCGTCGCGCTGGTGTACAAATTTCTGCGACAGTTCTACTCCAACATCGACTATTACATCCCCGACCGCTACGACGAGGGGTATGGCATCAGCCACAAAGGACTGCAGTATGCGGAGGAGACGGGGGTGAAACTCATCATCATCCTCGACTGTGGCATCAAGGCGGTAGAGGAGATAGCACACGCCAAGGAGCTGGGCATTGACTTCATCATCTGTGACCACCACGTGCCGGACGACGAACTGCCGTGTGCCGTGGCGACGCTCAACCCGAAGCGGGCGGACGACACCTACCCGTTCAAGGAGCTCTGTGGCTGCGGCGTGGGATTCAAGTTTATGCAGGCCTTTGCCAAGAACAACGGCATTCCCTTCTCGCGCCTCATCCCGCTGCTCGACTTCTGTGCCGTGAGCATCGCAGCAGACCTCGTGCCCGTGGTGGACGAGAACCGTATCCTGGCTTTCCACGGACTGAAGCAGCTCAACCAAAACCCCAGCGTCGGCCTCAAGGCCATCGTGGACGTGTGTGGACTGAGCGGGCGCGAACTGTCAATGAGCGAGATCATCTTCAAGATAGGACCGCGCATCAACGCCAGCGGACGCATGGAGTGTGGCAAGGAGAGCGTGGACCTGCTCGTGGAGCGGGATATCAACGAAGCGCTGCGAAGGGCACGCCACATCGACACGTACAACGAGCAGCGAAAGGGCATAGACCGACAGATGACGGACGAGGCCAACCTGATCGTGAACCGACTGGAGAGCCAAAGCCACCAGAGCAGCATCGTCCTCTACGACGAACACTGGAAGAAGGGCGTGGTGGGCATCGTGGCCAGCCGACTGACAGAGATCTACTTCCGCCCCACCGTGGTCATCACGCGCGAGGGAGACCTGGCGACAGGATCGGCTCGTAGCGTGGCGGGATTTGATATCTACTCGGCCATCAAGAGCTGCCGCGACTTGCTGCTCAACTTCGGCGGCCATACCTACGCGGCAGGACTGACGCTGCGCTGGAGCGACGTGAGGGAGTTTCGCAACCGATTCCAGGCCTATGTGGATAGCCACATCCAGCCGGAGCAGACGGAGGCTTTCCTCCACATCGACGCGCTCATCGACTTCAAGGATATCACGAAGAAGCTGCACAACGACCTCAAGCGCTTCGCTCCGTTCGGACCAGGCAACACGAAACCAATCTTCTGCACGAAGGATGTCTATGACTTCGGCACGTCGAAGGTGGTGGGACGCGAGCAGGAACACATCAAACTGGAATTGGTCGATTCCAAGTCGAACAACGTCATGAACGGCATCGCCTTCGGGCAGAGTGCGGCAGCACGCTACATCAAGTCGAAACGGTCGTTTGACATAGCCTATACCATCGAGGACAACGTGTTCAAGCGGGGGGCGGTGCAACTGCAGATAGAGGACATAAGACCCACCGAGACGGAGGAAGGAGAGGGATAAAAGAGTGGTGGCAGACTATCGCGCCATACTGCGTGAGCACTGGGGCTACCCTGACTTCAGAGGCATCCAGCGCGAGATCATCGAGAGCATAGGGGCTGGAAAGGACACCCTGGGACTGATGCCGACGGGGGGAGGAAAGTCTATCACCTTCCAGGTGCCTGCGCTGGCGATGGAGGGTGTGTGCCTGGTCATCACGCCCCTGATCTCGCTGATGAAGGACCAGGTGGACCATCTGCGCAGGAGAGGCATCAGGGCGGCAGCTATCCACGCGGGAATGCAGCGGTCCGACATCGTCCAGACGTTGGAGAACGCCGTCTTCGGGGGCGTGAAGTTGCTCTACATCTCGCCCGAACGACTCGGCTCCGAACTCTTCCTGGCCAAACTTCGCCACATGAGGGTGAGCTTCGTCACTGTGGACGAGGCCCACTGCATCAGCCAGTGGGGCTACGACTTCCGCCCTTCCTACCTGGAGATAGCAAAGATAAGGCAACTGCTGCCCGAGATTCCCATCCTCGCACTGACCGCCACGGCCACTCCCGCCGTGGTGGAGGACATCCAACGCCAACTCCAGTTTCGCACACCCAACGTATATAAGATGAGTTTCGCACGCGCGAACCTTTCTTATATCGTGCGCCGCACCATGGACAAGGAGGCGGAGCTGGTCCACATTCTCCGACAGACCAGCGGATCGTCCATCGTCTATACGCGCAGCAGGGAGGCCACACGCGAACTGGCCAAAATGCTCATGCAGCAGGGCATCAGTGCGACATGGTATCATGCGGGACTGGAACCGAGCGTGAAGGAGGAACGGCAAAACCTGTGGCAGACCGACAAAGTGCGCGTCATGGTGGCGACCAACGCCTTCGGCATGGGTATAGACAAACCGGACGTCAGCATGGTGATCCACCCGGACGCCCCCAACTCCATCGAGGAGTATTTCCAAGAAGCGGGACGCGCGGGACGCGACGGCAACCAGGCCTACGCCGTGCTGCTCTACGAAGAGGACGATGCCTACAAACTCAAATGCCGCGTCGCCTCCTCCTTTCCCGAGAAAGAACTCATACGCACCATCTACAACCAAATCGCTTACTTCTTCGTCGTGGGCGTGGGCTGCGGAGCGGGCCATACATTTGAGTTTAGCCTGGAGCGGTTCTGCCGGGCATACCGCCACTTCCCCACCCAGGTGCACACGTCGCTGGAACTGCTGCAGCGGGCGGGCTACATCTACTATGATCCCAACCCGGACAGCAAGGCAAGGCTGCGGTTCCTACTCCAGCGAGAGGACTTGTACCGCCTCGACCATAGCACGCCCAAGGAGAACGCCGTCATCACGGCATTGCTGCGGATGTATGGGGATCTGTTTGTCGATTTCAGTTTCATCGACGAGAGTTTTGTGGCCAAGGAGGCCAACTTGTCGCGCGAAGAGACCTATACGACGCTTCGGGCACTTGACCAAAAGCACATCGTGAAGTTTATCCCTCGCAAAAACATTCCCCTCTTCACCTATCGCAAGGACAGAATCGACGGAGAGGACCTGATCATTGGCCCCGAAGTCTATGAGGACCGCAAGGCCGACTTCGAGAAGCGCATCCTCACCATGATTGACTATTGTGAGAATGAGAGCGAATGCAGAAGTCGCCAGCTGCTCCGCTATTTCGGCGAGACCGAGAGCGAGGACTGTGGCCACTGCGACGTCTGCCGGGCAAGGCGCAAGGAAAGTAGCGATGAGGCGCTGCGGCAGGCTATCCTGCAACAACTGGCGGACCGGAAGGGCCACGCGCTCGCCGAGATCAAAGCGCTATTTGGACACGTCAAGGCTGGACAGGTGCTCAACCGCCTCATGGCCGAGGAACAGGTGGCAACGGATGGCAGCAAGATTTGGCTGAAAGACTAAAAGCGCGTAAGTCGCAAAACCCTTGCAGAGAATCCGCGTTTCTACTCGAAGCGCAGTTCGCAACGGCAGACCTCACGCTGCTCTTCCCCCTCCCTCACCTTGCAGACGCTCACGCCAAAAGCAAGACCATCGTCTGAAAGCGGCTGGCGATAGAGACGAAGCCGGTCTCCCTGATAGCTTTCTGCCACATAGGCCACGTCGATGCGGCGCAGGCGGTGGGACTCGTACCAGGAGAGCGGCCAAAGGTCGAGGACATGGTCGATGTACTTCACGCTATTGATGTGGCCGTTGATATCCACATCGCTATAGAAAGTGTCCAACTCTCGCACCAACTCCAGGCGGTCGCCGAGTTTCACGCGCGAGGGATTGGCAATGGGGCACGGATAGTCGCGGTCCAGGTAGGCCGTAAGCAGGCCGTCATGGATGGCAAGGATATCGGCAGGCTGGCGCGTCTCGGTGTCGATCATCGCCCAGATGCTGCGGCCGTAGCCATAGACGCTCCCCGTAGGCGAACCGATCTTGAAGTTACGGCTCGTGAAATACTTCATCGCACTGTCGCACCAGGTCTCGATGAAAAACGGGTCGTAGGCGCGGGGCATGGCCTCCAGTTCTATGCACAGGCGGCTCAACACCCAGGTACGGTGGATGGTGTGGAGGTAGTTCATACCAAACTCGCGGTCGTCGGAGTGGAAGTCGGCGGCATTGAGCAGGGCGTTGCCCAACTGGCCCACCGTCAGATGCTTGGAGAAGTCGCAACGAAACGGGTCGGCCATCATATCGTAGTGTGCCACCTTGGGCAATAGTTCTTTTTCCATATAGTTGGTCTTTTATGATTCGCAAGCTACAACAGTCCATCCATAGCAAGCTGCTTGCAAAGTTAGCCATTTCTCTTCATTCTGCCAAGACTCTCGAGCCTCAGTTTCTCTGTTTTTCTTTCTTTTCCTATCGCCCACGCTCTCAAAACAAGACTTATCTCGGTCTGGAGCATTTCTCGGAAATAGAAGACCAAGCCAATCACAACGAACGTTTTGGGAGATCATAGAATTCCAAGCAAGCCTCAACGAGCACCTGAGGATCATAGATGGCAAAAGACCGACTTCACAGCCGGTCTTTTTTCATTACAAAAACATTATGAAATAATTCCTTTTGAACAAGATTTCATTTACCAAGTTGTACTAACTGTTTTACGGTTGCAAAGGTACGACTTGGCGGAAAAGTACACAATACCTAAAAAAAGGTATTTTGCTTTTCTCTGTCTTCTTTCGTTGCCACAACGAGCCCGAATCCTACAAGCGGACGAGCGTAGAAGCGCGTTGCTTGCCTTCCACCTGGAGGACAAAGACGCCCTTCGTCGTAGGCAGGGGAAGCTGGTAGGAAGGCTGGTTGGCAGGAAGCTGCCAGCGGCTCACCTTGGCGCCTGTGGGCGAGAAGATTGTCACGGCGAAAGGGTGCGTGGGAGTTTCGTCAAAAGAGAGCGTGAGGACGCCCTCCCCTATACGGACCTTGACGCCACGAAGCGGAGTGGCGGAGACTTCCCCTACCCTGTCGAAGTGGAGCAGATGAAGCAATCCTTTATAGACGTCTATCTCGCCGTAGCCATAGCGGTTGTTGGGGACAGGAAGTCCGGAGACGGTGCGGTGGCTCGTGGCGGCAATGGTCTCAAGAGCCTGCTCGGGCGTGAGCGTGGGGCAGGCCTGCAGCCAAAGAGCAATGGCTCCTGCCACTACGGGTGCGGACATGGAAGTACCGGAGTTGGCATTCCATGCGTAGGTGCGCCCATTATACTGGAAATGAGCCACATCGCTGCGCAGCGGCGCTCCTTGGTTGTCCGGATTGGCTATGAAGAAGGAGCTATAGGCCGAGATGACATTGGTGCCTGGCGCACAGACATCGGGCTTCGTCCGCCCATCCATCGTCGGGCCCACGGAGGAGTAGTCGGCTTTGAGTCCATTGCCTCCTTTGCTGACGTGCCAGTCGCCCTGGTAGTTGTAAAACTGGTTGCGCCAGGTGGTCGCTCCTACGCTGATGACGCGGCTTGCCGCGCTCGGCACGAGGATGCTATGACTCTGCTCGCCTGCCGACATTGTGGGGTCTAAGTCGCTGTTCCAAGTCAAAAGACCATTGTAGAAGAACTCCACGTCGGCTTCTTTCCCCCGCACGTCGAGGGCCGTGCTCGGCGTACCAAGTCGCTGCTCCTGCTGCATCGTCACGTCATAGAACACACCCTGGCCAACGGCAGGGGCCTCATAGGCTTGGACCAGCACCACCATGCGGTTGCCTGGCGAGGTCATGACGGTGTCGCAGAGCAAAGAGTCGGAGACGGCGAGCACCTCCTGCGTAGGATAGTCGAAACTGACGGGTGCGGCGGGGTTGGCATAGGTCTTGATCCGGATAGTGAAGGGGTCGGCGGACCGCAGAGTGGCTGTGCCGACAGGTGAGTTGGCTGCGACGAAAAGGCCTGCGTGCTCCTCGCCACGAGGCTTGCGGAAGTAGGCCAGTCGCTCGCCGTTGTTACCCGCCGAGGCCACCAGGATGCGGCCTGGTCCCTGGAGCGAGTCGAGCACCTCGTAGTAGAGGCGGTCTTCGTCGTGGGCACTCTCGGGACTTCCCTCGCTAAAATTGATCACGCAGGGCTTGCCAACGCTGGCTGCATAGTCGAAAATATACTTGAAGCCCAGGGCGTCGGTGGCCGTCGTGTATTTATAGATGAGCGACGTGTCGATGATGGCTGCGTCGTCTCCCGTCGCATTGCATACCAAGCAGAGGTCGGCGTCGGGGGCAATGCCACCGTAGGGGGAGTCGAAGCCGCTTCCGGCAGCTATTCCTGCCGTGTGGGTGCCGTGGGTCTGCACGTTGCCGTCATAGGGGCAACCCAACTGGAGCAACGCCTCCTCGCCTCGGTAGTCACGGCCGACATAGTAGGGCGATCCGATGGTGTCAGGCGACAGATGGTCCCACAAGGCCTGGATACGATAACGGCTCATGTCGCGCGTATAAAAGGTGGGGTGAGTCAGGTCGAAACCGATGTCCTGCACGCCGACGACCACACCCTCGCCCGTGAAAGCTTGCGGCAGATCGCGTCCCTCATAGGCTGGAATCGCATTGACAATGGTGCGCGTAGTGTCCATCGTGACGGTGCAGGAGCGGTGGGTTTCTATTCGCATCACTCGTCCGTCGAGCGACAAAGCCCCGATATGGCGCAAGGGGATGGAGACGATATGGAGGGAAGGTCCGAAACTCGCCAAGCGCTCCACACCATAGCGCTGAAAGAGCTCATCGGCGTCACCCTCAGTACGGATGAAGGCCGACAGTTCGCGTCCTTCCATGTTGCCAAGCTGTAGGCGCTGGCGTAGTTCTGCGCGCGCCAGGGTAGCCACTTCGCGTACGAAAGGCGAGAGTTTGTAATAGGCCGCTTGCTGCGCTTGCATGGAAAGCGAAGCGAAAAGGAGGGTTGAGAGGGTGAGGATGCGCATAGGAATCGGAATGTTGAGAGTGAAACTTGTTTTTTCTCTGATGAGACGAACTTGAGTAGTACGAGGCTGCTATTTGATGTCCGCTCTATGAGGTGGGCAAAGACCAGAGAGGGGCATGCGTGCCAGCAAGGATGCCAAGGACTAAGCCCGCAGTTCTCGGAAGGTATAGACCATGACCGGAACGGTGACGATGAAGGCAAACAGGTCGCTTACGCTCTGACAGACCTCCACGCCCGTCAGTCCCAGCCAACAGGGGAGGACGAGGATGCTGGGGATGAAGAAGAGACCATTGCGAGAGGCTGCCAGCAGATTCGCACGCCACGGTTTGCGGCAGGTCTGCGTGAGCATATTGCTCGACATCATGGTAGCACAGAGCGGAAGGGTAAGCAACTGCCATCGGAGGGCCACAACGCCGACCGCCACCACCTCCATATCGTCGCGGAAGAGGGCGATGAGCTCAGAACTGAAGAGCCATCCCAAGCCCGAGACCACAAGGAGGAAGACCGTGCCGACTATCGTCGTGAACCACCAGGCGCGCTTGAGCCGACTATACAGTTTCGCTCCATAGCAGAAACCGCACAACGGCTGAAAGCCCTGGCCGAGCCCGATGACTACTGCCATCACCAACATCGTGATTCTTCCGACAATACTCATGCCCGCAATGGCTGCATCGCCCCATGTTCCTGCGGCGTGATTGAGCAGCATCGTCGATACGCAGAGCAGTCCCTGACGGGACATGGAGGGACTACCTCCATAGAATATCTCTTTGACAGCAGACCAGGAAGGGGCGAAGTCGCGCCAATAAATGCCAATGTTTCCCTCGTGGTGGGACATGCGAAACAGCAGGAGAAAACTGACGACTTGCCCGATGACCGTGGCAAGGGCGGCTCCCTGCACCTTCAGATCGAGCAGGAAGATGAAAAAGGGATCCAAGGCCACATTGAGGACCGCACCTGTCACAATGCCCACCATCGCATAGGCAGCATTGCCCTGCAGGCGGAGCTGGTTGTTGAGCGTCAGTGACGACATCAGAAAAGGCATTCCCAGCAGCGAGACCGAGAGATAGCTTTCCGTCAGGGGCAAGATGGTGGGCGTGGAACCGAGGAGCAGGGCCAAAGGATGCAGAAAGACCAGGCCCAAGGTCATGAGGGTCAACCCCGTAAAGAGTGAAAGAAAGAACCCATCTGCGGCCATGCGGCGGGCATTGCCATGCCGGCGAGCTCCCAGTTCGCGCGAAATGTAGTTGCCCGATCCGTGACCGAAGAAGAAACCAAAGGCCTGCATGAAGAACATCAGCGGAAAGACAACGCCCACCGCAGCCGTGGACTGCGTGTCGAGCTGTCCGACGAAGAATGTGTCAGCTATGACATACAAACTCGTCACCAGCATACCGACAATGGTTGGAACGGCCATTGTCGGTATTACCCGGCGGATGGGAGCCGTCGTCAGGTAGGTGTAGTTGTCTTTCCCTCCGTGCATGTCAGTCGCTTATACCTCCTTTTTCTTCTGAAGTTGCTCGATGATGGTGGCGACAATACGCTCTGCCGATCGGCCGTCCCAACGCTCGGGCAAGGCAGCCTTCTTCCATTTGCCCTGCAACAGGTCGTTCAAGGCGGTTTGGAGCAGGTCGGGATTCTCGCCCACAAGCACATTGGTACCTACCTTCACGGTCTCGATGTGCTCCGTATAGCTATTCAGCGTGATACAGGGCACACCGTTGAACGTGGCTTCCTCTGCCACGTTGCCCGAGTCGGTAATGATGCCGCGGGCGTGGGCGGTGAGGAATCCAAACTCCAGGTAGTCCAAAGGTTCGGCAAAGCGCAGCGACTTCAGCGCTCGTTGGGCGGCTATTTGCTCCACCGTCTCGCGGGATCGGCCACGCAAGGGTGCGATCACGGGAACGCCAGCCTTTGTGGCCTCGGCGTCGAGGACGCGCAACATGGCTTCCAGTCTCTGAGTGTCGGCAATGAGCAACTTGCGGTTGAGCGTCAGCACAAGGTAGGAAGCATCCGTGATGGCGGGCAGGGCCGGGTGCTTGGCCAGCTCGTTGCCGATGCCTTCGATACGCTGACGACAGAAGCGGAGGTTGTCGATGAGGATGTTGCCCACCATATAGACTTTCGACAGCTCTGCTCCCTCACGATTGGCAATGCTATTGTTGCTGATGCCTGCGGTGAAGAGCAGGTCTGAGAGACCATCGATGACGAGGCGGTTGATCTCCTTCGGCATATTGATATCGAAGGAGCGTGTGCCTGCGGCAATATGGGCCAGCAGGATACCTTGCTTCTTGGTGACGATGGCAGCGGCCATAGTTGAGGCAAGATCATCCACTACTACCACGGCGTTGGTGGGATGCTGCTGCAGATAGACCTCGAAACGAGACATCACCTGCCCCGTAAGCTCGTTGAGATTCTCGCAGTCCACACCCAGATACTCATCGGGCAGGTGGATGCTCAGGTCGTCGAAGAGCGTTCCTTCCAGCGTGGGGTCTCCTTGGCAGCCCGTATAGACGAGCGAATAGCTGATGGGGCTTCCCTCCCTCCGCAAGTTGTCTATCTGGCGGATGAGCGGGGCGACCTTGATGAAATTGGGGCGTGCGCCCGAAACGATACATATCTCCATAGTGTGATGCTTTTACAATGCAAAGTTAGTCATTTTTTGGCAGACAGGGGAGAAATTTCCACATATCTTTTCGTAAACACCTGTTTTCGCATGCAGACCAAGCTGCTCAATCCCGAGAGAGGCTCTTGGAGTTCAAACAAGTCGTGTATACGGTATTGTGAGTAGTATTTCATGTCGCCCTTACGAGTTTTAACTTTTTAATTATTTCAAGAAAGGATCAAGCGTAGCCAGCAGTTCGGCTTTATCTACCACACCGCTTGTGCGCCACAATACTTCTCCGTTTCGGAAAAGCATCAGCGTTGGCACGGATTGGATGCGGAATTGGCTTGCAGTTACGCCGTACTTGTCCACATCCACCTTGATGATTCGGATGCGGTCGCCCAACACACTCTTCACCTGCTCCAGAATGGGGTGCATCACCTTGCAAGGTTGGCACCAGGTAGCAAAGAAATCGACCAGAACAAGCTGGCCACTGTTTATTACATTATTGAATGTCTCCATAATTATTTGTCTATTTCCGTGAAACGATTAAAAGTTCTGCCGTCGTAGCGAAGAATCCGTGTAGGAATAATATCTTCTTCATGCTCTAATCATTTGATAATGATGCGCCTATAATCTAGGAGGATAAGCCATGCTTTACTCCCATATTAGGCAATATATCTGCAAAAATACAAAAAATATTCAGAAAAGTGATTTTATGGATGGATTTTGTTGGCAGGGCGAACTTGATTTAACCTTATTTTATAAGATAGAGGGATATTTGTAACTATTCAGCAATAGTGTAGGCATGCACCATCCTACCATCCTATAACGAC
>ERZ780223.2282-NODE-2282-length-16607-cov-3.870106_pt1 | contig 16607 bp, 9 predicted proteins | sample MGYA00511016_ERZ780223 | MGnify/ENA primary metagenome ERZ780223 (study PRJEB29588, sample SAMEA2159032) | human gut metagenome | biome: human gut; feature: human-associated habitat; material: faeces | place: Denmark | collected 2008/2010 ... | reverse complement strand
TGATTTCCGGATTCGGTTCATTATACCGCCACACGTCCGGGCCGATCAATATATGGTTGTTTTTGAATTCCCCGGCCAAACTCAACACCTTTGTTGAAATTACCGTGTGAATTCCCCCAACCTTATTACATACTTCCCAACTTACCTCGAACAAATAGGCGGGATCTTTCAATTCCAAATTACTCATATTTAATTTTTAATGTTTTGACTTCACTTGTTTCTCCTTAGTACTCACCTTTTTCGTCGCCTTCGCAGCACTCTCCGCACTTTTTACACGAGGAGTCCGTTTCTTTTTTTCCGAACTTTTCTCTTCTTCGGTGATTTTATTGCCCGCAATATTACGCATTTTTTCCATATCTTCCACACGTGCGACAAAATCACTCAACACATTCATATAATTTATGAATGCTTCATACGGGGTTTCATAAGGTGAAACGTAACGATGGTAGTCGTTATCGGAGAACAGTTTCGTCCTCATATAATAGAAATGATCGCTAGCCTGCAAGCGAGAGTAATCCTCGTTCAGCTCCGGATCATTTAATGCTTCCACTTTAGGTTGTATTTTGAATAGCTCTTCAAAAGCCTCATTTTGTAATTCATTTCCCAACCATCCGGTAATATCCTTTTCTTCATCCGCCCATGAAATCGGGTAAGGCACGTGTAAAGGAGCCACCGGCTGATGTTTTTTCACCGCCTCACCAGGGGTCAGGAATTCAAAATCGGTGGTCGAGAATATATATTCAGGCAGAGAACGCATAAACTCGAAAATTCCGGTTTCCGCCAATTGGTTTTCACCAAACGTCTCGTAGTTCATAAACAAATTCACGATCTCACTATCTTGCGTGCTATCTTTTAACCAACGGGCATATTTATCTGCCGTGAGAGGCCATTCATGCCAGCTATGATCTGAAAAACGCAGGGTCAAGTCGTCGCTTAACCGGGAATTTTTCAATAACAGTTTCAACCGAGGATTCATCACGTTCGTGTAAACGAAATTCGGACTCTTCCACCCCAACACATGTTTAGCACCTTCCGTCAACATCCCCTTGAAGCCCATAGAAGCTACCAATCCACCAATTTCATCAGAATAAATCAGACTAGAATTGCGGAACACTTTCGGTTCTTTGCCAAACATCTGTTTCATCTTATCACGTTGACGAAGTACTTCTTCACGGAAGCAATCCTCGTTAGCCAGTGAAGACAAACCATGCGAATAAGGCTCACATAAGAACTCGCAACACCCAGTTTCATTCAACTGGTGCAATAAATCAATGACTGCCGGAGCATGAATTTCCAATTGTTCCAAGGCTACTCCCGAGATAGAAAGCGCTACTTTAAAAGCCCCCCCCGAATTTTTCGCCATCTCAATCAATGTATTGAGAGCAGGAATATACGAACGTTCAGCGACCTCATTCATACCCGTTTCGTTGGCATAATCATCATAATAATAATGGTCATTACCAATATCGAAGAAACGATAACGTTTCAAATGGATAATTTGATGTATTTCAAAATAAAGACAGATAGTTCTCATTTTTATTTATTGTTTTGTTATTTACCATAGTTTCTTAACACAGACTCGTAGAGAGCACGGATTCTCAAGCCGACTTTTTCCCACGTAATCCCATCTACTTCCTTCTTTCCCTCTTCTTTGAGATATTCGAAAAGAGACGGATTGGTACACAGAGAATGGATAGCGTCAGCCATCGCATGAATATCCCAATAGTCAGTTTTTATCACCTTATCAAGAATCTCGCCACATCCAGATTGCTTAGAAATGATGGAAGGTGTTCCACACTGCATAGCTTCCAGCGGAGCGATACCGAAAGGTTCAGAGACAGACGGCATGACAAATACATCACTGTTCTTATAAACCTCATATACCTGTTTGCCTTTCATGAAGCCCGGGAAGTGGAATCGATCGGCAATACCACGTTCGGCCACCAGGTTAATCATGGCATTCAACATATCGCCCGACCCCGCCATTACAAAACGAATATTACGAGTACGCTGCAATACAAGCGCAGCAGCTTCTACAAAATATTCCGGTCCTTTCTGCATCGTAATACGTCCGAGGAAAGTGACCACCTTTTCTTTTGAGTGATCGGGACGCGGAATATCCAGCAGTTCCTGCGACAATGGATAAACAGCATTATGCATTGCAAATACCTTTCTGGGGTCCTGATGATACTCGTTAATAACAGTGCGACGAGTAAGCTCGGATACGCACATGATACAATCGGCATGATCCATACCATTCTTCTCAATCGAATAAACAGTAGGATTGACTTTGCCACGAGAACGGTCAAAATCCGTAGCATGCACATGGATGCAAAGCGGCTTTCCGCTAACCATTTTGGCATGTACTCCGGCAGGGTAAGTCAGCCAGTCATGCGCATGAATGATATCAAACTCCTGCTGACGGGCTACTACTCCGGCAATGATCGAGAAATTATTAATTTCTTCGTGCAAGTTCCCGGGATAACCACCTGCAAATTCCATACATCCCAAATCATTCACATGCATATAAGAAAAATCGGCATAGATATGGTCGCGGAAAGAGTAATATTCTTCCGGTGTCATCTCCAACAAACGTGATTTCAAGTAGTCATAGTGGACATCACGCCACACGATGGGTACTTGATTCATACCGATTATTTTCAAGAACTTCTCTTCTTCGCCGCTAGGTTTAGGCATACAGAAAATCGTCTCCATATCACCTTGCAGACTCAATCCTTTAGTTATTCCATAAGAAGCAACCGCAAGACCACCATATATTTTGGGAGGGAATTCCCATCCAAACATTAAAACTTTCATCTTCGTTCCTCCTTTTTTAATAATACTTAGACAGTAGCTTTAAGACACGCAGTATTTCTGCTACATTCATCGCGAACGATACTGCGCCACGTCCTTTGAAGGGCGGGTTCCCATCAAACAACTCGGGAATGGAACCAACGCAGTGGCTTGTCATCTCATCATCATAACTAATCAGCTGACGTTCAACGAATGACAACCCGCTCATCTTATAAATTCGAAGATAAGCTTCCAGATAGAATCCCATCAACCAAGGCCAAGCAGTTCCCTGATGATAAGCATAATCCCGTTGTATCTGCGGACCTACATAGTTCGGATTATATCCACCGCTCTTCGGACTCAACGAACGAATTCCTTTCGGAGTGAGCAGCTCTTTGGTCACAATATCGAGCACCTGTTTCTTTTGCGCACGATCCAAAGGAGAATAATCAAACGCTACGGTAAATATCATATTAGGACGTACACTCCAGTCCATCATATTACCGTCTACGTAATCAAGCAAATAACCATATTCATTACGGAATACCTCGACAAAAGATTTTCCTGTCACTTCTGCCTGTGCATCAAGTTCATCTGCCAAGTACACATCACCACCTTCACGCACCAAATCAGCGATAAAACGCAGTGCATTATACCATAACGCATTAAATTCAACAATATATCCAGTACGAGGAATCACCGGATGCCCGTTCACAGTAGAATTCATCCATGTAATCGCTTTATCCGTACCATTGGCAAAAAGTAATCCATTGTCATGCAAGAAAAGATTCTCATGTCTTCGCTGACGGATAAACTCCATAATATCTTTCAGAAGCTCTCCATATTTCTGACGGCATTGTTCGCGGGAAGTCTCTTTGGCATATTGCTGCATAGCCCAGACAGCCCAAAGCAAAACGTCAGGATGCTCCATTTCATAAATTTTGTATCCAACAGGTTCTTCATTAATAAAATTACGAATCGCCTTTTCCGCCGTTTTCATCACATCCTCAAACTGGTCGATCTCATCAAGCGCAAGCGTCAATCCAGGCAAGGCGATAAACATATCACGAGCACGGCATTTAAACCACGGATAACCGGCAAGAATATAATGTTCATCTTCCTGTTGGTTATGGAACTGATGAGCGGAATTTTTCAGACAGTGGTAAAAGCTATCACGTGGGGTACGATCAGCTACTTCAGCCTCAAATGTTTGTTTCAGTCTACGAGGAGTTACTTCTGAAGTTCCGGCAGAGAATACAATACTCTCTCCTTTCTTTATATCCACTTCGAAATAACCGGGAACATAAAGGTCTTCATTGAAGTCATATCCACGTTCCTGTTCTTTGGGGTATTCAATCCCCCGATACCAGTCGGGCATGAAATGAAATTCACACTTTTTATTCAACTGCATATAAAGTTCCGGATAACCGGGATACATACAGGTTTTAATACCATTTTCCACCAGTTGATACTCGCGGCTTGCCTGTGGGTTTTCGTGAGTGTACTCACGTACACTTCTGAAAGCAAGGAACGGCCGGAAGCGCAGGGTTGTAGCCGAATGCGCATCAAGTAAAGTATAACGAATCAGGATTCTATTTTCATGATGTACAAAGATTTTTTCTTTGCGGAGGATTACACCTCCGACACGGTAAGTCGTTGCCGGGATATGCTCACAGTCAAACTCACGGATATACTTGTGTCCGTTAGGACTAAAGTTGTTTCCCTGATATTTGTGCAACCCCAAGTTAAACTCCGCACCGTGTTGAATTACCGTTTCATCAAGAGAAGATAGCAGCACATGATTTTCATCGTCGAGATTGGGAACTGGAATTACCAACAGGCCGTGATATTTGCGTGTGTTACAATCAACAATCGTCGTACAATGATAAGCTCCTGCTTTGTTCGTCCGGAGGATTTCTCTCTGAAGAGATTCTTCCAGATTCGTCATGAGGGTCTTGTCAAATCGTAAATAACTCATAGTTGTGCATTATTAAAGGTTAATTATTGGTCATTATATCGTATATCTATTTATTGTTACATACCGTGTATATTGGCTGTAGCAGCATATACAATAGGTATAACGCCCAAATGTACAAATTATAGATAAAAACAAAAATAAAAAGGCTTTTTATTTTCAGATTTTGTGCAAATATTCGTAGTATTGCGTAAAATATCTAAAGAAAAGAATGTCATGAAGCAAGATATTCAGCGTATCATGCTGGCTGCAGCAAAGCCTTTGTTCCTTATTTTTATTCTCTATATACTCAAGATTATGGAAGTCGGAATGGACTGGGACTTCTCTCGCTTGGGGGTATATCCTATGGAGAAACGGGGACTGACCGGCATTTTAACCCATCCGCTGATACACAGCGGGTTCAGTCATCTATTAGCAAATACAATCCCTTTATTCTTCTTGTCATGGTGTCTTTTTTACTTTTACCGGGGAATAGCCGGTAAAATTTTTATTCTCATTTGGCTCGGAAGCGGACTACTTACTTTCCTGATCGGAAAACCGGGATGGCACATCGGTGCCAGCGGACTGATCTATGGCTTTGCCTTCTTTCTCTTTTTCAGTGGTATTCTCCGCAAATATGTTCCACTCATTGCCATCTCTTTACTTGTCACCTTTTTATATGGAGGAATTATATGGCATATGTTTCCTTATTTCTCCCCTACCAATATGTCGTGGGAAGGACATCTTAGCGGAGGAATTATGGGAACGCTCTGCGCTTTCGTTTTCGTAAATCACGGACCGCAACGGCCGGAACCTTTTGCAGATGAAATGGAAGAGGAAAATAATGAAGAAGAGAAGGGGAAAAGCCCTTAAAGGGCTGAAATAGCAGAGTAAACAGACCACATTTAATTTATCAAATAAAAGTAAAGCTGTCAAAAGCCTGTTTTACTATCTGATTGATTAGAGACAAAATATCCCAAACATAGTAAATCCAAACTTCTGACAGCCTCAAAAAGCTTCTGCCCTACCAAAGGAAGCAGATAAAGAATCTTTTATTCCAAAGGAATCCACTTATACTCTCCAAGCAACTTAGCAGAATATTTGCCTGTCAAATCAGGTATATTAGTATCATCCTCCACTGTTGCATCAAACTCCCATCCACAAACTAAATCATCTTCCTGTCCTGTAACCCTAATTTCCTCATTCATCAGCTTTTTAATTTCTCCCTGTGACTTGGCAGATTTCCAAAGATGGAAATGTTTGATATATCCAGATAGTTTCCAGTCATTTGTCATACCAAGATTCCCCCCCATATGTCTAAAAGCAATCATAGATGTTCCCAAATCATTCGGATTATAAGGATTACCATCAAGCCCTGTCGCCTGATCCTTCAATTCGCCATTCATATACACTTTTACAACAATAGGTTTTCCTTCTGAATTAACATCTCCATCAACTCCTTTCTCGTTAATAACTGCTGCAAAATGAACCCATTTCTCTGTCGTACTGAAATCAATGCCAGGTTCCAACAATCCCCAATTATCCATTCCCAACGACATACGTAGTCTCTTATTATCAAAGTTATTAATTACCCATCCTTTTCTATAATGTCCGGTACCATCTTCGATAAAGACATCCACCACACTACCAAAACCGGAAGTATATTTCAACTTCACCCACAACTCAACAGTGAAAACTTGTTCACCAGTATTACCAAACTTAGAATAGTTCTCACTTGCTCCAAAATCAATATACCCGTCATTTTGTCCGTCTACATACAATTCTGCAGCTACAGAAACATATTCTATAATCACAGTTGCTTTAAAATCCTCCATCGCTTTTTTAGCAGCCTGAATCAATTCATCCACTTTCTCCTGTGAAGGATTAGTCTCTTCTCCGTTTTCAATTTGCCGGATGCTCTTTTTTATCTGGATTAATACCAGTTCAAGTATATCCCTGCTCTCTTCCGGATACATTCCCGTCTTATTTCCATACTGCGATCCATCCCTCAATGTTTCCAGCTGATTTTGATAATCAGTCAGTTGGCTTATAAAAGCTACTGTGTCTACCTTTAGCACATTATCGTCGTCATCAGAACAAGAAATAGAACATACTGATATAAACAATGCACATAGCATTATTAACAACATCTTTACTTTTGTGACTTTTTTCATGGTTTATTTTTTATTAATAAATATGATTACTGTTTGCTTTCTCTAAATTTCCCAACCCAATACGCAGTGCGGGTGAGATAATAATCAGGTTCACGGTTCTCATAATCCAAATAAGTAAACTCGGAACTTGTGTAAGGCACAGCCGGTTCTATCTGGCTCCCTTCATGCCATTCATTAAAGGAGGTAATAGAAATAGCCGAAACCCCAGCTTCAATGGCCTTTCGATACATAGCGTCATAATACTGCCCATCCGTTCTATTCCGGATTACCGAACCATTCCAAGGACGTATACGTGTGTCTATATATCCGGGACCCACACTTGGAATAAATATCTTACCATTTTCCTTTGCCCATTTTTGCATACTTACCCAATTAGTCGGGGTAGAACCATACGTGAACCCGGTAGCTGCAAAATATGTATAGAAACCATCAAAATGAGCATTCAAAATAAAAGGCCGTTGCACTGTCGGACTAGAAGTCCATAATCCAATCATCAAAGCATCATAGGCTGTATTTCTGATTGTAATGGAACCACCAGGACTTAATAACTTTTCCCATTCACTAGGTTCGATTAAATAAGAGTCATAAATAAAAAACAAAGGTTTGCCATCCTTTCTGTAGAAGGCCGGGTGATTTCCATACCTCGTTATCAATTTAACTATGTTCTCCCGGAGATTCTGCACATTTCTGCTGGGATATGGCTCCAAGTGAAAACATACTTTTATTTTTTTCTTATCTGCTGCATCCAGTATAAGACCGATTCTCTTGGCTTCAGTCTCATCCTGTTCATTCCACCAGGTAAGTGCCAGCACTCCGGTACGCGCCATAACAAACATATCCATATGTTTGGTCAAAATATTAGGATCACTACTACTATATCTTCCTAATTGAGGATAAAAATTACTGGCTATACTCTCCTGTGTACCCGGAATGGTCCCCGGATTCTGACCGGATCCACCATTAGGATCGGGTGCTATAGCATGGGCCCAATGTCTATATTGACCGTCAATAGCCTCACTTCCATACCAATCATAATAAAAGCAGAAAGTATCATAATCCAACTCTGTACCTAAATTATTATTTCCTCCGTTATTCTCCGAATTAGAAGGATTATTATCATCTTCTTTGCTACAACTTTCCAATGAAAGTGACAAGAAAAAAATCATCATAAAAAAGAGTCTCTGCATCATAATTGATTTAATTTTAATTATTCATATTCTTTATTTTCTCATTTCAAATGAAGGGGGGGACAGACTGGTCTTGAGACGCCCACTCCTTATTGGGATAGGCCCCCATCGTTACTTCTAATTTATTTCCCTTCATCAGTTCCTCATGACTAAACCAAGATTTATCCCATTCCACTCCATCCAGCTTAACCGATTGAATGTATTTATGTTTCGGCGAATAATTATGGCAATATACTTCAAAGGTTTTGTCATCACTCAACTGAATTTTTGCCCGTTCAAACACCGGACTTCCAATGACATATATAGGTAATCCTGGCGTAACCGGATAAAAACCCAGCTGCGAGAAGACAATAAATGCACTCATGCCACCACCATCCTCATCTCCCGGCATCCCCATCAAATCATTTCTAAACCATTCCTCCAGTAATGCCCTAATCTTTTTCTGGGTCATCCAGGGTTTATTGGCATAGTTATATAAGTAAGGAATATGTAAACAAGGTTCATTTGCCATAGAAAACTGTCCGACATTACCTGTATGATCAGGAAAACGCGAGAAAAATTCATACTTGCTTTTTCCTAAAGGAGTATCAAACATCTTTTCCAGCTCATCAACAAACGCCTCTTTCCCTCCCATCAGTTTGATAAGATCCGCTACATTATGGGGGACATCCCAACGATAAACCCATCCATTATTTTCGCCATAATAATCCCTTCCACCCATTCCACCGGAATAACGATAATCAAACGGAGTGATAAAATTTCCTTCACTATCTTTAGGATGAAAAAATTTTGTTTCTGCATTAAACAATTGATGATAGTTCAAACTTCTTTGCAAAAAGTAATTGTAATCCTCTTTATTATCCAGCAGTCTGGCTATTTGTGCCAGACACCATTCATCGTACACTGTACCTAATGTCACAGCAACAGCTTGCCTTTTCTCAAAACTATGTACTTCGGAAACAACTTCCTCTTCACCAGAAGCTAACGCCGGAAAATATCCGTTTGACACATAAAAAGAATCTAGCTTTCCGGCTTCCATATCCGACCACGGTGCTAATGTCTTTTCAGTGATAGCATTTCTACAAGCACGATATGCTTCCTTTAAATCGAAATCCGTAATTCCTTTTACATAAGCGTCAAGTACAGTAGCCACCCCATGATTTGAATTCATCCGTCGGCTATCACCTGTTATCTCCGGAAAAGTAGGCATCCAAAAATGTTTCATCTGACCAGCCATCCGGATAAAAGACTGAATCATATATTTCTCGCGTTCCGGTTCCAGTAATATTCTCAATGGATGGGTAGCTCTATACGTATCCCAGATCCAATCATCAGTATAAAAAGGAACACCGCTATCCTGATGAACCTGATTGTCAAAAGCACTATAATACTGTCCATCTTCAGAAAGACAAACCATTCGTTCATATGTTCTGTATAAAGAAGTATAGAATATAGTCTTACTATCCTCACAGTTTCCCTTTACCTGAATCTTTCCAAGAGCATCATTCCAAATAGTTCTACCTGTTCGTGTAAGAGTTTCCAAATCCTTTCCAGCCACTTCGCGTTCCATATTTTTTTTCGCCTGATCTACACTTATAAAAGAGATTCCATAACGAAGATTAATCCTTTTATCATTCTCTGGAAATTTCATTACGACAGTATTTCCTTCTTCCGTTTGTAAAGGAACCACGTCCGTTTCCAGATAAAGATACACTCTTGTCTCATAGGAACCGATTTGCTGATAACCAAAAACTTTGTTTTTCTCTACATGCAACTCTCCATTTGTCGCCCCGATCAAAAGCCCAGGTTGCCCTGCCCGGAAATCTAATTGATATAAAGCCGACTGATGAGAAGGGACATATTTTACCTCTATATCATAGTCACTCAAAAAAACACTGTAATAATAAGGCTTGATCTTTTCATTATCGTAATTATACAATATAAAAGAAGACCTACTACCCTTCTCTAAACTATCACAAAAGCTATTGAACGGATTGATAGAGAAGGCCGAATTTCCTCTATGACTTGTCACTATCACAGGTAATCCCTTCAATTTATTACTTGTATAATCCTCCCTTTGAGGATATATTCGTAACATACTGTTAGGTAAATGGACAGTCGGATAAGTCGGTACCAACAAGTGACTAATATTTCCCATATATGGATTTACGTAATCAACAGGAGCTTTTATCTCCACACATCCTCCAAACGAGAAAAGCGGTAACAACAAAAACAGTCTGTATGCAAGGCAATCTTGTATTTTTCTTTTCATAAATGTCCTATTCCTTTATAAGTCGATTTCTACTGCAGGAGAATAATTATATTTAGCTTCCGACGTACTGCTCAATGCTCCGATTCTGAAAAAATAACTATGTTCCCGTTCAATTCCAGTAGTCTGGCTCAAATCCATGCTCAATTCGTACTCCGTCAAAGGTGATACAGCAGTATTTATTTCACTACTCACTTTAGCTGTCTGGATATTACTACTTACATGGGACTCTGTATGTGCAAATAGAGCGATTGTCTTTACCGGATCTACCGTATATTGCTGTAAACTGAATTTTGCTACTACTTTATTACCTTTATATCTAATATCAGGATTCACGATACGTATGTAAGGCAGAACCTCAAACACCTTATAATTCTTTCCTTTATTAATTCTAAAATCAATCGTATCTTGAGGAATATAATTCCCCTTATTCAGAATTATTTTGTAATCGCCCGCAAACATGAGATTATTTTGGAATGTTCCGTCATTTTTAACAGCCATTGCCTGAACAGGAGGATTGTCCCATCCGAGTTCAATAAAATAAATCTGCGAACCTCTGATTATCTCTTGCTCCACCAACTCACCTGTCTCCATATCCCGGATTTCCCCACCGAATGTAGCATTTGGGGCTATATCCAGATTGTCCTTTTCACATGCTACAAAACATATGGAAAAGAATATTATTGTCAATAAATAAAAAGTTGCTTTCATATTTTCTGTCTTTAAAGTAAAGTTTTGATATATCAAGGATTCTGAACAAGTCCGTTACTACCGGTACCAGGAATATCCTGATAGTACCAGGAATAATCAAACGAATGTTTGTTCACTCCAGGAGCATCCATGCGTACAAAGATGTATTTAGGAGTTTCTCCTCTTAAATCGAGGAACGGAACTAAGGACTTCTTTATTCGGTTCTCATATTCCTTATGAAATATCCTCCAACGAATCAGATCCCATCTGCGTCTATTCTCAAAAGCAAATTCAACAAAACGCTCTTTACGTACATTCTCTATTGTTAATGGAATTTCGTCTTTGTGTGCAGCTCGCTTTCTAACAGCATTAAGCGCTTTTTTCCCTTTTTTCAGCTGTTCACCCGTTGCAGACGAATGTTCTATGGATGCTTCCGCATAATTCATCAGAATCTCAGCATAACGAAATTCGATCCAGTCTGTAAATCCCTTATTCCACTCAGAAGTCACGTCTTTACTTTCCTGCAAGAATTTGCGAAGAAGAAAACCAGAACGGGTGTAGTTACCACCAACAGAACTAAATCCCGAATACATTTTCTGATCCTGCGCACCAAACGAATAGTAGGTCTTTCCATCTTTCCCCTGAGTACTGGCATCTGTTCTGAACACATAACTTCCATCGGGACGAATAAATCCTCCCTGAATAATGATTTTCTGTCCTTTCCATTGCGTACCCGGAAGAATCATAGTAGCCCACATACGAATATCCTTATCATTGAATATTTCATAAGGAGCATCCATTGGATAAGAATAATAGTTAGCATTTCTGTCAAAACCAGAAAAAATTTCATTATTATCCACACGAGTACGGATAGGCTTACTTAATCCTTGCCCGTCATCCGTATAATCTTCATAAATATCGGCCAGATCTAACGAAGGATTCATACGTCCCGGATGCGGCCAGCCGTTTGCTACCTGATTAGGACGATACCAAATATCATAATTGTGTGCAAGTTGGGTACCAGATGTATATCCTTTAATAAAAATAGGTTCCTTCGTTCCATTCAATACACTGTTTGGATCCTCAAACAGTTTTTTATAATTTACGATAGCTTCGTCTCTGCTTTGAGGCTCTGCACCATATAAACCATACAACCCACTCTTCATTATTTCATCAGACGACTGCATACAGATTTCATAATAACGATCTGCTTCCGAAGCATCAATACCCACAAGTTTCTGTTCTACAGCCGGCCCCGACAGACCCACATAAGGCTCATGAGTATATTTGGCAATCGAAGCTGCATATAAAGCTGCCCGAGACTTCAGTGCCAATGCAATCCATTTATTAGCACGACGAGTATCTTCTGAAGACTCACTTAGTTTCCGGATAGCGTCATCACAATCGCTCAAGATAAAATCCCATGTATCCTTTTCTGTGCTGCGGGGCACTTTCAATTCTTCTACATCTCCATTATACACCTGAACTTTCTTGATAATCGAAACTCCACCATACCGCTTTGCCAAAGCAAAATATGTATATGCACGTAGAAAAGCAGCTTCACCCTCCAATAATGTTTTTTTATTATTGGAAGTATTCAACGTAGGAATCGTTTCCAACAGGTTATTAATATCCCTTATCAATGTGTAAATACCAACAGAAGCATTATACAAACCTTTATCATCCGTATATCTTTCCCAAAAATTAAATCCTTCACTTCCCCATTCGTCGAATTCAGAATGCATCGCTTCGTCACAGTACATAGCAGCAGCCCGTCCACCATTATTCGGATCAGTATTCCCAATTCCCAAATTAAAGCCCTTATCAATCGCATAAGAGAAGTCCTCGATAGGAAGACGGCCGTAAAGATTTGCCATGTGCATCGCAATCCCCTCTTCAGTAGTCAGGACTTTGTCTGCAACCACCTTATTATTAGGCTCTATATCCAGAATATCCGTACATCCTGCAAAAAGAAGAGCCATATTCAGCAATAGTATAATCTTATATTTCATAATCTATCAGAAATTAGCAGTAAAACCAATATTAAAACTTTTAGTCAGAGGATAATTCATTCCAGCACTATAAGAGCCTTCCACCTTTTCCGGATCAAACGCTTTCACAAAAGAATCACAGAAGGTTAAAAGATTATAGCCATTAATATAGAATCGTATATTACTAATACCACTCTTTCTCAAAATACTGTCTGGCAATGTATAACCCAGTTCCAAAGTTTTGAGTCTTAAATAAGAAGCATCACGACGCCAGATATTACTCTCTTTATACATAGCTCCAGTATCCTGTATTAAACGGGTAGCAGGCCATTTCCCGGCAACCCATTTACTATTCGGATTGTAAGGGTCTTCTTTGCGCCATCTGTCATAGAAATAGGCTGGAGTATTCGCTCCTTTTGACCACAGTACCTCGGCATAAACCTCTGAAAACTGGACAGTATACATTCCCGCTCCCTGAAGCAAAGCGTAGATATCGAAATTTTTCCAAGAAGCCTCCAAATTAAAGCCATAATGAATCAGTGGAGTACCTGACCAAAAGAGAGGCATTCTATCATTATCATCGATAATACCGTCACCATTAGCATCTACATAACGGTAATCCCCCGGCAGTTCCTTGCTATTTCCCAACTCTCCATCCTGAACAGGAGCATATTTTATTTCCTCTGTAGTCTGGAATTGCCCATTAGTTTGATACCCCCATGTGAAATCATTCCAACGTCCGGAAGACTGATTTCTCCAACGATCCATGCTACTGGTGAAAGGTCCTCTTTCTACATGCTCCATCCGGGTGCGGGCTAAGTTCATATTCGCTTTGACGCTATAAGAAAAATTTCTGATCTTATTAGTATGCCCGAGCGTTATGTCAATACCCCTCGTCAAATCACTATTCAAATTTTCCTGTGGCAGTTGCGAACCAAATGTATTAGGTAATGCCACCACTCTTGTAGCTAACAATCCGCTTCTTTTTCTTTGGTATAAGTCGAACTCCAAAGAGAATAATCCTTTGAATATAGAAAGATCGAATCCTATATCAAGTAACTTAGCTTTATACCAAGTTAAATTCGTATTCGTAATAGAGGGAGCAGAAATGCCCGAAGTGGTAGTTCCGTCATTAAATTCATAAATACCAACATTAAGATTATACCCCGACACATATTGGAACGGATCACCTGCATCCTGTCCGGACTCCCCGTATGAAGCCCTGATCTTCAGATTATCAAGAAAGCCCAACTTTTCCTTCAAAAACTTCTCTTCCGACAAACGCCAACCAATAGACCCCATAGGGAAAAAAGCCCATCTGCTACCAGGAGCATAGCGGTAAGAACCATCATTTCTGAATCCTAATTCTAATAAATACCTTCCTTTGTAATCATAGTTAAACCGACCGACATACGAGATAAAAGCCTGTTCGTTGGACATCCCCCCTGAAACAGCATCTTTCAATCCGGCATAATCTACTTCATCATAAGTCAATAAATCAAACTTACGTTCTATATTCGACCAATCGCTTTTTTCCTGTCTCCTTTCATAAACCAATGTAGCACTTACATTATGTGTATCATTAAACAACCTATTGTAACTGATTTGTGCTTGCATGTCAAGCCTGCTCGCTTCGTTATTATTCACTTGTATCATAGAAGGATTATTGTATTCATTCTCCATATATTCATCCGTTTCGATAGCGTATGTATAAGTAGAAAACTTCTTTCTCAATCCTTTATGTTTATTGTGATTATAATCATAGCCTAATTGCCCTTGTATAGATAATCCCTGCACAAACGGTACTTCATATTTTAAAGTGAATGTCGATTGAAAGTTTTTATTATAATAATAATGATAACCTGTCATATCCGCATCCGCCAAAGCAATGGGATTAATTCCCATACTTTGAGTTGCCAAATAGTCCGGATTGTTATTGGCATACGCAGGCACAGTCGGCACATTCACACGGGTCTGCTTGAAGATCTCATAGAAAGAGTTCCATGGCTGGCTAGTCTTATCATATCTACCTGCCAAATTAACTCCTGCGGTCAATCCTTTAGCTATTTTTATATCAGTATTCGAACGAAAAGTAAATTTCTCATATCTCAAATCACCGGATTTCAACAACCCTTCATCAGATGCATAGCTAAAACTACCAAAGTATGAGACAATATCCGAACCTCCTTGCAAGGACAAAGTATATTGCTGCTGAATAGAACTATTCTTAATCACATGATCGTATAAATCAGTACTGGCATATCCAGAAGCACCCGTCTTCCATAATTCCAGTTCTTCTTTTGTAACCAATGGATTACCTTCTCCTAATATTGCAGCATCATTTCTAAGCTCCATATATTGAGCTGCGTTTGCCATCCTAGGAATATTAGTCGGTTTAGACCATCCCCAATTAGCCGACAAGGATATTTTCGCTTTTCCTTTATATCCTTTTTTTGTTGTTACAACAATGGCTCCATTAGCCGAATTCATACCATAAATAGCTGCAGTACCATCTTTCAGGAAAGAAATGCTTTCTATATCATCCGGATTAAGACGCTGAAACTCATTAGCCCCATCTCTGACAATCCCATCAATAATGAAAAGCGGAGTACCCAAACCACGGATATTGATATCGGAACGAAATTGTCCCGGTTCACCGTCATTCTGCCGTATCTTCAATCCCGAGACTTTCCCTTCAAGTGATTGTGCCAGACTGGTAGCTTTCGTTTTAATAATCTCATCATTTTTAATATTAGAAATAGCACCCGTCAAACTCTCTTTTTTCTGAACTCCATAACCTACCACTACCACTTCATCCAACGCCTGTGTATCTTCCAGCAATTTGATAACTAAAGACCGCATATCAGACACTTTTATTTTTTGAGTGCGGTAACCAAGAAAACTAATAGTTAATTCCGTCCCGACAGGAACCTCAATGGAAAAATCTCCATTCATATTAGAGATAGTTCCCTTCCCGACCACAGAAGATTGAATACTGGCTCCAATAATCGGTTCGCTGGCGTTGTCTATAACTTTACCCGTTATCAGGTTACTTTGGGCAAGAACAGAAACTGAGAACAGTAAGTCTCCCATCATCACAAGAAAGAACCTTAAATGCACATTCCAGTGCTTCTCTTTGCAAATGCGTGCTTTCATAAATTATAAATTAAGTTGATATATTGTTCAATCAATCATCTATTATAGATCACTATGAATCATGAACCTACTCAAGAGGTATCAGTACACTTCATAACTCGATAGATTTGCGATTAATTGGTACTGCGAAAGTATATGAGAGGCATTATCACAACATTAATTTCATATTAATAATATGATTTTTCTTATCACATTCCATATAAGTACCTGATAAACAAAGAGAAAAAAATAGAAATATTTTGCCCTCTTATGAAGAAAATAAAAGAACCCGAAAGCAATAAAGCCACTTCCGGGAAATCATTAATGCACTTTTAATGCAAAATTTATTTCATTCAAAAAATAAATTCCACCTATCAGCTCTCACAAATCACATCATCGTATGTAAATTCGGGA
>ERZ780223.2251-NODE-2251-length-16742-cov-3.611554_pt1 | contig 16742 bp, 15 predicted proteins | sample MGYA00511016_ERZ780223 | MGnify/ENA primary metagenome ERZ780223 (study PRJEB29588, sample SAMEA2159032) | human gut metagenome | biome: human gut; feature: human-associated habitat; material: faeces | place: Denmark | collected 2008/2010 ... | reverse complement strand
CCAGTCCTGACAGACATAGTGCGGAATACCCGCTTCCTCTGCCACGACCGGAACTCCATCTATTTTCTCTCCGACGGAATATTTTCCACCTCCGATGAGAGAAACACCTGCAACTATATATTGTGCATAGTTATTTTCTTTAATTGTTTTGACGACGCGCTCGACGACATCTTCACTCGCTGCAATCAGAAGGGCTCTTTTTCCCTCGTCGCTCGTCTTTTTCTTCTGTAGGTGCCATTTCCAGAGCTCCCGGACTGCATATGCCACAACGCTGTAGCATACCGGCATCAGAAGCAATACCAGCCTCGAATAGTTCTGCCCTTCCTGTAAAAGGAACAGATATAAAAGTGCAATTCCTTCTATAAAAACTGCCTGCTTTACCGTCATGGTAAATTCCCGGAAATGTCCTCTCCGTATCACGCCTTTCATCGTTTCCCGGCATATGAGCAGCATCAGATCTGCCAGTCCCAGAAACATAGCCACATTCCGATATAAGATCGGTGTGTATATATCCCATCCATACCCACTGCACGCATGTGCAAGCATCAGTGCTACCTGCAGGCAGAGTATATCCAGGATGATGAAATCAACGTGTTTCATCCAGCCGCCCGAATTTCTTTTGTACATACTTCTTCCCCCTTGTCAATTTTTGCCCTGTTCTCCGGATGAAACCTATATTCCAGATAAATCCCTTATCCGTTTCCGGCAAAATCAACGATATTTCGTTTTCGGGTATATTCCGCCAGTTCGTTTTCGTTCTGATAATCTAACGAATTTGGCTTTTTTATTTGACATTGACGGATCATGACCATCTATCTATATTGGTCTTGTAATGGTCTGGCCCACTCAAAGTTAGAAATTTAGAAATTATTTTTATTGTTTTAGGGAAGCAGCAGGCTTTCCCAAACAGGTTCCTGCCGCTTTCCGCCTATCTACAGATTAGTTCTTATGAACCAGTGTAAATATGGCGTTGCCCGGCATCGTAACGTTGATTGTGTTGGTCGCATAATCAACACTGTTTACAGCTGCCAGTTCCCATGCATGGGTTGTCTCATTGTAGAAATACAGCTGGATGTTCTGAGCATTGCCCAGGGCTGCAACTGAAATGTTGACAATCACTGCTTCTTTCGTTACAGCGCCGTTTGCATCAGTTGCTTGCAGCTGCTGTGCCGGCATCAGCGGAGAGTATCCAACCAGAGCCGGATCACCGGTTACACGGTACAGTGGGATACCTGCATTGATCTCAAATACTTTCTCAGCAACTGCCCAGCTGTTGCCGTCTTTGATCTGCTGATCGGATGCAAATCCAACTGCATTGCTGCTTCCAGAAGTTCCCTGGGAAACAGTGATTCCGTTGGAACCATTCTGTCCGTTGTTCTTGATACCTGTGGCGGTCTTGTTTGTGATGGTTCCTGCATTCACATTCAGACCTGCAGACTTGGAAGACGCGCTTGAGCTATGTCCTCCTCCGTGACTAACCGTCGCGTTTGTGTTCGGGCTTCCGGCAGCCAGGGCCAGCGTGCCCGGCACTGCCATGATAGCGGCTGCTACCAGAAGTGCTGCGTACTTCTTTTTCATTGTACTTCCCTTTCCTTTCCAGCTTTTTAAGCCTGCGCCTTTTAAGCTTTTTCTTTATAAAAAAGATTGATAACAATCTCTTTTAACTCATCCATATCCGGATAAAATTCTTCGAATTTACCCTGATAAATCTCTCCCGACAGCTCAATAAAATCGCCGTCCTCCATGGTTTTCGGGCTGTTTAACATTGCAAGTCCCATGTCCATGTACTGGTCTTTTGCCATATTGGTGATCGCCTTTTCCTGGATGCCATCTACCAGGCGCGTAATCGTTGTTTTATCCGCTGTCTGGCTTTCTTTGGCTCTCTGAATAAAGGATTTCAGATATCCTTTCTGACGATGCAGGCGCACTGTAGCAGAACCATCTTCGTTGATATCTCGGAACCGGACATATTTCTCCGTCAGGTCACCGATCAGAGTGACGGTTTCTCCCATCTTGAAATCGTCAGGATATTTCTCTGCGACCATCTCATCTTCAACCGTGATGGGTACGCCTCCGACCGCGTCGTTAAAATAGGGGATGGAGTCCATATTGACGGCAAAGTATCCGTCTATCTGAAGTCCAAATAGCAGCTTAGAAAGCGCTCCCACTGTCAGCTCACAACTTTTTTCGCGTCCGTCCCCGAACGCATAGGCAAGTGTCAGCTGTTTCGTCTCGGTTCCGATTGGGTTTCCAAAATAATCAAAAACCTCGATCTCTGTCATCGTATTTCTCGGAATTAACACAATCTGTGCTTCATCCTTGGCAGCGTCCTGCGCCACTAAAAAGAGTGCATCGGCGTCTCCACCTTTTCCGGCGACGTCCTGGGCTTCCATCTCCCCCTTGGTATCGACACCTATGCAGAGAATCGCCCGCATCGCCGTGTTGCGGCGGTATTTTTTGCCATTCCAGGTCAAAATTCCATTTGCAAGGTCTTCTTCCTCCTGGCTTTTTGCCTGATCACGGGCTTCAATCGCACGGATTGCCGCTTCTCTTTCTTGATATTTCTGATAAACATGAATGCCGCCCGCTACACAGGCGATTCCTGCCACCGCCCAGGCGAGCCACCGGATCATTTTCTGCTTTCTCATTTGGCTGGCTCGTTTTCATAATATTTTGTATCTTTCGAATATTTACCATAGTATCTGTGATAGTAGCCGCTGCCTGCCATGTCCACACGGTTCAGCACCGCGCCGAGAATCCGGCAGCCGGTTCGCTCCAGCTGGCTTTTGGCTTTCTGCACCAGACGGTAGCTAAGCGCACCGCTCTCAACTAGCAGGATCGCGCCGTCGCAGCGCTGTGCGATGATCGCACCGTCAATGACATTTCCGAGCGGCGGCGTATCGATGATGATCGTGTCATACTCATTTCTCGCCCACGCGATCAGCTTACTAAATGCATCCTCGCCCAGAAGCTCTGCCGGGTTCGGTGCCATCGGACCGGAAAAAATGATATCCAGGTTCAGCAGGTTCGTGTGGTACAGAACCTCCCTTAAAAGCCGCTGTCCGGTCAGATACTGCGTCAGCCCGTAAATCTGCTGTCCAACCTTGAAACGGGATACCAGCACGGATTTACGGATATCCGCATCGATAAATAACACGCGTTCCTCGGTCTGTGCCATCGAGATCGCAAGCTGGGAGGAGATCTCACTCTTTCCTTCATCCGGCATTGTGCTGGTCAGCATGATGACCTTGAGCCCATTTCCGGAAAACTGGATGTTGGTGCGGAGTGTCTTCATTGCTTCCTCATACTGATAATCTCTTTTCTCATCCTGTGTGATCTGGATGAATCGGTTCTGAATTGCCATGTTCCCCCCTACCTTTCCTTCTTCTTATCTTTTCCGGCAAATGGATTGATGATATCCCAGATACCAGAGGTACGTTTTACCTTCTTCTCGCCACGTTCGTGGATCTTGCTCTCCGGGATCGCTGCCAGTACCGGCAGTTCCAGATATTTCTCCACATCTTCTTCCGAACGGATGGTATCATTCAGGATAACCGTCATTGTAATGTATCCGCACACGATCACTGCGGCAATCAGTGCGCCGATTAGCGCGTTTTTCGTATTGCTCGGGCTGGTTTTCTGGTTTGCCACCTCACCGCTCTCGATGAGTTTCGGCGGCGTCATTTCCATGATCTCGCCAACATAGTCGGATGCCACCTTTGCGGTCATATCGACAATTTTTTTTGCCATCTCCGCATCCGGATCCAGTGCAGAAATGTTTAAAATACGAGTATCCGACGGGTTCTCCACCTTAATTTTTCTGACCAGTTCTTTATAATCCATATCCAGATGAAGCTTATCAACCACCTCTTCCATAACGGAACGACCAGTGATGATCGTCTTGTAATCCTGTGTCAGCTGCGTGCCGATCTGCAGATCGGCTAACGAGGTCAGCGTTGTCTCTTTCGTCAGTACATAAATCTTCGCCGTTGAGCTGTACTGCGGTGTGAGCAGAAAATAGCTGTATGCTTCGCCGATTCCGGCTCCGAGCACCGCCACTGCAATGATGACCCAGAGTTTCCGGAGTAATGCATAAAAGATTTCACCCAGATCGATTACTTCCTCGTCTTCCCATTCTTGTCCTTGATTTTTTCTCTTTTCCATACCTTCCTTTTCCCTTTTCGTATTGTTTTTATCTGTCAGACATTGTTACAATGTTACGGTTCACGCATACATGCTCGGTAACGGAATTTGTCAATGTTCTGTAACCACGTGATTTCGAAAAACATTTGCATTTTTTCGCAAACATCTATTCTTTTACAATTTCTCATCCAGTATGATCTTTTCCGGATTTTTGATCGACAGCTGTCTGGCAAGCTCACTGCCTCCCTTTTTCCGGATCCATGCGATGGCTTTCGCACTGTTGGGAACCCGATGGCGGTTGCCATGCATGTCGGTTCCCAGGAAACTGATGTAACCGGCTAGAAGTGTCCGGCGGCACCACCTCCGGTCCAGGCGCTCCCTTATTTTCCAGAAATGGCTCAGTTTCGTGAGGCTTCCGTAGTTCATCTGGAGATACGCGCCTTTCTTCATTAGCTCTTCCAGGCGTCCTTTTTCCCGCAGACACTGGTACCGCTCGATATGTGCCAGCACAGGCAGATAGCCCGCCATCGTCAGCTCCCGGACAGCGCGCTCAATCTGGCTCCAGGAGGATGTCGGCAGAAACTCGGTCAGCACGTACCGGCTGCCCGCCAGTGTCAGAAGCTTTCCTTCCCGGAGCATCTCGACCATGCCTTCGAAATATTGGATTTCCTGCCCTCGGTAGAGTTCAAGATCGGGCATCGCCTTCCTGACACGAGCCGCCAACTTCTCCATAAGCTCTTGTATCTGCTGCGGTTTTGTCCGCCAGTGATACGCTACATAGTGTGGGGTGGCTATCACCTTCCGGACGCCCTGCTTATAAGATCTCCGAAGCATCCGGTAACTGAGTGCCATTTTCTCTGCCCCATCATCTATCCCCGGGAGCACGTGCGTATGGATATCCACCACACCCAGTTCTATCTTGTCCGGTCTTCTCTGCGTTTTGCGCGCCATTGCACTTCTCTCCTTAGTCAGTCATTTTTCTGTCTGAATACACGCGAAATAGACAGCTTACACCATCGTTTTTTGCTGTCCACCTACTTCGTCCTGTTCTGATATTGTTCCAAAAATCTGTCATAATACTTTTTCTCTGCTTCCAATCTGGCTTTTACTGCATCCTCATAGTCCACAAAGGTGCCAAGGTTATAAACTTTTCCCTGGAATCCGATGCTGGCGCGCCATTTTCCATTTTCTCTCCGGTATACACCCCTGTGTCCACTGGTATTGTTCGCTGCCTCTTTCCGGCTCGCGATCCGCTCCAGACAGGTATTTTCTGCAAAATGGATGGAATTGCGCATATTTGCTTTTCTCTGTTCCTGCCTAAGGCAGCCACAGCTTCTGGTTTTTCCAAAGCGCAGGTTTTCTTTCTGACAGACACAATGCTTGCCGCAGTCACATTGGCAGAACCACAGGTCTCCCTGAGCTGCCAGTTTGCCTTCCTCTACAGAAGACTCGCCTTCTTTTACCACCTCTAAAAGAGGAGAATGTTTCTCCCACGGGCCAAGAACCTGCAGACGTCCATAGCGCTTGCCTGTCAGATCCAGCCAGCCGTGTACCTGTTTTCTTTTTCGATAGCAGCCGCAGCTTTTGGTGTGCCCTGTCTTCAGATGCGTCCCGGCTACGGAACATATGGTTCCGCAGTCACATTGACAAAGCCAGTAGGAATGTGTGCTTTTTTTCATCTCATCTCTTTTTAAAACCAGAAGATGAGCGAACTTCATTCCAGCCAGATTTTCACATCCCATATACTCCCCCCTGTACCACATAATATGTATTATGTGGTACATAAGTGGAATACAGAAATAAGCTGAGGTATTTCTTTTTCAAAAATGCTGGATTTTTCTGAATTTTTAAAAGTCCCTGCAACTTATAGATTTGTAAAATTATGCGAATATGCTTCAAATAAGTTGCTTTTCCTGTTATTTGATGGTAGTATTACTTTATCTAAAAAAACAGGAGGAGACTGCGCACTACATAATACATATTATGTCGTTCGTATTCTCCCCCTGTTTTTTTCGGAAAACAAATCAAGTTCCAGTGATTTTTTGCAAACTTCCTCGCTGGTAAGCATCGTATAACGGCGCGTCGTCTCTATGCTGCTATGCCCCAGATAGTCTGCCAGCCTGACCAGATCTTTTTCCTGTTCATAAAAACACCGCGCAAACAGATGGCGCAGATTATGGGGAAATACTTTTGTTTCCGCCACCCTCGCGCCTCTGCATAGTTTTTTCATTTCCTTCCATATATTTTTCCGATCCATCGGTTTTCCGGACACTGTGCAGAAAATACACCCCGATTTGATCCGGTATTTCCGACAGTAATCCCGCAAAATCATTTCCAGTGTCCTCGGTATCAGGATGATCCGCTGCTTTCCCTTAAAATGAATCTCTATCTTCTTTTTTTTGAGCGCTTCCACGGTCAGGCAGCTCAGTTCGCCGATCCGCATTCCGGTTCCGGCGATCGCCTGCAGGAGACACCGAAGCCTCTCTTTCCCCTCTCTCCCCGCCGTCTGCAGCAGCCTGCGGTATTCTTCCCGCGTCAGATCTTTTTCTGCATCCCGGAAAATCTGCCTCTGCTGGCGGCAGGTCTTCATGCAAAGTTCGTTTCTCCCGAGCCACTTAAAAAAATGGTTGAGCGCAGTCAGCATGGAATTGGCGCTTGTGATTTTATACTGCGCCAGGAGTTCTTTTTTGTATCTCAAAACCTCCGCTCTCTCCAGCTCCCGTCCTCCCATATATCTGACGAAGGCTCTTACGTCCCTCAGATACTTTTCGATCGTGTTTTCACTCATCTCTCGTTCAATCAAATATTCTTTATATGCCTGAAGGCAGTCCAAACTATCGTTCATCGTGTTCCTCCTATTATGCCGTCCTGTTTTTCTGACAATATAAAACAAAATCCCAGAAAAGTGGGTACTTCTATCATACCTCTCTTTCCATATCTCCATACAGAAATGCTTTCATGTCTTATGATATCATGCCTTGTATTTTTGTGCAATAATAATTCATTACATACCTATAGCATATTTATATTTTGCACAGTTGATTTTGTGTGGTTTTCTTTGTTTTTATCTTGTTCAACCTTCTGACTGCTACAAGAGCAAAAAAGGATGTGTTGCAGTAACGATTAAAAAATCGCTACTGCAACACATCCTTAATTTTTCTTGAATTGTAATTTCATCATGCTACTTGTTAATTGTCAATTGTTTTTCTAATCTTTATGATTATCTGTCTTTAACTCCTGATCCAATTCAAGACAGATAGATGCATTTCCTGTGACCAGATCCTTCAACCATGTTTTTCCATATTCGGTCGGAATATCCACATAAACGGGCATTCCATCCGTATTATAAATACATGTTTTTGCTTTTTGAAATGTCTTTGTTCCAGTTAAGATTTCTGCCGTTCTTATGTTTATCCCCAATACTTTCTATTTTAACTTTATCATATATGCATCTATTCCAAAACCACTTCGACGCAAACGGTCAAACTTCGACCTAATTGGTCTCTGGGGATCAAAAAAATGCCGCCTTACGCGACATTTTTCTGAATCCGAATCTTATATTTAATTTATAATCACACCTCCAGCTTCCGCTCCTTTGCCAGCTTCTTCATCTCCTCCGCATTCTGCCGCACGGTCTCGGTGATCTCCGCGCCGCCCAGCAGTCTCGCAAGTTCGTCCACCATCGCCTCGCGGTCTAAGGCGCGGATGGAGGTTGCCGTCCGTCCATCGGACGCGGATTTGCGGATCTCGAAGTGCTGGTCCGCCATCGCCGCGATCTGCGGCAAGTGCGTGATGCAGATGACCTGACGGCATTTGGAGAGGATCCGCAGCTTCTCCGATACCATCTGTGCAGTCCGCCCGCTGATACCGGTGTCAATCTCATCAAAAATCAACGTTGGAACCTGATCGGTCTCCGCCAGCACCGTCTTGATTGCCAGCATGATACGCGACAGCTCACCGCCGGACGCCACCATACCGAGCGGCCGAACCGGTTCGCCCGGATTCGTGGAAATCAGGAATTCCGGCTCGTCGATACCGCCCGCCGTGTAATGATCCAGCCGCCTAAACTCCATCTTAAACTGCACATCAAGGAAATTCAGTTCCCGAAGCCCGTCTGCGATCTTCTCCACCAGCTCCCCGGCAAACTGCTTACGCGCTGCTGACAATGCCTCGGAATGTTCTTTCAGTACTGCTTCCGCCTGTTCTAGTTCTTTTTCCGCCTGTTCCCGAAGTTCATCGTAATTCTCCAGTTCCTGCAGTCGCGCTTTCTTTTCTTCCAACGCCTGAAGTACCTCCGGGATCGTCTTTCCATACTTGGTTTCCAGGCTCCGGATCAGGTCAAGCCGCTCCTGTGTCTCCTGAAATGCCGCTTCGTCAAAGGTCATATCGTCCATATATCCGGAAATCTCCCTGGAAAGATCTGAAAGAAGGGAATCTACATCGCACAGCTCGTCACGGATCCCCTTCAATCCCTCGTCAAATGCCATCGCACCATCGATCTCACGGAACGCCCGCGACACCGCATCGCCGGACACCGCGTCATATGCCTGTGAAAGACTCTCAGCGATCCGTCTGGCATTGGAAAACCGCTTAAAATCGGCTGCCACCTTTTCCTCTTCGCCATCCTTTAACGCGGCATTTTCAATCTCCTCGATCTCAAACCGGCAGAAATCCATCTCCCGCAGTCTCGTCTCCTGATCGGATGCAAATGCGGCACATTTCTGTTTTAACTGCATATACAAGCGATAGGCAGCTTCCGTATTCTGTTTGAATGGGAGAAGTTTCTCCCCGCCATACGCATCGAGGATTTCCAGATGTTTTGACGCATTCACCAGCGACTGGTGTTCATGCTGTCCGTGCAGATCGATCAGAAGACCCGTGATCTCCCGCAGCCTTGCAGCCGTTACCGTCTCGTCGTTGATGCGGCTGATGCTCCGGGTCGGTGTGATTTTCTTAGAAATGATTAAAATTCCCTCTTCATCAGGGTAAACATCGTGTTCCTTCAGCTGCTCGCGCTTTCTCTCATCATCGATGGAAAAAACCAGTTCAATGTAGGCGCTGTCGCAACCCCGGCGGATCATCTCTTTCGGTGCTTTTCCGCCCAGCGCGATCTGGACCGAACCGATGATGATCGATTTTCCGGCTCCCGTCTCACCGGTCAGAATGTTGAGTCCGTCCCCGAACTCCACCTCCGCCGAATCGATCAGAGCCAGATTTTTCACTCGTAAATGATAAAGCATCCGCTTTCCGTTCCTCCTTATCAGCGGTTCCCGCAAAAAATGCGTGAACCCACCTTACCTCATCCCGCAATCAGCTTGCGGATCTTGTCCATCAGCACGATCGTATCGTCCACCGTACGGACTGCACACATGACCGTATCGTCCCCGGCGATGCAGCCGACAATCTCTGAAAAATGGATGGCGTCGAGCGCTGCCGCGACTGCCATCGCCATGCCTGACACCGTCTTGATGACAAGGATGTTCTGCGCCATATCCATGGAAACGAAGCTATCGTGCAGAATACGGGTATATTTATCATTGAACGCCGTCTGAGGATGGAAAACCGCATATTTCTGTCCGCCGTTTTCTGTCTGGATCTTAGACAGCTTTAACTCCCGGATATCCCTGGAAACCGTTGCCTGCGTGACATTGTATCCCTCTTTATTCAGATATTCCGCCAGCTCTTCCTGCGTTTCAATCTCATATTTTCCAATCAATTCCACAATCTTGCTGTGACGTTCCATTTTCATGGCTCTGACTCCTTTTATATCTGTTTCATTTTGTTCCGTATATTTTCCAAAAATGGCACCTGTTTGAGCTGAATCAATGTCGTCTCGATCTCTGATTTTGCTATCTCGATTGTATCACCCGGCTCAATATCAACCACCGTATCGCCGTCAAAGCTCAGCGAAACCTTCGTCCGCCCGGTCGTCTGAATCCGCAGGCTCAAATGGTTATCCGGCGGCAGAACGATGCTGCGCGAATTGAGTGAATGCGGGCAGAGCGGTGTCAATACCATCAGATCCGCCTCCGGCGCCACGATCGGACCGCCCGCTGACAGGTTGTATGCCGTCGAACCGGTCGGGGTCGCAACCACCATGCCGTCCGCCGAATACTCGTTAAACAGCTGTCCATTGACAGCCAGCTCAAACCGGAACGCATCGATTCCCATACGGTTCAGGACGATATCATTCAACGCGATATCCTCCATGACGACCTTCCCGCCTGAAATCACGCACCCCTTGAGCATCATCCGGCTTTCCAGACGATAGTGATCTTCCATCAGATCCCGCATGGCAGGCAGAATGTCCTCCTCATGCCCGATCTGCGTCAGATACCCCAGATGCCCCATATTGATGCCAAACAGTGGAATCTTCCGTCCCGCCAGATCACGCGCCGCCTGAATCAGCGTTCCATCACCGCCCAGACAGATCACACAATCTGTATCCTCCGGCACCGTCCGGCGATCGGTATAGCGGTATGCCGCAGCCACTTCTGCGTCCCTGCGAAGTCCATCATGGCGATCCAGACGGATGCAGCGGCAACCCTGTTCCGCAAAAAAGCTGCAAATCAAACCGGCCGCCTCCTCTACGCGCGGCTTTTCGCGGTTTACAATCAGATAGAAATTTCTCATGTTTTGTCTAACTCCCTGTGAGCTTCCTCAACAACCTGTTCCGGTGAAACCGAACACTCTTTTTCCGCTTTTGCAAGTGCTTCCTCACCAGTCACAGTTTCCTCCGATGCCTGCTCCGGTTTATGCAGGTACAGGAGGTACTCGATATTTCCCTCCGGTCCCTTGATCGGGGAAAATTCCAGATTCCGAATTTCAAAACCGATCTCTGCCGCATATGCCATCACCATCTGAATGACCTCCAGATGCGTGCTCTTCTCGCGGACAACGCCCTTCTTTCCGACTTTCTCACGTCCCGCCTCGAACTGCGGCTTGATCAGTGCAACCACCTCGCCGCCCGGGCTTAAAATCTCCTTGACCGGACCTAAAACCTTCGTCAGGGAAATAAAGGAAACGTCGATCGAAGAGAAATCTACCGGCTCGCCGATATCCTCCGGTGTCACATAACGGATGTTTGTCTTCTCCATGCAGACCACACGCGGATCATTGCGAAGTTTCCACGCCAGCTGTCCATGTCCTACATCGACCGAAAACACCTTGACCGCGCCATTCTGCAGCATACAGTCGGTAAATCCGCCTGTGGACGCGCCGACATCCATACAGACCTTTTGATCCAACGTCACTCCGAAATGCGTCATCGCCTTCTCCAGTTTCAGACCTCCGCGGCTCACATATTTTAAGGTAGATCCACGTACCTCGATCTTCGCATTTTCATCGAAGGTCGTACCCGCCTTGTCTTCTTTCTGATCTTCTACATATACAATCCCGGACATGATGATCGCTTTCGCCTTCTCACGGGATTCTGCCAGACCTCTCTTGACGAGAAGTACATCTAACCGTTCTTTCATTCTATGTTCTTCCTTCCGCTGCTGCCACTCTTTTGTTTCCCATCATGCTTCCGCATCAGTCTCCAGCACACCTTCACGTTTCAGCCGCGCCAGAATCGAATCACTGTCAATTCCCAGCTCATTCCGGAGCACCGACACATTTCCGTGTTCGACGTAGGCATCCGGCAGCGCTATATTAACTACCTTGATCTGCGGATAATGCTTCTGTACATAATCCGTCACCCGCTCGCCGTAACCGCCGCGCAGGACATTTTCCTCCAGTGTCACGATCGTATGGTGCGTTCCTGCCAGATGGTCGATCACGTCGGTATCCATCGGTTTCACAAACCGCCCGTTGACCAGCGTACACGGCTGCCCGGCACTCTTTAATTTCTCCCGGATATGCTCTGCCGTGCTGACCATGCTTCCGACTGCCAGAAGCGCCGTTCCTCTCTCCTCATACAACATCTCGCTGACGCCATACTCGACCGGTGCCAGAAATTCCTTCAAGCCCCGGTACGCCTCGCCCCTCGGATAACGGATCGCAATCGGTCCATCGTAGGAGATGGCAAACTGCAGCATCTTTTCCAGTTCCCAACGGTTTTTCGGCGCCATCACGCTCATATTCGGCACAGAGGAGAGAAATGTCAGATCAAAAATACCCTGATGCGTCTCCCCATCGCTTCCGACCAGTCCCGCGCGATCCACGCAGAACACAACCGGAAGATTCTGGATACAGACATCGTGAATGACCTGATCATATGCCCTCTGTAAAAAGGACGAATACACCGCCACCACCGGTTTCAGACCGGCTGCCGCCATACCCGCCGCCGAGGTAACCGCGTGTTCCTCCGCGATTCCCACATCGAAAAAGCGGTCCGGATATTCTTTCGAGAACCGTTTGAGCCCCGTTCCATCCGGCATCGCCGCCGTCACCGCCACGATCTTCGGATTTTCCGCTGCCAGACGGCAAATTTCTCTGGAAAATACATCTGTATAGCCCGGATGTTCCTTTTTCCGGAGCGGTTTTCCCGTTTCAATATCAAATGGTTCAACTCCGTGAAATGCCGACGGATTCTTCTCCGCCGGACGGTATCCCTTGCCCTTTTTCGTAATCACATGGATCAGCACCGCGCGGTTGATCTTTTTCGCCTCGCTGAAAATACGGATCAACCCCTTAATATCATGTCCATCCACCGGTCCCAGATACGTGATTCCCATATTTTCAAACCACATGCCCGGAATCAGAAGTTGCTTGATGCTGTTCTTTGTCCGGAGCAGCGTACCGACCAGATCCGAACCGATCATCGGGATCCGCGATAACGTGCCCGCCACATTCTTCTTCAACAGATTGTAGCCCTCATCTGCACGAAGATTATTCAGATACCGCGACATACCGCCGACATTTTCCGAAATGGACATATTATTATCATTTAAAACAATAATAAAATTCGTCTTGAGCCGTCCCGCATTGTTGAGCGCCTCATATGCCATGCCGCCGGTCAGCGCGCCGTCCCCGATGACGGAAACGATCGAATAATCCTCGCCCAGCAGATCGCGCCCCTGTGCCATACCAAGCCCCGCCGAGATCGAAGTTGAACTGTGTCCCGTGTCGAACGCATCAAACGGGCTTTCCTTCCGCTTCGGGAAACCGCTCAAGCCCCCATACTGGCGCAGTCCATCAAAATTATCCTTCCGCCCGCTTAAAATCTTGTGCGTATAGGACTGGTGCCCTACATCCCAGATAATCTTATCCTTCGGAAGATTCAGCGCGCAGAACATTGCAATCGTCAGTTCCACCACGCCTAAATTGGACGCCAAATGACCGCCTGTCCGGCTTGTCGTCTCGATCAGAAACTCGCGGATTTCCGCCGCCAGCTCCTTGCGTTCTTCCTCGCTCAACCGTTTTACATCCTCCGGTCCTTTTATCGTATCTAATACCATTCTTTCATCCCCCAAACCGTTTTCCACATCCGCTGTCGTCCCCGGTCTTCGATTGGATTTTTTATTTTTCACGGCTGACCAGCATCTCGATCAGCTCTTCGAGGAATTCATTCTTTCCAGGCAGGGAATAGAGGATATCAACCGCCGTCTCCGAAAGCTGTTTGACATCATGCTTCGATTTCTCGATTCCCTCCAATGTCACATAAGTGGTTTTATTGTTTTTCTCATCGCTCAGAACCGGTTTTCCAAGCACCTCCTGGCTACTGGTAACGTCGAGAATATCATCCTGGATCTGGAACGCCAGACCGATCGCCGCCGCCATACGCTCTACTGTCCTGCACTCAGCTTCTCTCGCGCCCGCCATCACGGCTCCGATCACCATCGACGCCTCCAAAAGTGCTCCCGTCTTTAAACGGTAGATAAAATCCAGCTTATCCTTCGGAATCGACTGATTCGTCAGTTCCACATCCACCGTCTGACCGCCGATCATGCCGTAAATACCCGTTTTTTCGGATAAAATCTGGATACAGCGTCCCACCTTTGCCGCATCCGGCGTCATCGCAAATGCCTTTGCCGCCGTCTCGATCGCGTAGATCAGAAGGGCATCTCCCGCCAGAACTGCCATATCATACCCATATGCAACCCAGGTCGTCTTTTTTCCACGGCGGTACTCGTCATTGTCCATACATGGAAGATCGTCATGAATCAGGGAAGATGTATGAATCATCTCGATCGCCGCCATCAGCGGCTCAATCTCTTTTCCCTGACCGCCAAACAGACGGTATACCTCACGCATCAGAATCGGACGAAGGCGTTTGCCGCCTGCCTTCACACTGTAATTCATCGCTTCAAAGATCGTTTTCTGATGCCCTTCCTCTGCCGGAAGATAAGAATATACAATCTCTTCCGCTTCCTTGACTGACTGTGCCAGCCGTTCCTTTGCATTTTCCATCTCTGTCACGCCTCCGTCTCCTCGCCGTTTACGACCATAATCTGTTTTTCAACCTTATCTATCTTTTCACTGCAGGCGCGGACCAGACGCATTCCCGCCTCATACGACGCAAACGATTCTTCCAGCGTGCTGCGGCTGTCCTCCAGCGTCCGCATAATGCCATCCAGACGGTCAAACATTTCCTCGATCGAAAGTTCTTCCTTATTTTCTTCCATCGATCCTGCCTCCTGTTTTATCTAATATACTCTCGGAATCTTTCCTGAAAGAAAACGTGTTCTCAAATCTCTCTGTTATGATTCACACGCAACACAATGAACCACTTTTTACCCAGGCAGGTTTTCCTGATAAACCTCCCGGATCTCTGCCTCCACGCGTCCATCCGGCAGACGGACGGTCAGCGTATCCCCAGCTTGCAATCCTGTCACTGTCTCCACACGTTTTCCATCTGCATCCGTCACGAACCCATATCCGCCGCTTATCTTTTTTAACGGGGAGAGACCATCCATCCGGCTGCACACCAGTTCCAGACGATGGCGCAGATCGGACACCTTTTTCTCCATCTGGCGTGCCATCTTAACTCTCGCATCTTCCAGATACTGCCGTCTCTCATTTAACTGGCTCTGCGGACTGTGAAGCTGCAGGCGCAGACGAAATTGCTCCAGGCGATAGGCATACTGCTCCGCCTTCTGCTCCATCCGCTTCGTCATCTGCTGTGCCGCCGCAATGCACTGCTGCTCAAACAGGTGGTAATCAAAAACCGCCAGTTCTGCCGCCGCCGAAGGAGTCGGGGCACGTAGATCCGCCACATAGTCCGCGATCGTAACGTCTGTCTCATGCCCGACCGCCGAGATTACCGGCGTCCGGCACGCAAAAATCGCCCGCGCCACACTCTCCTCATTGAACGCCCACAGATCCTCAATCGAACCGCCTCCGCGCCCGACGATCAGCACATCCAGATGCAGCGCATCCAGGGTCTGGATCGCCCGCACGATACTCGGCACTGCCCCTGCTCCCTGCACCAATGCCGGGCAGAGGACAAGCTGCACGTAAGGGTTCCGCCGTCCCGAGATATTGATAATATCCCGGATTGCTGCGCCAGTGCTCGCCGTCACGATACCGACCGTTTTTGCATACTTTGGGATCGGCGTTTTATATTCCGGGGAAAACATCCCCATTTCTTCTAATTCATTCCTCAGTTTTTCAAAGCGCCGGAATAAATCGCCCGTGCCGTCCAGCGTGATCTCGCTGGCATAGAGCTGGTATCTTCCATCCCGCTCATACACTTCGATACTGCCCTTGACGACCACCTGCTGTCCTTCTTCCAGACGGAACGTAAGTCCCTTCCGCCTACTGGCAAACATAACTGCCTGCATCGCTCCCAGACCGTCTTTCAAGGTAAAATAAATATGACCGGACGTATGATATTTGCAGTTAGAAACCTCGCCCTTGACCGAAATCCGGTTCAAGGCAAAGTCCTGTGCGAACATATTTTTAATGTATGCATTAACCTGCGAAACCGAATATACGCCAGCCATCGCTTATACCAGCTTCGCTAAAATGCCGTTGATAAATGCCGGTGAATCATCGCCGCCGAACTTCTTCGCCAGCTCGACCGCCTCATTGATCGCTACCTTCTCCGGTACATCGTCATCGTGCTTGATCTCGTATAATGCCAGGCGCAGGATCGTCAGTTCCACCTTGCCCATACGGCGGGTAGTCCATCCCTGTGCAACCCCATCGATTGCCTTGTCAAGCTCCGGAAGCACATCCAGAATCTTCTCAACCTTACTCTTTACGTATCCGCCGTCAAAGGTGTCTAACATCGGATTATGGATGATATCGCCGATTCCGCTCGGAACATCGTCCTCCTCTTTCGGCTCTGTAAAATATACATCCACCTGCTCCTGCATCTCATCCGTCGGGTAAAAATCCGCACAGAAAAGCAGCTTAAAGCAATGTTCTCTCAGTTCTCTTCTGGTCATACTAATCCTCCTGTTACCTGTTTCTATCCGTCTGATACGCCCGATTTGCTGCCTCGGTATCGCAAATATCCCTTTCGTAATCCGCCGCAATCGTTTTCTGAATATCCACAGTCTTTCCTGCATAATTGTTATATTTCTACTATTCTAATGTATCATTATACCGTATCCCCGGTTTTTTCACAAGAGTTTGAGAAAAAGAATCCGCCAAAGTTACTGTTCACGGGTAGGCACTTTTGGAACCGAAAGTGCCGTAAGAAAACGTGG
>ERZ780223.2239-NODE-2239-length-16816-cov-5.349263_pt1 | contig 16816 bp, 7 predicted proteins | sample MGYA00511016_ERZ780223 | MGnify/ENA primary metagenome ERZ780223 (study PRJEB29588, sample SAMEA2159032) | human gut metagenome | biome: human gut; feature: human-associated habitat; material: faeces | place: Denmark | collected 2008/2010 ... | reverse complement strand
ATTTTTCAATCGCGAGATTTGTGTCTGCGCGCACTTGACACAAACTCGACATGCGAAAAAAGCGTGTGCAGAAATGAGCAGAAAAATGAAGTGAATGCACTCAGAAAAAATGAAGTGAATGCACTCAGAAAAAATGAAGTGAATGCACTCAGAAAAATGGTGATGGGTATAAACCGTTGACGTTTACGGAAGAAAGTCAAAGGCTCACTGTGCGGCAGATTTGGCATGACGCCTCCCCACCCGGCGTTCCAACGCCCTGCAAAAGCTGCTCAGGCAGAGCGTGAGTAAAAATACGGTCAGAGTCCAGACCACAGGATGTACCGTAAGACCAAACTTGTTTGCAGCAAGATCCATATACCGGATCAGTACCTGATGGATCAGAAAGCCGTAAGGCGACAGCCCGGCCAGCCACAAAAAAGGCTTTGCGGAAAGCAGCCGGGAAATCATCCCCTTGCCGATGGCGAGCAGCCAGACCAGCAGCACCGCAGAAGGAGTAAACAGCACGTTGTAGCGGAAGGCCGTCGCGCCCAAAACTCCCACCTGCCCTGCAGCGATGAAAAAGCAGCCGCCCGAAAACAGCACAGCTGCCAGCTCCAGAAGAGAACAGGCACCGTAGGGCGTGCGCTCCTCTTTGCGGCTGCGGTAAAGACAGCCCATACAGCAGCTGATGGCAAAATCTCCTGCCCGGAAAAGAGGACACAGATAGGTCAGGTAAAATACGGCATTCCCACTGAGTCCGGCTTTCCAGATTACAAGGGAGAAAAGACACTGCGCGCAGAAAATCGCGGCAGCGATGCAGCGCAGTCTGCGAGCATCGGCCTTTTTCAGCACGGCGAGCAGCCAGGGAAAAATAGCATACAGAAAAGCCTGCACCGAAAGATACCACGCTACGCCGTTCAGACAGAACCAGAAACGGCTGGAGGGGATCCATGTTTGCAGCAGGAAAATGCTTATCACAAGCTGCGCTGCACAGGACAGCACTCCACGGGCAGAGGGCTGCGCCAGAAGCCCCTTCAGCACAAAGAGCAGGGCAGCAGCCATCATAATAAGGTGCAGCGGATACAACTTGCGTATTTTTTGAAAGGAAAAGACCATGGCAGACCGCAGACCCGGTGCTGTGCGCGGGCGGTCGTAATAGTTGCAGGTCATCAGAAAACCGGACAGCGCCACGAATACGGAAATTGCCCACGGCCCCAGCCACGGTGCCCCACAATGGGACAGCACCACGCTCAGAAATGCGACTGCCCGCAGCCCCTGTAAAGATGATATCAGCTTTTTGTCTGTCACAAGATCCTCCGTTCTGCCGCAAAGTGCGGCAGCTGTGTTTTTTTCAAGTGTCATAAGTATAGAGAAGGCGGCTTGTTCTGTCAAGAAGTGGTGCAAAATATGCTGGAACGGACAAAGTGGATTTTCGTGGCAAAAAACCAAATATTTTTTTCAGTAATGACTTGCCCGAAATCATTTTCCAACCGCCCCCCTTCTGTACTCACTGGGTGTCGCGTCATAATATTTCTTAAAGAAACGGATATAGCTTCGGACGTCGGAGTAGCCGACCTTCTGGCTGATCGACTGGATCGTGTCGGCAGTGTCGGTCAGCAGCGCGAGGGAACATTCCGTGCGGTAGCAGTTTAAGTACTCGGAGAGCGTTTTTCCGGTGTCGAGCTTGAAGAGCCTGGAAAGATAGACCGGGTTTAAACCAACGGCGTCCGCGATCTGAGGGACGGAAAGCTCCTCCCTGTAGTGCTGCTGGATATAGGAAATCGCCTGGCAGATATAAGTATGAGCTTCCATGGAGGTTTTTGTTTTGGCATTTAAAAGTCCCTGGATGCAGGAAAAGAAGATTCGGCTGCATTCGGAAGGATCCGCAGCATTTTCCAGCTTTTTGAGGTAGGGGCTCAGCTGGGTGTCCGGAATGTCATCCCCGAAATCAAGCAGCGCCACATAGACCTCGCACAGGAGGATCGTTGTAAGCTTCCTGGCTTCCTGGGTGTTTGCTGTTTCCAGATAGCGGGAAAAAAAGCTGTCGGCGATTTTGTGGGCAACAGCCTGATCGCGGTCGATCAGCGCACGAGAAAGCTGGATGGACAGGTTGGAATCCAGGGAGGAGGTCATATCCTCCTGATGACCGATGATCATAAAATCCTCTGTTTCCGGAGAAGTGAACAAAAGGTTTCTGCGGGCCAGCTGCCAGGATTTCTGGTAGGAGGGCGATGCCTGATCACATAATACAATTGAAAAGAATGGATCAATGGAAAGCGTCTGCTGCATGCGTTGGGAAATAGCGCTGCAGAGGCGCTTTAATTCTGCCGTCAGCTCTGCTTCTGCGATGGAGGTATTGAGCAAGATGCCGATATTCTGCCCATTTGTATGGATGCCGTAGGCTTTGCCGAGGACGGAAAATGCCTCCGAAGCGCTGGAGAGGACAACGAGACGCAGCTGCTCTTTTTTTGTGAAATCCTCCATGATCTCGAGGGCAGGCATGTGGATGAGGATCAGGGAAAAGAAGCGATACGGAAAGACCAGACCGTATTTCATATATTCCTGAGGCAGGGCAGTGATATCGACAGAGGCATGGAGGATACCAAGCAGCAGACGCTCCCGGACGAGTTGTTCCTTTTCGTGCAGGACGGAATGCACCTCTGAGACCTGGGCAGTCAGACTGTCCAGGGCGGAGTTTAAGCGGAAAAATTCATCATGATCGTCGGACAGACCGAGGGTGTAGGGCGTGATGCCGAGCTTTTCCATAATGTCATCCACGGGTTTTAACAAAATCATGCTGTAGAAAGCAGAAAGTAAAAAACAACAGAATAATGTAAATAAGTATTCACAAAAATGTCTTGAAAGAAATGGAGCAACTGCTTTTAAATGCTCTGTGGTGGACACATAGTAGGTACACTGCAGCGTATTGGAGTTCTGAACGGCAGGATAGGCATTATAATCGGGAAAAAGCAGGGACTCATTTTCATCAGCGGACAGAGAAGGATCCCACCGCTCGTACAAATCTGCATCCGTGGCATAGATAAGCTGATCGCAAAAGGTAACGACAGCATGATAGCTGTTGTCGGAAAGAATGGCAGCAGCATCCCTGCGTAGCTCCCGCATAGCATAGGAAATTGTGATATAACCCTTCGGGTTGGAGGAATACAAAGGCAGACTGTGGGCATAGACAACAACCGGCACAGCGGGACGCGGACTGTAGTAGCGCTCATAAGGAATGTTTACAACCCAGGCCTCCTCCGTATCCATTTCCGAAAGGATCCAGAGAAAATCCGGGTTATAAAAATCACTGTAGGTGTACATGCCTCCACTGGAATCGAAAACCCGTTCACTGCGGTCAAAATACAGACAGATCGTTTCGAAGGAGTACAGCTGAGTGTACGGAGAAATATCATTGATCATACGGGAAAAATAATCGATGGTAGGATCCGGTGAAACGAGGATGTGGTTTACGGAGGCAAGATTTGCGATAAAAACAGAACCTACCTTCATAACGGAAAAAGTATTTTCGATATTGGAATAGGCAGCGTCTGCCTTCGCCTCCAGCTGTTCCTTTAACTGCAGACTGTTCTGCCAGATGTTTAAGAGTGTGGAAACAAAAAACAGGATCGTGGACAACAGTGCCAGAATAAAAAAACAGGAAGAAAAGTGTCTCGAGCGAATGATATTTTTCAGCTTTTTCTTTTGCATGGAACGATCGAATGATATCAAAACAATTGCCTCCCTTTGATTGGTTCTGACACCATTATACCGAAAAAATGCACAAAGCAAAAGAAAGGGAGTGCAAAAATGGATAGCAAAAATCCGATGAATCTGCAAAAAATAAAGTCAAAAAGTTGCAAAAAGTCAATAAAGGGGTGATAGATCAAGGCTTTTTTGAAATCGTTATAAATGTAACAAAACAGGTCGGATTTTTTAATTTTTAACAGAGCTGTGTTTTTATATAATGACCTCAGAAACGGAAACAAAAAAACGCAAAGGGGCTGCAGCCACCAGGCGGGCAGCATTTACGGAACAGGACTGTTTCAGAAAAAAAGAGAGGGAGGAAGGTACATGACGGGAAAGAGGGAAAAAACCGCAGCACTTTCAAAGGGCCGACAGCAGGGGGGCCTGCAGAAGGCAGCACTGTATTTCTGGAAGCATAAATATCTGTATCTGATGCTGCTTCCGGCGATTCTGTATTACATCATTTTCTGTTACGTTCCGATGTACGGCGTAACAATTGCATTCAAGGATTTCAATCCGATGCTTGGAATCTGGAAAAGTCCGTGGGCGGGGACGGAAATGTTCCAAAAGCTGTTTGGAATGGAAAAGTTTTATTCCGTTTTCTGGAACACGATCCGGATCAGCCTGATCCGACTGATTTTCGGATTTCCGTTTCCGATTATCATTGCGCTGCTTTTAAATGAGCTGCGGCTTGGAAAGGTAAAACGGGTCATCCAGACAGCGATTTACATTCCGAATTTTATTTCCTGGGTCGTTCTGGGCGGTATTCTGACAAGCCTGTTATCGATGGATTCGGGTATTGTCAACGGCGTCATCAAGGCGCTCGGCTTTGCACCGATCGGATTTTTGACAGATGAAAAGTATTTCGTCGGCACGATGGTCGTTTCGATGATCTGGAAAACGTTCGGCTGGAACACGATTATCTATCTGGCGGCGATCACCGGAATCGATCCGCAGCTGTACGAGGCGGCGACCGTGGACGGGGCGAACCGGTGGCAGAAGCTGTTACATATCACATTGCCGTGTATCCGTTCTATTATTATCGTTGTGCTGATTACGAGAATCGGCGGACTGATGCAGGCGGGCTTTGAACAGATTTTCGTATTGTATCATCCAGGCGTATACGGGACGGCGGATATCATCGATACCTATGTATACCGGATGGGCTTGCAGGAAGGCAAATTTGAGCTGGCGACAGCGGTCGGCTTGTTTAAATCCGTGATCAACTTTGCACTGGTTGTCATTGCAAACAAGACAGCACGCATGGCAGGAGAGGAGGGAATTTACTGATGAGCAGGGAAAAGCCGAAAAAAATCAAGGTTTCTGTCGGCAGCAGGATTTTTGACACAGTAAATCTGATTTTTCTGATTCTGCTGGGGCTGACAACCTTTTACCCCTTCTGGGACTGCCTGGTTGTTTCGTTTTCCTCGCTGAAAAGCTATCTGGCGACGAACATCCATTTATGGCCGGACGAATGGTCGTTTGAAGGCTATGCCTATATGTTAAAAAGCTTCGATCTGTGGAGATCGTATGCGAACTCGATTTTTATCACGGTTGTCGGCACACTGATCAACATGCTGATTACGACGATGGCGGCGTATGTGCTGTCGAAAAAGGATTTAAAGGGACAGCGGTTCTTCATGTTTCTGGCAGTGTTTACGATGATGTTTACCGGCGGAATTATTCCGACCTACATCGTTGTAAAGGATCTGCATCTGATGAATTCGCTGTGGGCGATGATCCTGCCGTCGGCGGTCAACACCTACAACCTGATTATTTTAAGAAACTTCTTCTTGGAGCTTCCGATGGAGCTGGAGGAAGCGGCGCTTTTGGACGGATGTACGGAGATCGGCGTATTGTTTAGGATCATGCTTCCGATTTCCAAACCGGCGCTGACGACGGTGACGCTGTTTTATGCAGTCGATCACTGGAACGACTTTTTCTCGGCGATTATGTATATCAATAAGAAAGAAGCATGGCCGCTGCAGCTGTTTTTACGGTCGATGCTGTTTCAGAATGACGCAGCATATTCCAGCGGCGGAGAAAGCCTGTTTTTATTAGGACAGCCGATGAAGATGGCGGCTGTGATGCTGGCAATTATTCCGATCATGTGCGCGTATCCGTTTTTCCAAAAATATTTCACAGCAGGGATGACGGCAGGCGCAGTGAAGGGGTAAAATATAAAAGGGAAAGAAAGAGGGAACAAAATGAGAAAAAGAAGTAAGTGTGCATTTCTGGCAACAGCGATGGCAGCGACAACGATTCTGGCAGCAGGCTGCGGCAACAGCGCTTCGGGTGGTCAGAACACTGCGGATTCTGCAGAGCGGGTTCCGATCCGTTGGCTGACGACCGGCGACGCTGCGGCAGAAGCAATTCAGGATAACGACCGCATTATTGAAGCGATCAACGAAAAACTCGGCATAGACCTGACGGTTGAAATCGTTCCGGAAGCCAATACGGAAAAGGTCAACGTTGCGATGGCGTCCGGCGATTTCCCGGATGTGGTAACTGGTGCATACGGGACGAGCGCAACCCAGCAGTGGATTGATGATGGAATGGTTATTCCGCTGAATGATTACATGGATTCCTTCCCGAGCATGAAGGCATGGCTGGAAAATTACGAGTGGTCGGCACAAAATGGAAAATATTACGGCATGCCGTTTATTACACAGTACAGTGTGGCCAATACCCTGATCGTGATGCGTCAGGACTGGCTGGATAATTTGGGATTGTCCTATCCGCAGACGTTGGATGAAATGAAAGACGTCATGCTCGCTTTCACAAACGACGATCCGGACGGCGACGGACAGAACAATACATACGGCTACACGGCAGAAAAGCCGGGACAGTTTGACTGGGTATTTTTCGCATACGGACTACCCTATGCGGACTATTCGCTGGATGAAAACGATCAGGTAATCCCCGTTTTTGAAGATCCTGCGTTTGTAAAGGGCATGACCTACATCAAAGAGCTGTGGGATGCAGGTGCGATCGATCCGGAGCTGATGTTGAATGATATGTCTAAAAAAGAAGAAAAGTTCTATCAGGGCAAAGCCGGCATGATGCCTGCACCCCTGTTCCGTCATGTGACCCGTCATGAAAACAGCGTCAGAGAGCTGTTCCCGGACGCTTCGATCTGCTATGATCTTTCCCCCGCAGGTCCGGACGGCGCGAGAGGCTTAAGCAAGCAGGGCAAGAGCGGTATGATGACCTGTATTACCGCAGCCTGCAAGAACCCTGACAAAGCGGCAGCATTTGTGGACTTCATGGTTTCGGAGGAAGGAAATAACCTGTTGCGTCTTGGTATCGAAGGTATTCATTACACCAAGGATGGCGACGAAATCGTCTTCAACGAAGAAGAGCGTGCAAAGGATGCCTTCTCTCCCAATGGCTGGGCGCACGCGCTGGCGTGGGGCTCCTTCTACTGGCCTCTGGAGAGCAACTACATCCCTGTAACCGATCCGAACCGGGAACGTGCGCTGCATACCGTTGATCTTGCGACCCAGTGCCAGGTTCCGAACCTGATTAAGCAGAAAACGCAGGTTGAGATCGAAAACGGCGCCGCAGTGGACGATATTTACACCCAGTACTTTTCGGATATGCTGCAGGGTAAGCTTTCCATCGAAGAGGGTGTAGAGCAGCTGAGCAAGTCCTGGAGAAGTCAGGGCGGTGAAGAGATCCTTGAGGCAGTCAATGCAGAGTATCAGAAAACAAAAGCAAAGCAGTAAAAAGGAAAATCTAATAATATGGAAAAAACAGAGAAAAAACCGAATATTATCATGATTCTGGCAGACGATCAGGGTCCTTGGGCGATGCACTGCGCCGGGACACCGGAGCTTTATACGCCCAACCTGGACAGAATTGCAGAACAGGGAATGCGGTTTGACAGCTTCTTCTGTGCCTCGCCGGTATGCTCTCCGGCGAGGGCATCCATTCTGACCGGGAAAATGCCTTCCGCTCACGGCGTACAGGATTGGCTCAGAAGCGGAAACTTAGACGGCGAGAAATTTGCCGCCCAGGGAAAGGAAAATCCTTATTTCGAGGGCTATAAGCAGGAACGGAAGCCGATTTCCTATCTGGAAGGACAGCCCACCTACACAGACATTCTGGCGCAGAACGGCTATCACTGCGCACTCTCCGGAAAATGGCACCTGGGCAACAGCATCGAACCGCAGCAGGGCTTTCAGGAGTGGTACACCATCGGCATGGGCGGCTGCTGCTATTACCACCCGGACATGGTGGACCATGGAGAAATCATCGTGCATCATGGGGAATATGTGACGGACCTGATCACGGATCGTGCACTGGAATATTTAAAAGAGCTGGGCGAAGGGAATGACCCGTTTTATCTGTCTGTCCACTATACTGCACCCCATTCTCCCTGGGAAAAGGAGCACCATCCTGCAAAGTGGATCGATTACTATGATGGCTGCATGTTTCCAAGCATTCCCAACGTGCCGGATCATCCCGATCTGCGCACCGGCGCGGTATATGGAACCGGTAAGAGGGAAGAAAATCTGCGGGGCTATTTTGCGGCGATCAGTGCGATGGATGAACAGATCGGCAGACTGCTGGATGCAGTAGAAGAGCAGGGGCTGGCAGATAATACCGTGATCCTCTTTACAGCGGACAACGGAATGAGCATGGGACAGCACGGCGTCTGGGGGAAGGGCAACGGAACATTCCCGATGAATATGTATGATTCCGCAGTTAAGGTGCCGTTTCTGATTTCCTGGCCGGGGCACATTCCTGCCAATACCGTCTGCAGCGAAATGATAAGCGCCTGTGATCTGCTCCCGACGATCCTTAAGCTGACGGGACTTTCCGACAAGCAGCCTACGGGACTTCCCGGAAGAAGTTTTACAGAACTTTTAAAAGGCGAGCAGAGGGACCACCGTGACGAGGTCGTGATCTTCGACGAATACGGGCCTGTCCGCATGATCCGGACGAAAGAATGGAAATATGTGCACCGGTATCCCTATGGAAAACATGAGCTGTATCACCTCGTGGACGATCCGGGAGAAGAGAAGAATCTGTACGGTTTACCGGAATATAAAAAATTGGTAACTCAATTAAAGGGCAGGATGGAAAAATGGTTCTGCACCTATTCCGACCCGGCCATCGACGGCGTGCGCTCCGCGGTCAACGGCTCCGGACAGCTCTGCCGCCCGGGTGTGTATGCAATCTATGAGGATCCCTTTGCACCAAAGGGCGTGGAATGATTACGAGTTGTTTGTCAAAGAATAAGATTGAGCAAGGCCGGTCAGGGAAAGATTCTCTGACCGGCCTTTTGCAAGTTCATTCATCAGCCGGATGGTTGTCTGTGTCTTTTCAAAATTCTGCATATCGAGAATTGCATATCTGCCGCGTCCGTTCTTTGTCAGAAAAACCGGAGCACCAACAGCTGCATCATGCAGCACAGTTACGCAGACGGCCGGCGGCAGGAAATACAGGCACAGCAAAATGCACAAAAGTCCTGAAAACAATATAAAAAATATGAGATGGGATACTAGAAATGTTATCTTTAACATATTAGGATGATAGGAAATGAATGAAATACAAAAATATATGCGGTAAAAAAATGCATATATTCTTAATAACGATATTTGTGAAAAGTTCTTAAATTTTTAATATAAATCTGAAATATTCAATATGCCGATGCTATTGCCTTTGCACAGAAAAAAATCTACAATTTAGTTAAATTGAAATTAAGGTATAAAAACCATTGTGAAACAGAAGGAACAAAACAGGGGGAAAGGAAAATCGGTATGTGGAAAGCGGCAATATCACCAGAGAAACGGAAAAAAATAAAAAGATCTGTCAGCTTTTTTCTGAGCTTACTTTTGATACTGGAAATGGTATCGGGAACTGGCATGTTTGCAGAAGGAAACAGAGTCAAAGCGAAGGAAGAAACTCCATATGCCGTATACCTGGATCTTTCAGGAAGCAGCGCAGCAGAGGCGCTGGCATCCAAAGGAATCTATGCATACGCTTATGACGATGCAGCAGAGGCAGAAGCTGCAGAGCCGGTGAAGCTGGAAAAGACAGAGGGACAGCAGGAGATCTGGCAGTTGGGTCTGACCCGGAAATATGAGCATGTTGTATTTTGCCAGGGACAGAAAAAAGAAAACAAAAACACCACAGGGGAGCTTACGATAGACTGGTCCTTACAGGCACCCTGCTATCGGCTTCAGGGAGAAGACCTGACCGGGACAGGCAGCTTTTACGGACTGTATACCGTATATTTTGATGGAAGCCAGTACAGCGAGTTCTGTAAAAACGGTGTCAGCGTCTATGCATATGATTCGGAAGAAAACAGTGCAGCGGACGAACCTGTTGAGATGAAGCCCTCTGATAAGGGGAATGGAATTTACGAATACTGTCTGGACAGACCTTATGAATATATCGCCTTTATGGCCGGGACAGACGGATGGGATTATACGGAAGCGACCACACCGGTTTATACGGAATGGGACTTCCAGGATCCCTGCTTTGTACTGGAGAAGGTAGACGGAGAAGAATCCACAGGCAGCTGGGTAAACCTTCATTATATGATTTATTTCGATGCATCGAAGATCAAAGAGGATCCGGAGTTCTTAAAGTCTGGCGTATTCCTTTATGCCTGGACAGAGCAGGAGGGCGGCAGACAGGAGCTTTCTGCAGAGCCGGTTCGGATGATTGCGTCTACGAAAGGCGAGGATATTTATCAGTACACCCTGGATCAGGCATATGACCATGTGCAGTTTTTCCTGGGCACCTCCTTTGATGCAGCCATCCAAACAGATGTCATCGAAATTGACTGGAACAGTCTGGCAGCACCCTGCTATCAGATGACCATCGAAAGAATCGAAGCGGAAACAGAAACCGAGACGCAGACCGAAACAGAGACTGAGACGGAAACAGAAACCGAGACACAGACCGAGACAGAAACACAGACAGAAACCGAAACACAGACAAAGACGGAAAACGAGTCTGAAACAGAAAACAGATCCCAGACGGAGACTGCTGCAGAAACACATACCACGGTAGAAACCGAGACCAAAGCAGATCCCAAGCCGGAAACAGAGACTGGCACTGGCACAGAGACAAGCTATGAAACGGAAAACAATGTGCCCTCTGCACCGGAAACAGAAAACGACGCAGCAGGCTCCGAAGGAAACACTCCGGACAGCGATCCGGCAGCAGAGGCTGCCTGGGAGCAGGAAGCGAGGTGCGAGACCTATTTTTTTCACCTGGAGGTGCTGAGCGAAACGGTTGAGACGAAAACCGTAGAAACCCTGGAGCGGGAAACACAGTCTGCCACAGAAGGATCCAAAAAGGAAACTACAGAAGAAAACAATAGAGAAACTGCATCGGAAAGCAAGCAGACGGAGGAAGAGACCAAACAGACCGAAACAACAGAAACCGGCACAGAGGAGGGCAATACAGAGAAAGCTCCTTCCAAGGAAGCTGTTGAAAAGGAAGCAACAGAAGAAATCCAGCAGGACGGAAGCCTGTACGACATGGGCGGCGAAATGAGAAAAGCCAGCCGTGTGGCGAAGGTTGGACTCAGAAAGGCAGCAGGAGGACTGGATTCTAACTATGTATATCTTGATCCGGAAGGAATGAATTTGAATTCCAGTGCGGATTGGAGTAAAGCAACTCAGCTATATCTTTTTAAAACAGCAGATGGCGATAACATTACTGCTGGAGAAAAAGTCAACGTTTATGGCAAATACTATTGGAGATGGAGAATTGATGGCAACAGTAACAACTTTGCATTTACCTATAAAAGTAACTGGCACGATATTAAGCAAGGTGATTATTACAGAACGGAATTAGCAGGTAAGAGTCCTTCTTCTTCTGCTGCTGCTATAAGTTTTTCTGCTGCTGGTGGTATGGTGTTTGCAAACTCTAGTGAAGAATATAGTATGTGTGACGAGAAAAAAGCCTACGTCCTCAAAGACATCACTGCAGAAATCGCAAACAAGATGCCTTTATATTTCTATGACTTTACGGGGAAGGTTACAGCCCCAGTAAAGGTAGTCTATTCGTCAGACAGAAGCTTCTCTACGGAAACAGCAGGGGCGACGAAATCAGTTGAGATGAATAGCGTTGATGGTTTTCCAAATCTCTATACAGTAGAATTGAAAAAGGAGGAAATTGAAACAAAGCCCTATGTGAAGTTTACAGATGAATCTGGAAAGCTGCTGGAAAAGACTTACTATTTCGGGGAAGACAGTACCAAGGCAGGCACTGATGTAGTTTCTGTAACCTATAAAGCGGGTTCTGTGGATACCTTCCTGTATGGAGCTACCGAGCTGCAGAACGACGATGGCACAACAACAACTACTATAAGCGACTGGGGCACAACACCGGGTAACGAGAGTCTGAAAGACAAAACCCTCTATTTTGATAATCAGCATTTTCCGGTAAAAGAAGGAGAAGAGAAGGTAACTCTGCAGATTGGAACAGGAACAGCGCAGGAGCTGATACCGGATCCGCAGTTTAAAGACAGCTTGTATAGCTATAAGTTTACGGAAGATACAACCCAGCAGACTGTTTTCACAGTAAAGGATCCCCAGGGCAATACCTATCATTTCTTCTGGACAGATCTGGACTGTAACCTGCTTCAGGTGACGGAAAACATAGCAAATGTCACAGGCGAATATGGATACGGGAATAAGATTTATTTTGACGCAACCTATTCAAAGCTGAATACGCCGGATGTGGAAAATAGTGGACAAAATTCCATCCCGGCAAGTGACAATGATAAAGTTTATTTTTATGCATGGAACTCGAAGGATTCTAGTAAAGTCCGGTACGGAGCGATGATAAAAGCAAAGCCCCACAAAAAGGATGGACAGACCTGGAGCGATGTGTGGTATGTGCGGATTCCGGAAGAAGATAAAATTGATCAGATTATTTTCTCTGATGTTGCGTTAGAAAACTCAAAGGAATGGGATCACAAGTATGGCAGAAGAACCGCTATTCTGACAATTCCGAACACGAAGGAGTGTGGAGGAAAACCCTGCTTCTATGCGGATGCAGGTGATGCTACTGTATATGAGGATAAATATAGAGACGGTTACTGGGCTGAAGTATATACGATTCGGGATGCAGAGAAGTATAAGGTTAATAAAGATGTAGTTGATATTCAGAAAAGTGCTTCTTCGACAGATCAGGATACCCTGTATGTGGATTCTACCTTCTATGACTATTATACAGATTATGAATTGAACGGAAATAATCGGGATTCCTTTTCAGACCCGAGTGGAATGTCACAGCGTAACTGGGTTCCGTTCCGTCAGTTTGATCAGGCATTGAGTGATTATTACGAAAAGAATCAGGTTTCTGTTCCAATCTATACAGGTCATTTTCAACCGAGTATTGATAAGTGGGGGTGCCAATTTAAAGATATCAATGGCACACTGAAGCTATATGGAAGTGATAATAATGAAGCATTCTTTTCCACAAATAGCTCTGTGATTGTGGAGAACGGAAGTGACAAAGGAGAATATGACTACGCAGCACAGGGGCTTGTAAGCTCTACACTGACGAATGGTGTATTGAAGACTGCAGGTGGGGAATGTGCAGAGCCCCATTTTGATGAGGCATTTTTACTGGGAAAGAACAGCAAAAATGCGGTCTTGGGTGAGGTCTATCATAATGTATCATTCCCGTTTAAAAAGAAAGAGAATAGTAATGGAGTAGAATATTGGTGGTTTGACAGTAGCAAAACGACACTTGCGATGCAAAAGGATTTATCCACCCAAAAATATTACCTGAAGAATACAGAAAATCAGAGCTGGGCGAGGAGTGTTAAGTCTGATGGAAAGGATGCGGGGGCGTATGGATTTTTCCCGTTTAATGAAACCACTGGCGGAACGAACGCAGCAAAATATAATTTTGGATTTGGTACAAAATTAGAGATTAAATTCCGTCTGACAGAGGAGGGAACGGTTCTGGGAAACAACAAAACACCAGTGCCGATTATCTTTGCGTTTTCCGGAGATGATGATGTATGGGTATTTATTGATGGAAAACTGGCGCTGGATGTTGGCGGAGCCCATGGAAAGGTGACGGGAACGCTGAACTTTAAAAATCTGGAGGCAACAGTAAGTAAGGTAAAGAAAAGTGCGGCGGGCATAGAAGGAGCTTCTCCTAAAACAACAAAATTCACATTAGAGGGCGCTAACGAAGCCGAGCATACTCTTACCATGTTTTATATGGAACGCGGTATGTGGGAATCTAATATGATGATTGCCTTCAACTTCCCGAATGATAACGAGTTTGCAGTAGAAAAACAGGTAGATAAAAGTGGGGTAAATCCCCTGTTTGCCGATTCCTTTGAGGATGCCTCCGTATTCCCCTTTACGATCCAAAACCAGGCGACACATTTTGGAACAAAGAAAGCCGCAGATAGTGAAGCAACGGTAAAAAAAGAGCCATTTAACAGATTTGACAGCGGTTCATCAGTATCAAAACCTGAAAACTCGGATATTACATTTGAACTACAGAATGATAAGAATGGTCAAAGCGGTGTTGCACACTGGTTTGCGCCATTAGACGATGCGGGCGGAGAGAATAAAGAAAAGCGATACGGTATCATTCCATATCAACCAGGCGGAACCTTGAATGCGTCAACGGAGAATAAGTATCTGGAGTTCAAGCTATATTATGATTATGCCGACACCCCAACAGCGAAATGTATTTATCTGGAGCTGGAGGATGCAAGTAGGAATCAGATCGGAGGCTTGTTATCCGGAATGCTATACGGAAACACAACCCTTAAGGGACAAGCATGGAATACCCTGACGGTTGACTTAAGCAAATTAAAAGGAACAGCTGATTTTGATTATAACCATATAAAATGCATCAAATTTAATTACAGCTATTCCAGACACATATATCTGGATGACTTTGTATTCCGTTCCGGCGTACAGGTAACGAAGTATACTGGATTTGAGGTGAATCAGAAAGACATTCCGGATTATGGTTCTGCTACATCTGGAAAACTGGAGAATCCAAAGGGTGCAGTCTATTCCCTGAGCGATTCCTCCAGTACGGATACCGGCGTGATTGAAGAAGATGGAACCTTTGTATTGGCGGATGGTCAGACGGCAACCTTTAGAAATCAGTTCCGTCGCGGCAGCTACATTTCCGTGAAGGAGGAGATAGATTCTCCTGCATTTGAGACAAGATGGAGTTTATATGAAAACGGACATGCAGTAGGCAAGGTTACCGGAACAGGAGACACGGTAACGATTACACCAGGGCAATCGGTTTCCAATGAACCCGGAATGCAGATCAAGGATGGCAGAAAAGAGGTACATAAGGAGGATGGAACTCAAAACACCGGATATACTGTAACGCAATTTGCGAAAGACGCGAATGGAAGTACTCAAGACACCATCGTGTTCCGTTCCTACAGCAATCCGGATGATAAAAACAATGCTACAAAATTAAAAGCGGTATTTGTAAATAAAGTCAAGGTTGGTTCCCTTAAGATCCAAAAGGAGAAGGCGAAAGGTTCGGATGACTTGGAAGGAACCTATACCTTCAAGATTAAATTTACAAATGTCGCAGGAATGTCACTGGAAAAAGGAGATTCCATTACAACAGAAATTCCCTTAAAGCAGGGAGAATCCTATACGATTTCGGGTATTCCTATCGGAACAGATTATGAGATTACAGAAGTAAAACCGACAGATGGCTCTTCCCTGAAGAAGGTTCTGATCAGTAACGATGGAACAACCTTTATCGATGATACATCCTTTAATGTAGAGAAGGGATCCGTAAACGGAACCATTACAGCAGAAACAGCGGAAAATCCTGTTGTAGAATTTCAAAACAATAACAAACCGACCGGTAACATAGCTGTAACCAAAAAATGGGTAACGACAAATGGTACTGAGATTACGGATCTGAAACAGCTTCCGACGAGTATTTACCTGCAGCTGCAGAGAAAAGAGAAAGGTAAAGAAGGTGCTGCTTGGCAAGCGGTTGACTATTCCGGCAATATTGACAATAGCATAGGTAAAAAATGGGTTGTGGTTACCCGCACCTATGGCGGCTGGTCTTATTCCTTTATGGATCTGGAGCAATATGTGGACAGTGCTGCAACAGATAAAGTCCCGTGGATCTATCGGGTCATGGAGGTGGATGCCGACGGAAATGTGATTGCTTCCGGCGGGACATACACTGTGGATGGCAAAACCTATCGAGTAGCCTATTCCCTGGATGCTTCGACAGGCAAAACAACAGGTTCCATGGCAGATCCGGCCACAGGCACAGCAACAGATCTGACAAAAGTGGGGATTGAACTTGCAACTTTTGCAACAGCCGATGTCAAGCAGCCGACAGTGAATATGACAGTGACCAATACCTATTTGGAAGAGCTGAACCTGAAAATTACGAAAAAGGGTAAAAACACAACGGAAGGTGAAGGTTTACTTTCCGGAGTAGAGTTTAAGCTGGAAAAGAAGAATGGAGAGTATTATGAACCATTCCTTGGTCCGCTAACAACTGTTAAAGGCATTGCCACCTTTGAAAAGCTCGGTCAGGGAACCTACAGACTGATAGAAACAAAGGCTGCAAAGGACTACAACCTGCTGAGTGATTCGATCTTAATTGAGATTGATGCATCGAATCGGGTGAAATGGAAGATGGAGAAGGAACCAGAAGAAAAATGGATGACAATATCTCCAAATGAAAAAAATGAAATCCTTCTCACCATCTACAACACAAAGCAGCTGATCCTTCCTGCAACAGGAGGATCAGGGTTTGGATTGGTTACTATGGGCGGCATTGCGCTGATGGCGCAGGCAATCCTTATGGGTACATACTTCACGCTGCAATGCAGAAAGGGGGACGATAAGCTTCGTAAAAAGAGATAATACCCCCAAAGGTATGAAACACAGGCTGTTGGAGCAGGGGCTTATGTCCGGCAGCTGCATAAGGAGAAAACCTTGGAAACAAAGTACGGAGCCAAACGTACAAAGCAGGAGAAGTAAAAAATAATTCGGCTGTCCCAAACACAAAAGGACAGCCGGACAAAAAAAGGAGGAAATTTAAGTAATTAAATATATTATCAAACGTGAGTAAACATACT
>ERZ780223.2223-NODE-2223-length-16883-cov-6.593891_pt1 | contig 16883 bp, 15 predicted proteins | sample MGYA00511016_ERZ780223 | MGnify/ENA primary metagenome ERZ780223 (study PRJEB29588, sample SAMEA2159032) | human gut metagenome | biome: human gut; feature: human-associated habitat; material: faeces | place: Denmark | collected 2008/2010 ... | reverse complement strand
CTGTATGATCTTTAGATAAACTTTTAATAATGTTTTTTATTTTCTCTTGATTATTATTGTCTAGAGAACTTGTTGCCTCATCAAATAAGATTATTTTTGATTTTTTTATTAAAGCTCTAGCTATTGCTAACCTTTGTTTTTGGCCACCGCTTAATATTACTCCATTTTCACCTACTATAGTGTCATATCCATCTTGCATTTCTATAATAACATCATGTAATTGAGCTTCCTTGCAAACTTCTTCTATTTCTTTATCTGTTGCTTGAGGATTTGCTAATTTTATATTTTCTTTTATTGATAGATTAAAAAATATAAAAACTAAATTCAAAACAAAATATATCAGAGTTGCGTTTAAAGATGATAAAATCGTTATAGCACTTCATACAGATAGAGATATGTTTAAAATGGCCAATATGACTTCTGATACCGGTAAACAAACTTTTATTGCTCTATTTGAAGAAATCGTTTCAGTTCTAGATTTTATTAATCAATTAAAACTAAACAAGAAACTCGGATTATAATAAAACTTTGGCAACAAAAGCCTATGGAGAGGATGACACCAATCCCTACTCTACTTTAATATAATTCCGTAGTAAATTCTGATAATTTTAAACCGGGACAAATAGCGCGTTACGCGCTATTTGTCTCGGTTTATCTGCGTTAAACATGACCACGGACTTTCTGTTCAGGAATCTTATACAATCCAAAAACAACACCTCCAGCTTCTGTACACAAGCAACCTAACACAAAATAGCATTCTCATCCTGAGACAACCGTAATTCTGCAACAAAAAAAGAGTCACAAGGACTCTATTTTATCGCAATAAAAATTGCGCTTGGCGCGATTCGAACGCGCGACCTATCCCTTAAAAGGGGAGTGCTCTACCTGCTGAGCTACAAGCGCAAATTATCTATTTATATTTCCTAGCTATCCGGTTCATTCACCGTGTGTATTCATATTAACAAGAACATTTTTAAATGTCAACACTTTTTTTTAATTAATTATAGCTTTCAAAAATTTATACATAATTTGCCTTTGATTATTGTCCAACAAATGTACCATATATAAGATTTCCTGCTCCAATTCTTGTGCAGATTGTAAATGTCCGTTATTCATAAAATCTTCAAATGATAGATTTAAAATACCTAATAATTTTGTCATAGTCTCAAACGATGGATAGTGTTTACCTGTTTCTAGCTTACTTAACTGTCTAGGTTCAATTCCAAGCTTTTCAGCTAAAAATTCCTGTGACATTTTTCTATTTTTACGTAATTCCTTTATTCGTCTGCCTATTATCTCTTTACTATGCATAACTTCTCCTTTCTTAAAGGATAAGAATAACGTTACACCTTTGTAAGGTTCTTTACATAGATTTATATTAAATAATAGTCGTTTATATTGATTAATATAGAAGTATATGATAATATTTTACTACCTACTCAACATTAATAAGGAGTTAAGATATGAAAAAAGCTTTTACGCTTGCCGAAACTTTAGTCACACTGGGAATAGTTGGAATTATTGCAGCCATAACAATCCCTGGACTTATACATTATTTCAAAATTAAAGAACTTGAAGTTCGATTTAAAGCAATGGATTCAAAAATACAACAAGCTCTGAAATCCATGTCTGACGAATTGGAATTAGATGATTTTAATAAGTTTATCAGCTACGAAGCATGTGGAACTAGTGGACCAGGAGCATGTGATGACACAATATTCAAACAAATCAATGACTCATTTTTATCTAAATTCAAAATTTCTCACTCCTGCACTTCAATAGAATGCGTCTCAAATTATAGAAAACCCCAATATTATATTACTGATTTTGCAGGGAACAAAAAAATTGGTTATAACTTTGAACATGCATATGGAGCCAACTCGTGGGGAAATAAAAACTTTGGTACACATGTTTTACTTGATGGCACTATGATTACGTCAATGTGCTTTATGCACCATGGCGATTATGATTCTGTAGCTTTTACATTTGATACAAATGGAATGGAAAAAGGTCCAAATAGATATGGATACGATATATTTATTTGGACTGCTGAGCGAACATGGTATCCGTTATGCACTGCTAAAAGTACCACTTTTAGTGAATATAACGGCAGAGGGTGTTACAAATATGCTAAAAAAAATCAAGACCCGGATAAGAAAAAAGCAAACTACTGGAGCAGTTTAAAATTATAGCAAAAGAGCTCAAATAATTTGAGCTCTTTTTGTTCGTAAAAATATTTAATTCTCTTAAATATCTATATATTTTCTTGCACATTCAAACATCGCATTAACCAAAGCCGCATTGTTATTCAAATTCATGCCATTAGTTTCAAGAACCTGCTTAACCCTTTCCTCCCATATATTATAAATATCATTCTTATCTAAATCAAGAATTTGACCTATCATCACAAGTTCTTTAAAATCGATAGGTACAGGATAAGCACCACGTAACATATCCACAATTTCCACCCGTTTCTTACGAGGAAAGGCTTTTAAAAAAGTTACCACACTCATCTTTTTATCATGAAGCATGCTTTTTAATAATTCTATAGTATCATCTTTTAATAGTGGCTCTTGCGGAATTTTATACTCATCAAATTCAACCGGATCAATATCCATGACAGTTGCAATTCTTTCTAAAGTTGTGCTGCGCGTTGAGAATGGGATTGTTTCATCAATCAGGTTATATACATATGAAAGAGTTACACCAATCATTTCTGCAAAATCCTTTTTATGTAATGCATTTTTTTCTAAAAAATTGGCGACTTTTTGAGAGCTTTTTTCGCCTGTTAGTTCATGTTTCATTGTTTCACCTCTATTTTTCCCTTAATTTAGTTATTATTTATCATTTTGTTAAGCTTAAACTTTCTACACCATTATGGTAATATTTATTTACGTTAAAATACTAATTATAAGTATCATTGAATAATGAAGGGATTTTAATAAAATGAAATTAGTTACAGGTCTGGGCAATATCGGAGACAAATACTGTTTTACGCGCCATAATGTAGGGTTCATGGTAGTCGACAAATGGGCAATAATGAACGATGTCCAATTTAAAGAAGAAAAAAAGCTAAAATGCTTTGCAGGAAAACTAAGAACAAAAAATGAAGATATAATGCTCATAAAACCAACAACGTTCATGAATCTATCGGGAGAATCAGTCATTGCTGTCATGAATTATTACAAAATAAAACCAGAGGACATAATTATTGTATACGATGACCTGTCTTTAGAACTCGGCAAAATGAGATTCCGCCCAAACGGTTCTGACGGTGGACATAATGGCATAAAATCTATAATAAAATCTCTTGGTTCTTCTAACATCGCCCGTTTAAAAATCGGCATAGGTCCCCAACCACCAATTCCTGCAGAACACTTCGTATTACAAAACTTTTATAAAGATCAACTTGAAGCCTTAAAACCTGTGTTAAAGCGGGCAATTGACGGACTTGAATATTATTTTGATAATGGCATGCAAAAGACTCAAAATGAATTTAATTAACGTTTTGAACTATACCCAAATTGATGCTATAATAGAAAAGCATATTATTTAGTTATAAAGGAGTACGAAGCAAATGAGTTTACAGTTAGCTGAACAATTTGAAGCAAATGAACAATATGAAGATGCATATCGGGAATACAAAGAAGTATATGAACAAAACCCTGATGATTTGGGTTTATTAGAACGACTTGGACATCTATCTCTAATTCTCGGAAGACCGGAAGAAGCAGCTAATTATTACCATGAAATTTTAAAACGTGATGTTACAAATCCACTTGCTTACGAACAATTAATGTCTATTTATGAAAATACTGACAGATATAAGTATTATATCTATAGAGGTAACAAAAATTCTCTTGAGGGTAAACTTGAATTTGCTGTTAATGATTTTAAAAAAGCCCTCGCCAATGCAAGCGAAGAAACTCAAATTGTCATGACTCGCTTAACTCTGGCAAATATTTATAAACAACTCGGAAACACCTTAAAAGCTCTTGATGAATACAACATTATACTTGAGTACGATAATCTTCATGAAGAAATATTTTTACAACTTGCGGATTTATATTTGCAGGATGAAGCTTATTCCAGCGCTATTGATGCCTTAATGAGAGCAAAACAAAAAGGTTTTGATACTGATAAAATTAATGAGGGACTTGCTGCCGTATACCTAAAAAGCGGAGATCCTAAAAAAACGATTGAATTCACAAAAGATGAACTATTAAAAATTCAGGCAATGCTTGAAATAGGTGAAATCGAAAATGCATATGAAAAACTAAAAAATCTTCCGGAAGAATTTAAATCTTCAGCAAGATATTATACACTTATGGCACAATATTGTTATTCTTCTAAGGATTTCGAAAAAGCTCTGGAATATATTGATGAATACAATAAACTAGTTCCAAATTCTCCGTTAACATACCAGATGAGAGCTCTGGTTTATGACGAAAACGGAGATGAATTCAATGCACATTTAAACTGGGGCAAATATAACATAATCAGAAAAAATACAGATATCGCAATTAATGAATTCTTAAACGCAGTTCAACTCAAAGATGATGATATCGATTTATTATTTACTCTTGCTGCTCTACTCACCGACAATGGAGAATCTAACCATGCTGCAGAATACTATGAAAAGATTGTAAAACTTGAACCTAACAATAAAGAGGCTCTAAAGAAATTGGCAGCATTTAGAGAAGGTATAGGTGATTACAAAATGCAAGTACATTATCTTGAAAAAATTGTAGAAGCTGATGACAAGGATTTACAAACACTAAAAGAACTTGCAAAAGCATACGAAAAAATAAAATCGAACAAAAAAGCTATAGAAATTTATAATAAATACTTAGAACTCGTTAAAGACCCTGTTGACCATAAAATGGCAAAAGATAGACTGGACAAACTTATGTGCGGAGTTTCTGAAAACGAAGAATCTGTCGGACTACTCGACAAAATAATGGGATTTTTTAACAAAAATCAGTAACATTAACTTTTATCACATTTTATAAAAAAAGAAGTCATTAAGACTTCTTTTTTTGTATAATTAAATAGTGAATAGTTAAGGGGCATTATGAGCAGATTTATTGGAATATTTGGGATTATATTTATTTTTGCACTGGCATACTTGATGTCAAATAATAAAAAGGCTATAAATTATAAAACAGTAGGCATGGGGTTTTTACTCCAGGTTTTATTTGCGGTTTTTATATTTAAAGTTCCGCTTGGACAAAAATTATTTATGGCAATAGGTTTATTTATTCAAAAATTGTTAGTTTTTGCAAGACAGGGCGGCGAATTTGTATTCGGAGGTCTTATGAGTCAAAAATTCACAGAACTATTTTCTGGCGGAGGCTCAATCTTTGCACTCCAATTGATATGTTCTATGGTATTTATGATGATTTTAGTTAATATGCTATATCATTATGGAATTATGCAAAGGGTTGTTGCTGTACTTGGAAAAGGAATGAACAAACTTATGGACGTCAGCGGAGCTGAGGCTCTATCAAATGTTGCAAGCGCGTTTGTCGGTCAAATTGTTGCTCAAATTATGATAAAACCATATCTTGCAAATTTAACACGCTCAGAACTTCTTGCATCTATGGCCGGCAGTCTGGCATGTATATCAGGCGCGACAATGCCAATATATATAGCAATGGGGATTCCGGCAGAATACCTTTTGGCTTCATCTATTATGGCCGCCCCTGGCGCTCTCGTAATTTCAAAAATCGTATACCCTGAAGTCAATGTACCGGAAACAAGTAAAGACATTAAACTATCAGTAAGTAAACGCCACAGAACACATACAAACATATTTGATGCAATCTCATCCGGAGCTTCAGAAGGAATGAAAGTTGCAATCAACGTTATTGCTATGATTTTAGCTCTTGTTGCGTTAGTCGCAATGATAGATTGGTTTCTTGCAGGAATCGGAGCAGCTGTAGTCAAATATCTGCATATCAATTTAACATGTATTGGTATGGATTTAACACATTTATCTATGAACATGATTTTAGGCAAAATATTTGCCCTGTTTGCTCTACTTATGGGAGTTCCATTCAACGAAATAACCACTGTTGGAGGACTAATGGGGACAAAACTTGTATTAAATGAAATGGTTGCATATATGGACTTAACAAATCCGGCGGTTCATCTATCCCCAAAATCATTCTTAATCGCAAGTTTTGCTCTTTGCAGTTTTGGAAATTTTGGCTCCATTGCAATATTACTCGGAGGTATTGGAGAACTTGCACCGAATCAGAGAAAAAATTTGGCAAGATTAGGTGTAAGAGCTCTAATTTGCGGGACATTAACCTGCTATATGTCTGCTGCTATCGTCGGAATTTTATTTAATTAAATTTCTTAACATAAGTAACATTTTTTACATTTAAAATTTTTAGAATATAATTATATTATGGAAATCATTAGAGAACTTAAAGAAATTCCAAATTTATCATTAGCACTAGGATTTTTTGATGGAGTCCATCTTGGGCATCAGGAAGTCATAGGCTGTGCTGTTGAATTTGCGCAAAATAATAATTACCAGTCTGCAGTCGTTACATTTAGAGAACATCCATATTGTTATTTCAACGGGATTTCACCAAAGTATATTTTAACATTGCAGGATAAATACAAACTAATAGAAGATTTAGGCGTTGATTATATTATTGAACTAGATTTTGGTTCAGTATGTCATATGACACCTATGCAATATTTGGAAGAAGTTCTGGTAAAATATTTTTCACCAAAAGCAATTTCTACAGGATTTAACCATCAATTTGGTGTGGATAAATCAGGAAATGTAAAGTTCTTATCTGACTGCCAAAACAAATTTGATTATCTTTATTTTGCAACTCCGCCTCAGTCTATTTTTGGAGACGTAATCAGCAGTACAGCAATTCGTCAGTACATAAAAACAGGCTCCGTTTATATGGCGGATTCTATGTTGGGAAGAAAATTTTCAGTTTCCGGCACTGTTATTAAAGGAAAAGAACTTGGTGCAACTATCGGATATCCTACCGCAAATATTATTTATCCGTTAGATATTGTTGAACCTCCTCACGGGGTTTATGATGTGGAAGTTGAATTGGATAACGGAAAAGTATATAGAGGTCTTGCTAATTTTGGTGTTTCTCCTACAGTTTCAAATGCAGGAATTTGTACTCTAGAAACACATATCTTCAAATTTAAAGGTAATTTGTACGACAGAGACATCAAAGTTTCATTTACAAAAATGCTGAGACCTGAAATTAAATTTGCAAATCTTGATGAGTTAAAAACTCAGATTGAAATTGATATTCAATCTTTATAGATATTTAAATAATTCATTAAGTTAAATACAGAAAAGACTAAAGTTAGTGATAACTTTAGTCTTTTCTTCTCTATACGCTAAAATCTGTTAAAAATACCAGAATTATAGCTCAACATTATTAGAAATTATATCCATTTCTTCTGATGAAGCATAAGCTGAATGGCAACCGCAATCTACATATAGAACTTCTCCAGTTGTACCTGTTGACAAATCAGAAGCTAAATATAAACCGGCTTTACCTACATCTTCCAATGCAACATTACGTTTCATAGGAGCTCTTAATACAGCAGCTTTAAGCATTTTAGAAAATCCGTTAATGCCCATAGACGCAAGTGTTTTAACCGGACCTGCTGATATGCAGTTAACTCTGATACCTTTCTTACCAAGATCAACAGCAAGAAATCTCATTGTAGACTCAAGAGCAGCTTTAGCAACTCCCATTACGTTGTAGCTTGGTACAGAAAGCACTGAGCCAAGGTATGTAAGAGCAAATATTGAGCCGCCTTCATTCATAAGAGGTTCTGCATTACGAGCGATTGTAACAAGAGAATACGCACTTACGCCCAATGCTGTATCCCAGCCATCTTTAGATGTTTCGATAAATCTGCCCATTAAATCTTCTTTTTTAGCAAATGCAACAGCATGAACTACGAAATCAAGTTTTCCATAAACTTTTTCACATTCTGCAAATACAGCTTTTACTTCATCTTCTTTGGTAACATCGCAACTCATAATAATTTTAGCACCCATGCTCTCAGCAATAGGTTTTACTCTTTTTTCCATTGCTTCTCCAGCATAAGTAAAAGCTATTTCTGCACCTGCATCGTAAAGTTGTTTAGCAATTCCATATGCAATACCGTGAGTATTTGATACTCCAAAAATAACACCTTTTTTACCTTTCATTAAATCCATATTAAATTCTCCCTAACTTCGTATATAAAACTACTTATTAATTTTATCAAAAATAAAAATTTAAGGCAAATTTTAAAAATTATCATACTGAAGTATCTTAATGTAAACAATTGTAAACAAAACCTTAAGTGCTGAAATCGTGGATTTCTAAAAGTTTTTATATATATAAGAGAGTTTAAATTTGGAGAGCTTTGACAAGTGAGCATTAACAATGTAAATCAGAATACTGACATACAAAAGCTTCTAAAGTTGATGAAAACCAACAAAAGCGGCAAAACTGCTATGTCTTCAAAAGTTCCGGCTCATATGACAATGAACGGCTCTATTTTCAATGCTAATGCTAATACAATAAGTTCTGTTGGCAGCAACAGAAGTGCTGTAGCATCAAGAGGAATTCAAACTACCAATAATGTTCTTCAAGCTAATACGGCAAAATCCGTTTCTAATGTTTCTAACTCTCAATCTTCTCAATCAACAAGAGAATCAGAAGCTAATGAAGAAAATTCAAGAGTAAACTTAAGCAATTACGATTTTGATAATTTAACAGGAGTATCAAGCAGTGAATTAAATAGCTTGAAAGCTGAATTATCTGAATTAAAAGATTCTAACATTCCAAGATTTTTAGAAAACAGCGTAAATAAAAAATTAGGTAAAGTTAAATCCGAATTGCAAAAAAGAGCATCCGGAACTAATGGTACAGAACAAAACAATCAAACAAACGGTGCTGAAAACTCTGACAAAACAGAAAAGAAAGATAAATATTCAGCAAAAGATGGAGATGCAGCTGTAGCTTCTTCTAAAGATGCAAACAATGATGCCAAAGCTGCTACTGTTCAAACTGAACAAGGCACATCTAAGATGAAAGAATCAGCTTCAGATATGAAGTCTTTAAATTCTAAAATGAAAAAAGATGAAAAGACTTTCAAAAAGCAAATGAAAGCTGGCGAAAAACAAATTAAAACTAATGAAAAGAAAATGCAGCAAATGGCTGCAAAAATGGAAGCTTTATCATTAGAAAATGAAGCTATTAATTCTGAAATAGAACAAGCTTCTCTTATTGTGGATTCAAGCTCTTCTTCTGAATCTGATAGAACTCAAGCTCAACAACTTATCCAGGGTAAATCTTCAAGACTACAAGAAAATCAAGATTTACTTGGCAAAAGCAATGTTAGTTTGAAAAAAGTTCAGGTTACTACCAACAAAAAAGTAAGAACTCTAACAAGAACAGCTAAAAGTTACAATAAAACAGCAAAAGTAAATCAAAAACAAGTTGCTAAAAATGAAACAGTAGCTGATGACGTTTTAAAAATTGCAAATAAAGCAGACCAAATCGCTGGTTACACAGTAATGGCAGGACAAGGTACCCAATATGTAGGAAAAGGTATGATAATTACCGGGACTGCAATGGCTGCTTCACCTTGTCCTCCAGTATCAGCAGCAGGATCAGCAATGATTAAAGCTGGTGGTATAGTTGAAAAAGTTGGTATTTCAGTTGAAACTGTTGGTAATTATGGTAAGTTAGCTGCAAACGTTACTAAAACAGCAGTATATGCTGCTCAAGGTAATATTGCCGGAGCATTAACTTCAGCAGGTGCTGCTGTTATGTCAGGAACTTCTGCAGTTAAAGGAACTAAAGAAATGGCTGGCGGATTTAAAAGCGTTAATGAAAAAGTTTCAAAAGCTTCAGACAAAGCTGCTAATAAATTAGAGTCAAAAGCTCAAGCAAAAGCCCAAGAAACAACAGCAAAAGCAGCTGAAAAAACTACAGAAAAGACAACTGAAAAAGCCGCTGAAAATGGTTCTAAAATTGCAGGAAAAACTACTGAAAAAACTACCGAGCAAACTACAGAAAAACTCACAGGTAAAGCAGGAGAAATGCAGGAAAGAGCTAAAAATTTAAAAGCTCAGGCAGATAAATATGCAGCTAAAGCGGCTAAATCAGAAGCAGAAAAAGCTGCTGAAAAATCTTTCGGAGCAAAATTAGCTAAAGGTATGGAATTTGGCAGCTTCTTACAATCTGCAGGTTCTATGGTTGGTCAAACTCAACAACAAGGTTCAGAAACAACAGTTGTTAGAAGTAACTACAGAGCTAAACATTTACAAAGAAGAAAACTTCGCTAATAACATAACGAAGTCTTCTCTTTATATAAACTATTAAACCTCTCTCAAAATTTTAAACTAACCTTTCTGGAGATTATTTATCTCTAAAATTAATTTATCTATATTAGGATTATCTTTAATACTTTTTGCATGTTGAGCATACTTCAAAGCTTTACCATACTCCTGTTTGTTATAATAAATAATTGCTTTATTATAACTGACAAGATATTTTTCATCCGTTACTTTAGTTAGAGTATTAGCTCTATCTAAAGCCGCAATTGCAGCATCAAAATCTCCCATATCCGAATATACAGAAGCAATATTTATATAACCTGCAGCAAGATTCGGGTAATCCGCAATATATTTTTTTAATTCGGCAAGTTTTTGACGTAATCTTGCATCAACACTGCCTAAAATTAATGGAGAATAATATAAATTAGATTTATCAATATTTTTAACGTTTGTTACTGTTGGTTCTAATCTATAAAGTAAAGCTAAAGTTCGCAAGTCTCGCAAAGACAAATATTGAAAATCAGACCGATACAGTGCATACATATTCATATTATTTTCATTTGATGAAAACATTAAATCAGATTTATTATCACTATGCCCCATTATCCCGAGAGTGTGTCCAATTTCATGTAATGCTGTATTATAAACCTCTAAAGAGGAAAAATATTGCTGCCGCGGATTTGTTTTATAAAACGTCAAATTCATTTTCTTTAACAAATTATCAGAGCCGATAATAGGATCGGTATAAGCTATAGTATACTTACACACCCCATCAGAACAAACATCTTCCGGCAAATCCTTAAATTTAATCAAAATATGAGCCTCTTCCGGATTTGAAGTTTCTACAAATTTTACAAAATTTGTACGGACAGTCCACTGATTTAGAGCGCGATTTATATCTTTTTTATAATATGTTGGAACCGAAGATATATCATCAAAATAAATTTTCAAAGGAAAAGATTTTATATCCCATCTAACAATATCATTACCACTTGATGCATTATAGATATAATTATCCTCAACTCCTTTCAGCAATTTATGCCTTAGAGCTACAGCCTGATAACGCGCATATTTCTTCGCTTCATCCTCAATCTTTGAATTACCCATAATATACAGTTTTTTTTGAACTTCATAAGTAGGTTCTGATTTAGAAAGAGCCAAAACATAATAAAATCTTGCCAAAACACTTTTGGAATCTGCAAACAAGGACTGCTCAAATACAGGTATGGATTCTTCATATTTGCCGGCTGTATATAAAGCCTTAGCTTTATTGTAATAAACAATCCCCATAAATGGAGATTTGTAAAGCATAAAAACAATTAAAACAATTAATAGTATAGCCAATAAAAATTTACGCATTATTCTTTTCTGCCAAATCTCTTTCTAATTGTTGAGCCAAAGCTCGAGTATCACCTTTTAATTTAAAATACTCAGCAAATTTAGAAGTAGTTTTTATATTAATACTTCTACCATTTTTATCTTTATGCTTAGAAACTAATCCCTTTTCTACAAGCTCTGCAACATGTTCATAAGCCGCAGAACGAAGTTTTACAAGTTCAGTTTGCCTGATAGGTTCTTTCAAAGCTATAACCAGTAATGTCCTTAACACCGCAGGTGACAAATCAATTGGACAAATTTTCTCAACAATATCTGAATAATCTTCTTTTACCTGAAGAATATATCCATTTTCATCATCAATTTCTAAAGCTCCATCACGTGAAGCATAGTCCATAATAAGTTCTAAGATGGCTTCTTCTATTTCTTCCGGTTCTTTATCTAAATAAGTTGCAATTTCTTCTAATGTTAAAGCCTTTGCGGTAACAAATAAAACTGCTTCAATTCTTGACTTAAGCTGTTGCACGATTTCCACCTTTTACCACATACAAATCTGAATAAAACTCATCTTGTTCTAACTCATAATCAGTATCTCTACTCAAGAACAACAATGCTAAATATGCACTAATTTTATCCATACCTAACATTGTTAATTCATTTAATTCAATTTTATCAACACGATTAAAAATCTGTTCTAAATTGTCTTTTAATTTAAGAACTGATTCTTCAATATACTCTTCGTGAGCCATTGAAACAATTTCATCAGGAGTTAATCTTGAATAGTTTCTCACATGTCTTTTAGCTCTTTCATGAGCACTTTTCATAGAAGCACGTTTTTCTAATTTTTCATAGAATTCCAATTGTTTAATCAAGTCTTTCAAAGTCACAACACGATTACGGTTCAAACGAATACTTGTTCTTCTCTGAAGAGCTTCATCAAAACTAACAACATTGCTAGTTGGTATAAATTCCTGATCTTCCGGATACTCAACAATAAAACCATCATCATCATAAATTACATCATCTTGGGATTCATCTTGAAAATCATCAAGAGATAAACCTGCCAAAACATTTGATTGAAGCCTACATAAAATTGAAGCAAACAACAATGTTCTGGATGCAACTCTTAAATTTAAAGACTTAAGTTCAATCATTCTTTGCAAGTATTTTTCAGTAACATCAAGAATATCTATATTCCATGGATCAATTTTTCCTTGTTTTGCCATATCAACAAGAATTCCAATACCATCATTGGCATCAAATTCACCTGTTTTACCATATATAGAAGATTCCAAATCTTCAGCATTTATAAGATTGTTATTCATTGTCGTCATCTCTTAATTTAACACCTGTAACTTTTGTCTTACCTTTTTCTTTTTGGGTAACACCAATTGTTCTATTAGCCGCCTCAATCATAGGACGTCTGTGGCTTACTACAATAAATTGAGTATCAGAAGATTGTTTCTTAACCATATCCGCAATTCTTTCGACATTCATCGTATCCAAACTTGCGTCTACCTCATCCAAAGCATAGAAAGGAGCAGGTAGATATTTTTGAATTGAAAAGACTAACGCCAAAGCTGTCAATGCTTTTTCTCCACCGGATAATGCTCCGAGTTTATTATTAGTAGTTTTATCTCTTGGTTTTGCCTCAATTGTCATGCCAGCAGACAGCGGATCCTTTTCATTCTCAAGAATCAGTCTGCCTTCTCCCTCTGATAATTGATGATAAATATCTTTAAAATTTTCGTTTATAGCTGTAAATGTAGTCATAAACGCTTCTTTCTTCTGTTGCTCAAATCCATTCATCTTATCAAGAATTGATTGACGCTCGGTTGATAATGTTCTTATCTGAGTATCTAATTCCTCTTTTCTTGCCGCTTTTTCTTCGTAAGAAACGATAGCACGCATATTAACATCACCTAATTCTTGCATACGTTTATCCAAACGTTGGATTTTAGCATTTAATTCATCAATAGAAATTTGTACAGGTTCTAATTTTTCAACTTCAACCCCAGCATTAGTAAGAATTTCAGTCGCTTCTTTTAATTGAGGTTCCAATTCACGTCTGCGAGCTTTGAAAGACTCAATTTGCTCATTGATTCTATCTATTTCAGAAGCTTTTACAGCACTATTAGTCTGCAATTCAACAAGACTACTGTGAATTTCTTCTTTCTGTTTCACAAGTTCTCCGATTTTTGCATCAATTACTGCAATTTTATCAGATAGGGAGTTTAATTGTTCCTCTAATTGAATGATTTCAGACTTGTATGTCTCTTTGTCTTTTTCTAAAGATTCATTGTTTCTTGTTGTATTTTTTATATCGTCTTCTTTAGATGTAATTAATTGCTCATTAAATTTAATTGTATTTTCAAAACCTTGAATCTCACTATTAACATTCATAAGATTTGTATTTAGACGTCTGATTTCATCCTCAATACCTTGAGTTTTTTCTTTCAAATCTTTTAAATCTTTATCATTTAATAAACTATCCAACTCTGCCAATTTGTCTTGTGCCTGCTGAATACTATCAGCTAATTCAACTCGCTTTAACTCAATTTTATCAAGTTCTGAATTTAGTTTTTCAATCTTAGGCTCGTTTTCAGACACATAAGTACGCTTTGTCTCCAATAAAGACTGGCTATTTTCAAATTGAGAATTCATGTTTGATAGTTCAATTTTAGCCTTAGAATACTCCGTCGAAGAAGAAGAATAAGCTATTCGAATTTTTTCAAGCTTATCTTCCAACTCTCTTTTTCTCTCAGAGGCTGTATCATATTTCTTCTGTAACTCATCAAGTTTAGCTTTTGCTCTTTCTAATTCTTTATCATCACTCTGACCAAAACCAAACATTGATTTTTTCACATATCCACCAGTAATTGCAGAAGATTTTTCATAAAGTTTACCATCTAAAGTTACCATACGGTATTTACCCATAAGTTGTTCTGCGGATTCTGCGTCTTCAACAATCAAAGTATCGCCAACAGCATAGAAAAACGCATCTAAATATAAATCATCAAAATCAACAAGGTTGATAGCAAAATCAATTACCCCTCTATTTTTAGGCAATTGCAATTTTGTTGGAGCTTTTTTAATTTTACTCAAAGGAATAAATGTTGCTCTACCCACTTTTGAAGAATTTAATAATTCCATAGCAACATAAGCCGCATGCGGATCATCAACAACGATATGCGCAAGCCTTCCCCCAAAAGCAACATCCAATGCCAAAGAATACTCTTCATCTACTGTACCTAGCTGCATTAATGGAGCATGCACACCTTCCAAATTTGCCTGCATAACAGCATTGATTGGCAAACTTGAACCTGAAGAAGACATTAGACGTCTTTGTGCTTCCATATCTGTAAATTTTCTATAAGCAGCCCTGACATCATGATCATAATCCTCAATTGCAGTTTTTGCATCATCAAGTTCTTTCATTGTTTTTGTCTGAATATCTTTTAATTCATCCATTTCTTTTTTTAAATCAGCAACCTGCAATTCTTTTAAAGATTTATCATCAGCAAAATTAGCTTTTGCATTTTCTGCATTTTCAATAAAGTTTTTTGCGTCTTCAATTTCTTTCTTCAAAATTTTAAGCTCATTTTCTTTAGGTAAGGATGTCTTTAATAACTCATTATCCTTATCTTTCAATGCATCTAAATTGCGTGATACATCATTACGTTCCTGAATATATTTATCTGCAGTTGAACTTAATCCCGAAATATCTGCAAGTTTTTTAGATAATTCTTCTTTTTTCTCTTTTAATTGAGTCTCAATTATGCCTATTTTGTCATGCGCAAGTTTTATATTTAATCTCTCGTCTTCAATTTTTTTCTTATAAGACTCTATACCATTTTTCGCATTTTCTATAGAATGTAATCCCTTTTGAATCTGTGTATCGGAATAATCAATAGCATTTTTCTTGGTTTGGATACGAGCAGATAAATCACTTTGCGAATCTTTTAATTTATTTCGCTCATCTTCCCCTTGCTCTTTTAACTTGGCATCAAGCTCTTTATATTTCTCATTTATAAGTTTTATTTTTTCATCTAAATCTTTTTTATTTATCTGCTCTTCTTTTAATTTCTTATTGGATTGCAATATATTATCATGCGCTAATTCTAAATTTCTCCTCAAATCAAAAAATTTAACTGTACTAATCTGAGATTCTAACCCCGATTTTTCTTCTTGGAGTTTTTTATACTTTAGAGCAACTTCTCTTTCTGCTTTTAATTGTTCCAGTGTTTTTTCAACCTCAGTAAGAATTAAAGAAGCAGCTTCAACACGTTGTTCAACAGTTTTAAGCTCATTTGTGGCCTGATCTATACGCCTGTCAAAATCCGCAACACCGGCTATTTCATCAATAATTCCGCGGCGAACTTTAGAAGAACACATAACAATACTGTTAACATCCCCTTGCATCATAACATTATAACTGTTAGGAGTGATGTTATATCGTTCTAAAATTGAACGAATATTAGTTAATGTATCAACTTTATCATTTAAATAATATGTACTTGCATAACCTTGATTAGTCTTTTTAATTCTACGCGCAACCGAAAGTTCATTAGCACCGTCTACATCCCCAAAAACAACCTTAACCATAGCTTCATTCTTGTTGTTGAAAGTAGTAATGAAATCGGACAAATTTTCAATACGCAAAGCACTACCGGTACGAAGCCCGAGAGCAAACATAACACTATCAATAATGTTACTCTTTCCTGAACCGTTTGGACCTGATACTGTTGTAAAACCTTTCAACAGGGGGATATCCGATTTATTTGCAAATGATTTAAAATTATCTATCTCTAATTGTTTTATGTACATAATTTAATCCAAGTATAATGTTTTTATCATTATCGCAGTTTACATTATGTCATGTCAAAAATATGTACTATTATTTACAATTGAGAAAGAAGTTCTAAATTAATACCCTTAAAAAATTCTTCCATAGGGACATTTAACACTATAGACATTTTAAAAAGAGCCATCGCAGTAGGAGAAGTAAGCCCTTGCTCTACTTTACTAACATAACTAAGACTCATATTAATCAATTCAGCAAATTGTTCTTGAGTTATATCTTTACGCAGCCGCTCAGCTTTAATATTTCGACCAATAATATACTTAAAATCTTTCTCCATTTATAAATTATATATCCTTGACTTAATTAAGATAAGTGAATATAATGATACTAAATATCAATATATTGATA
>ERZ780223.2217-NODE-2217-length-16924-cov-6.287510_pt1 | contig 16924 bp, 18 predicted proteins | sample MGYA00511016_ERZ780223 | MGnify/ENA primary metagenome ERZ780223 (study PRJEB29588, sample SAMEA2159032) | human gut metagenome | biome: human gut; feature: human-associated habitat; material: faeces | place: Denmark | collected 2008/2010 ... | reverse complement strand
CTACATAAATTAAATATTTAATATTATTGACTTATAAATCAATATCATGGTATATAAATCAATATCTTGTTTAATAAGTTAACAATAGGAGCAAAAATGACAGATAACACTGAACATAAAAGAAGAAAAGCCTTTACTCTGGCTGAAATACTGATTACACTCGGAATAATAGGAGTTGTAGCAGCAATGACCATACCTACGCTAATTGCAAATACAAACGCCCAAAAATATCGTTCGCAATTAAAAAAAACAATATCGACATTAAGTCAAGCTGCGAGAATGTCACAAGCTCAATATGGATTTGATTATGCAGGGATAACAACTCAATGCGGAGCAAATGCAGCTTCAGAGAACCCGGAATCTACACAATCTATTTGTGCAATATTAAACGGAACACTCACAGGTATAACTTATGTTAATCGAATTTCTAATTTAAATATGCAAAAAGGTAATTCTGATAAAAAGTATGAAATCTCAAGCCCCTATCTTAATAGTTTATATTCACAAAGTACTATAAACCAGTTTCATGCATATATTTTGTCTGATGGATCAATATTTGCTTTCTATCAAAATTTAGGACTGATAAACGGATGTTCTAAACCTATTGAAGCTCCAATAAAAGACTCATATCCAACAGGCAGTGACACTACTCTTTCTGATTGTGTCGGATTTATCGATATTAACGGTACAAATCTACCTAATAAAGAAGTATCCTGTTCAACAGGTTCAAATTCAATTACCAAAAATAATTGCGTAGTAAAAAATGATGCAAAACATATGACAGATATTTATCCTGTAAGAATTCATGACAGCATTGTAATACCAGCTACTGCGGCAGCAAGATATGTATTACAAACAGCCAAATAATTCTGCTAACTATTTTTATTATCTTGTGTTAAAATTCTTATTATGAAAAAGATTTTATTAACTTTATGTGCGCTACTACTTGTGCAAACAGCAGTCTCTGCTCAATCAACAAACCTTACCTTTATGTACATAAACGGTTCTAACAACAATGACACAAAAATGAAAGACTGGTACATCAAAGGAGTAAATAAACTTCATCCTGTAATGAAGAAGAATTTTGAAAAAGATGAGACTATAAAAAATTGGTCAAAAGAAAACCAATTAATTATAAACAGTGAACCGCAAATCTTTTTCTGGGGTTACAACAGTAAAACAGATTTAGATTTTGTAAAAGACAGAATAAACATATCAAAAGCTTTTAGTTCCACACTTGCTTATGAAATCCGAAGTTTATTAACACAATTTTTGCATGACGCAATCTGGGTTCAAAAAACTCACAACATGCTCCCGATTCTTGATGAGCTTAATGACAGGGTAAAAGAACAAGCAGACAAGGGACAAAACATAATTTTATATGGATATTCAGCAGGCTCTTTTGTAACTTACCAGTACCTTATGTACAAATTACCTTACATAAATCTTGAAAAACTATTTCAGGCTCTAAATGCAGACGAGGAAACCTTAAAATTTATTCATGACAATCCGCAAAACGATACATGTCTTTCTGCATTGTCATACAATAAAGGTAACATAGGTGCAATTACAAATACGGGTCACCTTGTTCTAAACCAAAATAATGAAAAGCTTAAAGAAAATTATCTAAATATAAATCAGGCAACAGAAAAATACTGCGCACCAAAAGGATATGTGCGTGGAGTTGTTAATTTCGCAAGCCCTGTACCATTATTTTATTCAGATATGGCTGACCCCAACTATGACTTAAATTTCTACAACAAATATTTAACAAAATATATTTATGAAAACGGTATCTATTTCTTGACTGTAAACTTTAAAGAAGATCCGCTGGGATTTCCATCAAGTAGAAACCTTACAGTTACACAGCTGGAAGAACTCTTAGACCTAAAAATAGAAAACCCGACAGGGGTTATTTTTGATAATTCTTCTGTATGGTCTAAACGCTCAGCACTATTCGCACATACTTCTTACTGGTCAGCAAGAAACACTTTTGCAAAAAGCGTGGTAAAAAGCTTTGTAAATGGTACAAAATTTCAATATGATAAAGAATATCAAAACAAAGTTTTAAAAAAGAAAAATAAAAAATCAGAGGTACTATAATATGACAGAATCAAAACTCCATTCAGTATTATTTGATCCCGGATATGCCCAACATACAACAATTCTTTCTATGAGCATAGAATATATATATACAGGAATAAATCAATTCAAAAATTTTAACCAAAAGAAAACAAAATTCAAAATGATGTATCCGCAAATCACTCATATAACAGATAACAATGTAGGATTCTGTCTTGGCAGTCTGCTGTGGGCAGTTTATATCAAATCTCTAGGAGACAATATTGAAATTGAAGGTAATCCATGCTTTGGCGGAACTTATGATGAAGCAGAAACTATTGAAGAAGCTGATTATTCAATAGAATTTTTCAATAAACTAAAAAAAGATATAAAATATTATCTTGGAAAAGACTATCAAATAAATCCGCAACACATAAAAATTTTAGAATTATATAAAGAATTTTTAATATTAAACGAAGGCTTCATTAATACCAAAACGACAGGAGATGTAAAACTTCCCAAAGAATTACAGACTCCGACTCAAAACGATTTAGACAAAATTCATAACAGAATCCAAGAGGTAATCAAATCAGGGAAACTTCTTGATTTGTCAGAAGTTTTCAACCTGATTTACAAAGGATAAAATGGCAGACTTAAAAGAAAAATTATATCAAATGTTCATCCTAGGAACTGAGGGCGGCTATCTTAACAAAGCCTTAGAACACGGTTTAGGAGGTGTTATATTTTTTTCAAAAGATATTCAAACCACTGAACAATTTAAAACATTAGTAAAAAAAATAAAGTCCACCGCAAAAATAACACCTTTATTATCAATAGATCAAGAAGGCGGAAGAGTAGAACGAACAGAAAACATTCACAATGGTAAAAAATATTTGTCCGCAAAATTCGCCTTTGAAAAGGGTGAAGAATTTCTAAAAACTCAAACGGAAAAAATTTCACAAGAATTAATATCATACGGAATTAATCTAAATTTTGCACCGTGTATTGACACAAATACAAACCCGAACAATCCTATTATTGGAGAAAGAGCATTCTCATCTACCCCTGAGGATGTTATAAAAGCCGAAAAGATAGTATCAAATATTTATCAAAAAAATGGAATTATTCCTTGTGTAAAACATTTTCCCGGACATGGGGATGCAAACGCTGACAGCCACTTAACGCTCCCTGAAATAAATTTATCCATTGACGAAATGGAAAAAACTCACATAAAACCATTTAAAGCAGCTATAGAAAATGGAATAGATATGATTATGGCTGCACACTTACACTGTACTTGTTTTGAAAAAGACAAAATTCCAACCTCATTAAGCAAAAATGCCCTGAATTATTTAAGAAACAATTTAAATTTCAAAGGTGTAATAATTTCTGATGATATGGTAATGAAAGGAGTCTCCGATTTTGGAGATGTTGAAGCCTGTGAAATGGGTATAAAAGCAGGAATTAATATATTTATTTACAGATTCGCAGATAAAAAAACTTTTGATATAATAGACCAAATTTACAAAAAAGCACTTAACGACAATGAACTAAAAGACAACATTCTTAAATCATACGACAAAATAATAAACTTAAAAACCAAATATTTATTATAGAACTTCACAAATTTGCGACAACTAACAATATCATTGTATAATACATACAAAAAGGGAGAGTATTATGAATATAGAAAATATACAAAAAGTTGATCCGCTTGTAGCAGAACAAATTGAATTAGAATTAAAAAGACAACAAGAAACAATTGAACTTATTGCAAGTGAAAATTGTACATCGCTCGCAGTTATGGAAGCTTGTGGAAGCGTTTTAACAAATAAATACGCAGAAGGGAAACCTCATAAAAGATATTATAACGGCTGTGAACATATTGATGTAATAGAAGAAATTGCACAAAAAAGAGCTTGCGAATTATTTCATATGGATCATGCAAATGTCCAGCCTCACAGCGGAGCTCAAGCTAACATGGCTGTTTTTATGGCAACAATGAAACCAGGAGATAGAGTACTAAGTATGGATTTATCTAACGGCGGTCACCTTTCTCATGGCTCTCCTGTTAATTTTTCAGGCCTATATTATGATGTCAAAAGCTATGGAATTAACGAAAACGGTGAAATAGATTATGATAACGTAAGACAAATGGCACTTGAACATAAACCGAAATTGATTATTTGCGGAGCCAGCAACTATTCTAAAGTTATTGATTTCAAAAAATTCAAAGAAATTGCAGATGAAGCAGGCGCTTTATTGTTAGCTGATATCGCACATATTGCAGGACTTGTAGCTGCAGGAGAACATCCATCTCCAGCTCCTTATTGTGATTTTGTAACAACAACAACTCATAAATCTCTAAGAGGCCCTCGAGGCGGAATAATTATGTGCAAAGAAGAATTTGCAGCAGCAATTGACAAAGCAGTATTTCCGGGACTCCAAGGCGGTCCATTAGAACACATTATTGCAGGTAAAGCTGTTGCACTACTTGAAGCTTCAAAACCTGAATTCAAAGAATACGCAAAACAAATCGTAAAAAATGCTAAAGCATTAGCTCAAGGACTTATGGATGAGGGTCTGGATATTGTCGGCGGAATGACTGAAAACCATTTGATGACACTAGACTTAAGACGTACAGGAAAAACTGGCAAAGATATGGCCAATGTATTAGAAAAAGTTGGAATCACTGCAAATAAAAATACGGTTCCAAATGATCCGCAAAGTCCTTTTGTTACAAGCGGTATAAGACTAGGAACTCCTGCGGTAACAACACGAGGTTTTAAAGAAGAAGATATGATAGAAGTAGCTAAAATAATTGCTTCAGCAATATATGCTTCTGATAATGAAACAGCTTTAAACAATTTAAGGGAAAGAGCTCTTAAACTTTGTAAAAAACACCCGCTATATCAGTAAAAAATCATAATTAAGATTAAAAAAGTCTGAATATATTCAGACTTTTTTAATCTTAACAATTGCCCATCCATTTATATAAAATTTACACTGCTTAACAAATTAGCATGTACAATAAATATGTACGAACACAATTAAGGATTGTAATATGATTATTAAATTAACACATGCTCATATTATTGGAACCATAATAGCCTATATTTTCGGGGTATTTTTAGTCCCTATGGTTATAAATTTTTCAAAAAAAGAAGGACTTGTTGACATTCCTAATGAAAGAAAAATTCATACTAAACCAATATCAAGAATAGGCGGGGTTGCAATATGGGCAAGTACAATGCTCACTTTTTTGTGTCTTGTTCTGATGAGTTACTATCCTTACGGAAAACTTATGTCCGGAATATTGCTTGGCAGTTCATTAATGTTTTTATTAGGACTTATCGATGATGTATATTGTCTTGGTGCAAAATTTAAACTTGTAATGCAAATTTCAATTGCAACAATAGTATACCTATTAGGTGTACAAATAAATAGTGTTCCATTTTTTGGCGGTATTGATTTGGGATGGTTTTCATATCCAATCACACTATTATGGATTGTAGGAATCTCAAACGCGTTAAACTTCATTGATGGCGTTGATGGTCTTGCAGGATCAGTAGTAACAGTTAATGCAATTACACTTGCAATCCTTGCAATTACACTAACCCCACCTAACCCTATCAGCGCTCTTATTGGGTTTATTCTTGCAGGATCTATGCTTGCATTTTTAACATTTAACTTTAATCCTGCAAAAATATTTATGGGAGACAGCGGAGCACTATTTGCAGGATTTTTACTTGCAACAATTTCAATTACAGGAGTAATGAAAGTCGCCACTCTTGCGATTTTACTTCCTTTTGTCGTACTTGCGGTACCTATTATTGATATAACTTACGCAAGTTTAAGAAGAATATGCAAAGGGCAATCTCCATTTGTTGCTGATGCTGAACATATTCATCATAAATTATTACATGCAGGTTTTTCACAAAAGAAAACTGTTGTAATCCTAACAAGTGCTGCAATCATTGCAGGGGGATTGGCCTGCCTTTTTGCCAGTCACAATGCAATAATATACGATTTCTTTCTAACTCTGGCTTTAGTCGGTATAATGTTGTTACTAAATTTAATAAGAGTATTGACAAAGAAATAAGCTTGGATTATAATGCAAAAAAAATAAAATTTGATTACTCAGTTTTATTATGAGTTTTTATAACTCAAGTAAAATATTTAAGTGCAAGTTTTATTATATAAATCAAAAGTTAAGTTAGTGATTAGTATCTTAGCAGGCTTAACCCAAGATAGTATTAACAAAGCCGAATAAAGGATTCGTAGAGATGAAAGTATATGCAGTAGAAAATAATGAAAAAAGACGTAGTTGTATAGGTCCAATGGCTCAAGGAGCTTTAATTGGAGGAATTACCGGAGGAGTTTTAAAATATCATCCATTAACACCTGACGAAAAAAATAATCCTGAATACAAAAAAGTTATCAACCAAATTAACAAACAAAAAAGAGAATTCAACCCGAAAACTGCAGAATATCTTGATAGCATAAGTATAAAAAGTCAAAAATCGTTAGCTGAAGATGTTTTTGTAAAAATGTTTGACGGAATCAAAGAGGGTGAAAGAGTAAAACCAGGAAAAATCAGAAACGCATTAAAAACTCTCCAAGAAAAAAATCCTGGAGAAATTAACGAGTTCAAACGTATATGTAAAGAATCCACAAAAACAGCTGAACAAACTGCTAAAAAATGTATTGATGCTTATAATCTTGTTACTAAACACATTCGTCCTACATCATTCTATCTTATAACAGGAGCTGTTGTAGGCGCATTTATAGAATTATTTAGAAGCATCTTAAGAACAGATGTACAACACTAAAATATTTTTATTAATTGAGTCTAATAAAAATAAGACAGGAACAAATTCCTGTCTTTTCTTTTCTAAATTAAAAAACTAAACGAGAGTTTTTTCTTCAAATTCACTTTCATAGCCAAAATCTTTAAACAATCTATACCTGTTTTCAGCCATATCTTCCTGCGTCTTACGCTCATAATCTAATACTCGTTGCCGGAGTTCTTTATCTTCCTTTGGAAACAATTTAAACAATTGTTCTAAATCAAATAAACATAAACTAATTTCTGGCATATTCACTTCTCCTCATATACTTCATATATATAAAGTATATCTATAGTCAAAAATTGCTTTACTTCTATGAAATATAAACAAATGTAAAGAAACATTCGCCAATTTCAAAACATGCCAGAAATGATAGCACTACGTCGCAAAGATACCACCAATTATTTACTCTAGACATCAACAAACACAGCTCCGCAAGGGCAAGCCGAGCAGAGGCATGAGCATAGCGAAAGACGAACAATTATAAGCAAAAATGTTGAATTTTTGATTTAATTGTGAGCGGTGCCGTTTAGCGCGAGGCGCAGTACACACGTAGATTCGCTACAAGTTATAACCTAAAGTAAGTGATACTATTCTAGCAGGGTACGAGCCTAGAACAGAAGAATCTGTAACATATAAGTCTCTATTTTTTATTTTTTAAAATGATAAAAATTATTCCTATAATCCCGGCTATAAATAACACTACAGACACAATCTCTGCAATATGGAAAGTCCCAATATTAAAGGCACTGTCGACTCTTATTTGTTCAATAAAAAATCTAATAACAGAATATATTGTTAAATATGTAAAAAATGGTAATCCTTTATATTTCTTTCCAAATTTTAAAATTACGACTAGCAAAATAAAAAAACCGAATATATCTAAGATACTTTCATACAAAAAAGTCGGATGAAACAAGCTATAATCCGCAAATTCAGCAACTCGTTTTGATTCCGGAATATATAAGCCCCATTGTTGAGACACAACAGGCAGCCCGTAAGCTTCTGAATTAAAATAATTTCCCCACCTTCCTACAGCCTGTCCCAAAATCGTAGCGCAAGACATTGAATCTATTATACTCATTACGGGAACTTTTATTGTTTTTGCAATAGCAGCCATACTTATAACTCCGCCTAAAATCGCACCGTGAATAGAAAGTCCCCCCTGTCTTATATCAAGAATTTGCAGCGGATGTGAAAAGTAATAATCCGGATTTAAAAAACAAAAATACAATCTTGCACCTAACAACCCGGCTAGAATAATATAAGGTGCAAATTCTATAATAACATCTTTTCTTTTACAACTGTTGATAAGGTTATATAACTTATTAGCAACAACCATTGCGACAAAAATTGCCATTGCCATCGTGATGCCATACCAATAAATAGGAATCCCGAACAAATTAAATGCAATATCATTAGGGGCAGGAATAATCATTCTTATTCTGCCATTTGTTCTTGCTGTTGTGACATATGTTCTGAAATAACTTTAATTTGAGATTCAACAGAATCCTTATCTTTAGAATCCGGATTCAACTCTAAATATTTTTGATAATTTTGAATAGCAGAATCAAATAATTCATTTACAAACTGTTTTGCATTATCTGAAAGCTTATAGTCTTGTGAAAAATCAATATCATCAGCTTTAGGAGTATACAAAGAACCATCATCATTCATACGAACTCTTCCCTGTTCTAAATCTACAGCAAGATTATTTTCCGCAGTCGCCAGTGAAAAATACAAATCGGGAACTGTAGATTTTATTTTTAAAGCTTTTTTATATTCATCAACAGCATTAACATAATCTTCAGCTTTAGTATAAGCAACCGCTAAATTATAATGAGTTTCAAATATGGAAGAATCCAAATCCAAACTTGACTTAAGTCTTTCAATAGCCTGAGTATAATCACCCTGTTCCATATAAGATTGTGCCTTATTGTTCAAATCCTGAACAGCTAAATTATTTATACAGGCTGTGGATGCAACAGCCACGCATAGCATACTAGCAATCAAAAGTACTTTCTTCATCTAAATCCCTCATAACATGTTAAGCTCTTGTTAAACTAATTATAATTTAATAATAAAAATATGGCAAATTTAATTAATTTAAGTTACAATAAGGGAGTAAAAAGGAGAATTATATGTCAGAAGACAAAGTAATCAGTCTCGGAGCCAAAAGACATTCTGCAGATGAAACCAATAAAGATGATAAGCATAGTTCAAATGATTTAGTGTATTGCAGTTTCTGCGGACGCCCAAACACTGAAGTTATAAAAATGATTCAAGGGCCGGGCGTTAATATTTGTTCAGAATGTACAATGATAGCCGTACAATACTTGATTCTGCAAGACAGAATGCCATCTGCTGAAGCTCAACACATTTTAGATGCATTTTGGGGAAAGGCTAGATAAAAATTTTATGACAGGCTCGAAATTTAAACAACTTAATCCTTTTGAGTTGAAATCAGCTATTACAAATCTATTATCAAAAATCCATTCAGTTAATGATATTCAAAATTGTCTTGCAGATTTTGAAATACTTGACGGACAAGAAGATAAAACAATTTTGTCTAAAATTTTGTTTAAAGAGCTTGTAAATTCAAATATTGAAAAAATTCCGGTTATTTGTTTTCTCTTGGAACACTATACCCCTAAACAAGAACTCATAAATAAATTATGGGAAACTCTAAAAAATCAAAATCTCCAAAGTGAAGTTAAAATAACTATTCTCAATCTATTGCGGGAACTTGATTCTGATTGGTCTTACGAAACTTGTGAAGAATATCTTGGAGATTCCACAGACATTCTAGATGAAAACACAAAACAATTATTGAATACCGCAATAATAAATCCAGAAGTTCAAATCGACTTTATGGACTTTCTGGCTTCAATCAGAGTACAAGATAAAATAACATTACTAAACTCATTCGGCAAAGATTTTTCTGACGATGCACTGGCGAATATTCTGATTCCTGTTTTTGTATCAGAACCTAACAGCCCTGCAGGGTTGGAAGCATTACACCTTCTTGGGAAGACAAAATCTCAATTAGCACTGCATGTACTGGAAGAAATGCAAAAAGTCTCAAAAGGAGAATTGTATCAAAATATCAGAAAAAGCCTCTCTACCCTAAAAATTTCAGGCATAAGAGAAGATAACACAAAAGACTTTTACAAAAAAATTCTATCAAACAGTAAACCAAATAAATTTTACATAACTTATCCTGACGGTCGCGGAGACCAAGCACTGATTTTCACAAGAAAAACAGATGATAACAGGATTAGATTTGTTTCTGTAGTAATAAATAATGAAATAGGAATTAAAGACTGCTTTGGTTTCTTTGATATCTCCCAGTTTGAATGCGACAAAATCTTAGAAAGATTTCTGCGTGACGAAAAAACTGTAGACATACCACCGGAAGCATTTAAAACCATTTTAAACAATGCTGAAAAAACTACAATTGAACGAAACAATAATGATTGGAAACTGCCTTATGAGTATGTTTGTTGGAAAAATCTGCTTATAGACATAGATTCTGACATCGAATCTGTCGAACAAATTCTAAAAGAGCAAATTATACCTGCAAAAAATAATTCTTTAATCATTGATAAACTTTCAGAAATGAAAATTTCTTCTCACTGGTTTTTGGATGCAAACTACAGCGATGAATTTGAAGAACTCTTAGAAGAATTAAAAACAAACAACAATTTAAATGAATTATTAGAAAAACATATAGAAAAAATCTTCTATCCGGAAGAAAAAGCTTCATGGATACAAAAACTGATAATGTCAGCTTACATAAAATATTCTATAGGCAAAGATGACGAAGCCTCACTTGTCTATGGACTATCTCAAGACGAAAGACTTTTGAAGGAATTATTCGAAAGTATTATAAAACGAAGTATCTATGAATATTTGATGACAATAAAATACAACAAAGATATCAATATCCACAATTTGACAGATAGTGAAATTGAGTTAAAAATCCAATATATTGAAGAAAAGTGGGTGAAAAATGTATAAAGTTATGGCACTTGATATTGGAACAAAAAGAATCGGCATTGCTCTAAGCGATTACCTTTTAATGCTTTCTAACGGGCATTCATACATATCCAGAGAGCCGGAAAATAAAGCTATTGAAGCCATATACAAGATAGCAAAAGAAAACAATGTAAAAAAAATCGTTGTTGGAATTCCGCTTAACATGGACGGTTCAAAAGGGTTTCAAGCCCAAAACTGCGAAGAATTCGCATCAAAACTTCAAGACTATGAAATAATTTTTGAAGATGAACGCCTGACATCAGATACTGCAGAAGAAAATCTCAGAAACAAAAAAATAGACTATCGCAAAGATAAAGGATTAGTTGATATTGAAAGTGCTTGTATTATACTAGAACAATACTTAGCAAGAAATAAATAAAAATAAAGGAGAAAAACATGACAGAAGAAAATGAAAACTTAATTGAAATTACAGATGATGATGGCACAGTCATCAAATGTGAATTATACGATATTGTAGAGTTTGAAAATAAACAATATGCATTGCTACTTGAAGCAGATTCAGAAGATGAAGAACCGGAAGTTGTTCTTATGAGATACACAGAAGAAGGTGAAGAAAGCTATTTTGAAACTATTGAAGATGATGAAGAATTCGAAAAAGTTTCAGAATATATTGAAAGCCTTGATACTACAAGCAAAGAAGATGACGAAGAATAATAAGGAATAATGTTTTGTTTGAAAAATTCACTGAAAAAGCTCTTAATGTAATAGTTGAAGCACAGAATATAGCAATTTATGACCATTCTGATAAAGTATTATCTGAACATTTGTTACTTGCACTGATAAAAGAAACAAAAGGATTCTGTGCAAAAATTTTCAAATCATACAATCTTACTTACGAAAGACTGGCTGAAGAAATATATCTTACTTTGAATATGGAAGAGGCAGATATGAATTCTTCAATACCATTCAGTGAAGATTTCAAACGAATCTTGCAGCAAACAATGGATCTTGTTGAAAAGTCCGGAAGTCCAACTGTTCACTACGAACATCTTGTTCTTGCTGCAATAAACGACAAACATTCCAAAATCTCTGAATATCTGGAACACTTAAATTTTGATATTGAAAAATCAAAACCGCTAATCGAAAAACTCGTTCAACGCAAAACCAAACAAGATATGCACCCTGAACTTGATGAAAATAGAGAAAAGGAAGTAAATCTGACTCAAGAAACGGATTCTTTATTTGAGAACAAAGAATCCTCTAAAGTGTTTGAAAGAGCTGTATCAAAGCTGTCAACCTCCGGTTATGAAATTCTTGGTACAGAACAAATTATTTCATCAATACTGGAAGATAAAGATTCTAATCTTACAAAAATATTGGCGGATTTTGGTGTTACAGAAGAACTTTTTGAAGAAAAATTATCAAAAATCCAATCCCGTCAGGCTGAATACGAAGGCAGACAAATTGTTTTTACACCAAATGCATTTACAGCAATGAGTTTAGCTCTTCAAACAGCAAAAGAACTAGGTTCATCTGAAGTTCTACCGGAACATATGATTCTTGGTCTGCTAAAAACTAAAAAAGGGGTTGCCTACAACATATTTAAAGAGTTAAAAATCAATGATGATGACTTAGCCCATGGAATAATAAAACCAATAGAAAAACAAATGCCGGAAACCCTTACAATATTGCGACTCGCAAAACAAGAAGCCAGAAGATTAGGTAAAGGCATAGTAGGAACAGAAATGTTTCTGCTGGGTATAATAGGAGAAGCTACAGGTATAGGCGCAATAGTACTTAATGAATTAGGAATTAATATTCGAGATGCCAGAATCGTTGTTGAAAAAATTATTGGCTTCGGAAATGAATACTTTGAAAATGAAATAGTATTCACCAAACGAGCCAAAAGAGTTTTGGAAACAGCCTGGGAGCATGCCAAAAAGGCTAATAAAACTAAAATAGAATCTTCTGACCTTTTATGGGCTATAACAACCGAACCAACATCCCTTGCAATGCAAGCTCTAGAACAGCTTGGAACAGACGTTGTGGAATTAAGAGAAGGTATCAAAAAACATTCTGCAATCGAACAATAATTATTATGAATAAAATTCATCAAACAATTGAATTATTTTTGCAAAAACATAAATTGAATAAACCTCAGGAAGTTTTTCTTGTAGGTTTTTCAGGCGGTTATGATTCAATGTGCCTGCTGGACTCCCTACAAAAAATCACTAAAAATAAAATCATTGCAATCCATCTTAACCATAATTGGCGAGGAGTTGAAAGCGACTCAGAAGAAAAAAATTGCAAAAAATTCTGTAAAGAAAAGAACATAGAATTCTACAGTGAAAAATTAAACAAAAACATACCACATACAGAAACCGCTGCAAGAGAAGCCAGATACGACTTCTTTGAAACTTGTGCTGAGAAATTTAACAGTAAAATTATATTTACAGCACATAACAAAAACGATAATGTGGAAACTTTGCTATATCGAATCTGTAAAGGTACAGGTGTTTCAGGGTTGCAAGGAATTGCTGAAAACCGCGGGAATTATTACAGACCGCTTTTAGAAGTTACAAGAAATGAAATTGAAAACTATTGTAAAACAAATAACTTAACCCCGAATAATGACAGCTCAAATTATGATACAAAATATAAACGAAACTTCATCAGAGCCGAAGTGATTCCTATTTTAGAAAAAATCAATCCAAATATTATTGAAACAATTTCCACACTCTCCACTGTAGCAAAAGAAGAAACTGAAATTGTTGAAGAATACATAAAACAGATATTTGACAAAATTTCAAAAAATGAAAAACTAAAAACTCAAGAGTTTATACAGCTTTCTTCCTCTGTTCAATCCCGAATTGTTTATAACCTTTTTATCAAACATAACTTGGATTACGATAGAACAAAAATTTTAAAAATCAAAGATTTTATCCTCAAAAATGCATATTCCAAATCCGGAAAAACCTGTTCTCTAACAACAAATTTGTGGATATTCACAAATGACAAAATCATAGAGATTATTGATAAAAAAGTAGAAACCCTGCCAACAATCAAAGTTACCCAAGAAGGTATTTACAATTCTTGCGGATACATTTTTGAACTGCAAAAATACACAGAAACCGTAAAAAACTATCCACAGGAAACTGAACATTTTGCATACATAAATCTTGAAAATTTAAGTATAGATTTTGAAATTCGTACAAGACAAGATGGAGACATAATTCAACCATTTGGACTCAAAGGAACTCAAAAATTAAAAAAATATCTTAATTCAAAAAAAATCCCAAACCACAAAAAAAATAACCTGCTATTTTTAACTCAAGGTAAAGAAATTTTCTGGGCAATAGGTTTAGGAATAAGTGATAAAATAAAAGTAATAAAAAGACCAACACACATTATAAAATTTTATAAAAAAGAATCATAAAAAACAAAAAGAAAGAGGGCATAATGGATATTAAAATTGAAGATTTAAAAGTGCTATTCAGCGAAGAACAGCTGCAAACAAGAATCAAAGAACTGGCTGACGAAATGAATAAATTCTACAATGGTGAAGAAGTCGTGGCAATCTGTGTCCTAAAAGGAGCCGTAATGTTTGCAATAGACCTTGTAAAAAATCTTGATATGCCTTTGCAAATGGAATTCATCAGACTTTCCAGTTACGGACACTCAACTACTACTTCCGGAAAAGTCAACGCTGTAGACATTAAACTACCTGATTTGAACGGTAAAAATGTTTTAATTATAGAAGATATTGTAGATACAGGATTAACTGCAAAATTTTTAATGGACTTTATGCACTGCAATTTTAATGCAAAATCAATTAAATTTTGTTCATTATTAGATAAAAAAATCACAAGAAAAGTCGATATTGAACCCGATTATTACGGATTTGAAGTAGATGACAAATTTGTAGTAGGCTACGGTTTGGACTTTGAAGGATATTATAGAAATCTTCGCTATATCGGCTATAAAGAAATGGACTAGATGTGTTTAAAAATGCAGTAGAAAAACTGAATAAGTTTTATGAATTTAATTTTTCCCAAAATCCAAATAGAATTTTCGAGATTTTGAGTGGAATTATAGAATTTAATTCTGCTGCAATTTTTTACCTGACACCCAATACGCTTTCTTTGGAATTCGAAAAAAATTTTACAACACATGAAAATATAAAAATTGGGAATGAATTATCCTCTCAAATCTATGACACATCAAAACATGAACCTGTATCAGAACTACATACATTGCTGGGTACAAATTCAAAAATCCTTGTAAAAAGGCTTATTGTAAAAGGTGCCGTATTAGGAATTATTGTTATCACAAGAGATACAGCTTTTACACAAGATGAAGAAACCATTTTTAACACCTGTGCCTCTATTATTTCTAATCTAATAAAGGACATCGAAATTTCTAAAGTTTTAAAAATGCAGGTAGAAGCTTTACAAAATGGAATAATCGAAACTAACAAAGCTTATGAAACAATAAAAAAACAAAATAAAAAGATTAAAGAGAATGAAAAACTTCAAAATGAATTCATCGCAAATATCTCACACGATTTACGGACTCCGCTGAATTCGATTATTGGATTTTCAGAACTTTTATCAAATAAAATTTTTGGAGAACTGAATGAAAAACAATATGAGTATGTGGAAGATATAAGAATTTCCGGACTCAAACTTTTGACAATGATTAACGAAATTCTTGATATTTCAAAGATTGAATCTCATACAGTTAAACTTAATATCACAACTATAGATATTACAACTTTAATTGACGAAGTTTGCAATATACTAAATCCTCTCTTTGAAAAGAAAAATATAAAAATACACAAAAATATAGAACAAGAAATAATTTTTAATGGTGATTATATAAAACTTCAACAAGTCCTATTTAACATTCTCGGGAACGCAATTAAATTTTCTCCAGAAAATTCTGAAATAAAAATAACTGCAGAACAAAATCATAAAAACATTACTTTAAAAATTAAAGATAACGGAATCGGAATTGACAAAAAATTCCATAAAAAAATATTTAACAAATTCTATCAAATTCAAAATACATTATCAAAAACCGATGCCTCAACAGGTCTTGGATTAACAATATCAAAAGAATTTATAAAACTTCACGACGGGGAAATAGAAGTTGAAAGCAACTTAAACTGCGGCAGCACATTCATAATAACACTGCCACATAAATAATTACCAAGGATAATCATTTCTAATTTCCCATCCATCGATTTTTATTAGAGCACCACAATACCAACGCGCATAATACCCGTATTTATTCTCTTTTGAACATGCATAATAACTTCTATTAACACCTCCATCATCTTCAGAAAGTGAATGCCCCATTAATTCCTCACGTGAAGTAGCTCTACTACCCCAAAAATTAAGCTCAGTCCTATCATTATACACATCACGAGCTTGAAAAACAAAGATGTCACGACCTACACGATTTGGGCCACTCACACCATTTAAATCCATAAAAAGCCAGATATATCCTCCAGAATTTACAGCAGTAAATATAGACAAAATTTCTCCATTTTTTAAAATCATAGGATTTGAATAAATCTGTCCAAGCTGAGCTGCATTAAGTCCTTGAAAAGAAGTTTTGATGAGCGGTCGTAATTTTTCATATGTAGTTATAGATGCACCTGGAAGATAAGGTAGATAATAACGTTCTAAATATTCTCTTTCTTTTTTATGATCACCGTTAGGAAAATCCCAACCATCCATAGATCCATTATCAAGTTCCGAAAGTTTCACCATATTTTTAAGTTGAGCATAAACTTTGTGTAAATGAACAACAGTTGCCTTTTTTTGATAGTTTGTAATTATAGCAGGTATTGTCAATGCCGCAACAATACCTATTATCCCGAGGGTTATGAAGACTTCGGCAAGGGTGAATGCTGCTTTGTTATACATACGGTCATTCTGAGGGAGCAGGCGAGCGAAGAATCTCTTATTACTGTTCTGTTTATTAGATACTTCGGCTAAAGCCTCAGT
>ERZ780223.2206-NODE-2206-length-16984-cov-3.010396_pt1 | contig 16984 bp, 10 predicted proteins | sample MGYA00511016_ERZ780223 | MGnify/ENA primary metagenome ERZ780223 (study PRJEB29588, sample SAMEA2159032) | human gut metagenome | biome: human gut; feature: human-associated habitat; material: faeces | place: Denmark | collected 2008/2010 ... | reverse complement strand
CGCCACTGCTGTTGTGAGAACGCTTACTGCCGTGATTTTTCCGGTGCCGAAGCGGGTATTCAGACGGTCGCTGTTCAAACTGGATACGATTGTTCCGGCGGCAATAATCATAGAAATGATGCCGGCAGAAGAAACAGAAGTTCCAAGCTCCGGATACATGACCGGCCACGCTGAGCCGAGCAGAGAATCCGGCAGTCCGAGACTGATGAATGCCAGATAAATGACAGGTAACAAAAGTGAAACCATGGTAAAAACCTCCTCTTAAGAAAAGATAAAATAAGAATGAATCGTTTTCTTGCGTTTAACGCAAAACCAAGATTCATAAGCAGTTTTAAAGTATCATAACCGATAAAAAGAATCAATACTTTCTTTTTTTGATTTTACAGTAAAATCTTTGTGGAAAAAGCTGTGAATTTATTTATTAATGTAGATTGTTTTTTATATCAAATTTATTAGTTGTACTTTACAGTACGGAGAAGATCGTGGTACACTAAAAGAAGACTGGTTGCGGTTCCCGCATCGGTGAACAGTAACCGGGCATCCCGGTTTGCCGGGGCATTCATATTTAAGAGAACACAAGGGAGAAAAAATACACAAAGAGAGGTAGACAAGAAATGGGAGGCTTTTTTGGAGTTGCATCAAGAAAAGACTGTACACTGGAACTGTTTTATGGAGTAGACTATCACTCACATCTCGGAACAAGAAGAGGCGGTATGGCGACATACGGAGCAAATGGCTTTTCACGTGCTATCCACAACATTGAAAATTCACCGTTCCGTACAAAATTTGAGCGTGATGTGGAAGAAATGGAGGGAAACCTCGGCATTGGCTGCATTTCCGACTATGAACCGCAGCCGCTTTTGATCCAGTCACACCTTGGAAGCTTTGCGATTACCACGGTTGGAAAAATCAACAACATGGATCAGCTTTTAAAAGAGGTTTACGGCAACGGCCGCACCCATTTCCAGGAGATGAGCACCGGTCAGATCAATGCGACCGAACTTGCGGCATCTCTGATCTGCAGTGAAAAGACAATTCCGGAGGGCATCCGCCATCTGCAGGATGTTGTTGACGGTTCCATGACCCTGCTGCTTTTGACAAAAGACGGCATCTACGCTGCGCGCGATAAAAAAGGCCGCACCCCGCTTGTTATTGGCAAGAAAGAGGGAGCGTACTGTGCATCCTTTGAAAATTTTGCATATCTGAACCTGGGTTACACGGATTACCATGAACTCGGACCGGGTGAGATTGACTTTATTACGCCGGAGAGCGTCGAGATGCTCGTGCCGCCGCAGGAGGAGATGAAGATCTGTTCCTTCCTGTGGGTTTACTATGGTTACCCGACTGCGTCCTATGAGGGGATCAATGTAGAGGAGATGCGGTATCACTGCGGTGCCATGCTTGCCAAACGTGATGCGGGAAGCAATGTCCACCCGGATCTCATTGCAGGCGTGCCGGATTCCGGAATTGCCCATGCAATCGGCTATGCGAATGAGTCCAAAGTTCCGTTTGCAAGACCATTCATCAAATATACCCCGACCTGGCCACGCTCCTTTATGCCGACAAATCAGGAACAGAGAAATCTGATTGCCCGAATGAAGCTGATCCCGGTGCAGGCACTGATCGATCAGAAAAAACTGCTGCTGATCGACGACTCCATCGTGCGCGGTACGCAGCTCCGTGAGACAACGGAATTTTTATATCAGAGCGGTGCAAAAGAAGTTCATGTCCGCCCGGCGTGCCCGCCGCTGTTGTATGGCTGCAAATTCCTGAATTTCTCCCGCTCCAAATCCGAGCTGGATCTGATCACCAGACGGATTATTCTGGAAAAAGAGGGAGAAAACGCAGAGAAAGTACTGGAAGAGTATGCAGATCCGACCAGCGACCGCTACGAGTCCATGTGCCAGGAAATCTGCCGCCGTCAGAATTTCACCAGCCTCAGATATCACCGTCTGGACGATCTGGTAGAGTCGATCGGACTGCCGAAATGTAAAATGTGTACCTATTGCTTTGACGGAAAAGAATAAACAGGTTATAATGGTTTTTAAACAGGCCAGCTGACAGAAAAATAAGAGTCTGTCGGCTGGCTTTTTTCTGTAGGAAAAAGAAGAAAAATATATTGGAGGCTTACCTATGGGGATTAGTATTCTGATTGTAGATGATGATAAGCTTCTGGTGGAAAAGCTGGAAGAAACCGTCAACTGGAGCGGAATTGGAATTGATATGGTATTTACGGCGAACAACATCCGCCAGGCGCAGAAGCTGCTGGAAGAGTATCCGATTGAAATGCTGCTGTGTGACATTGATATGCCACAGGGCAACGGGCTGGAGCTTCTGGAATGGATCCGGTACAAAAAGCTGGATATTGAATGTACCTTCCTGAGCAGCTATGCAAATTTCGCGTATGCGCAGATGGCGCTGAAGCTGTCATCAAGGGAATATCTGTTAAAACCGATTTCCAATGTGGATCTGGAAACAGCGCTGCGCAGAGTTGTCGGGATTGTGCAGGAAAAACATCAAAAACAGAAGAAACAGGAGAAAAAAGGAGAGAATGAAAAGCAATTCTGGGAGGATCTTCTGGTTCAGTGTCTGCAGGAGGAGTATTGGATTGAAAGGGCAAAAAAGAGCGGATATTGTACTCCGGATGAGACCTTCCGTCTGATTCTGCTGCGGGTACTGGAAATTCCGGATAAGGAACATTATAAAAAGGAGATCAGCTTATATAATTTTGTGATTACAAATGTTCTGACGGAATATGTGGAAACAACAGAAATGAAACTGGAAACCGTGGTACATGTCAGCGATCTGGAATGGGCAGTTGTGTTGCGAAATCACGGAAGTGCGATGGGAACGCAGGAGGAACTTGCAGAACTGCGGACCTGTCTGGCGGGTGCGTTTCCGGCAAGATTCTGCATGTACATGGGAAAACCGGCGGTACTGGATGAGATTTCAAAGAGCCGCGATCAGCTCGAAGAGATGGAAAAGTATGTAGTGCCGGATGAAACAGGGATTCTGTATGAGACACGCTGGTCTTTCGTAGAGCGCGATTATCAGGAAGTGCCGTGGAAAACGTATCTGGCTGAGATGGAGCGATCCGATTCCCTTGCGGCTGTGCGGGAAAAGCTGCAGGAATATCTGAAAAAGCGTGAGAAAAGCGGCGGTCTGCGAAAAGATTTCACAAGTCGTTTTTTTGAAGAAATGATACAGAACATGTATGTTTATTTAAAAGAGAGCAATATCGTTTTCGGACAGATTTTTGACAGCGAAGAGTATGAAACGAAACGGAGAGAGGCGGTTCTCTCCGTGGTAGGTGCCCATGCGTTCATTGATTATCTGTTTGATGTGCTGGAAGGTCAGAAAAAGAATGAGTCCCGCAGTGACAATGTGGTGGAGCAGCTAAAAGACTATATTGAACAAAATCTGAACGAGGATCTTTCCAGATCTGTGCTTGCGGGAAAAGTGTTCCTCTCAGAAGATTATGTTTCCAAGATTTTTATGAAAACAACGGGAATGTCGCTTCCGAATTATATTGCGGAGCGGCGCATTGAGCGAGCCAAGGAGTATTTACGCAGTTCCTCACTTCCGATTAGCAAAATTGCGATGGAAGTCGGCTATGGAAATTTTTCTTATTTCAGTAAAACGTTCCGGGAGCTGGTCGGATGTACACCAAATGAGTACCGGAGCAGACAAAAATAACAAAAAAACGATGTCAATAACAAAAAAACGTTCTGATTAAAAAAGAGATGTGAAAAGACATCTCTTTTTTAATATACAGACTGCCGGAAAATGATAGAAAAACGCCCCTCTTTTTTGTATAATATGTTCATTGGTTGAAACGAGAGCATGAAAAAGAAAAATTGTAACGATTCAGAGCCATGCGAAATGGAAGAAAAATCGAGATGGGACTCTGAACAGTTACGAAAAATTTAAAGGAAAGAAGGGATGATATGTGAGCGCCAACCATAGTAAAACCAAAAAGAAAAGCTCCATAGGATTTGTAGAGGAAGTGAGAAGAAGCAGGCCATTATATTTACTGATGCTTCCTTCCATCATCATTTTTGCACTGTTTACGTACTATCCGATGTACGGAATTGTGATTGCATTTAAAAACTTTACACCTGCGGAAGGAATTATGGGAAGCAGCTGGGCTGGACTGAAATACTTCAAACAGTACTTTAACTCCTATCAGTTCGGTCTGACCATTAAAAACACAATTATCATCAGTCTTTACACCATCGCGGTAACATTCCCGCTTCCGGTTATCATGGGACTGCTGGTTAACCAGATGAAGGCACAGAAGTTTAAAAAATTCTTCCAGGTATCAACCTATCTGCCGCACTTCATCTCCACCGTTGTTATGGCCGGAATGCTGATCCTGTTTCTTTCCCCGAGTACAGGTATTATCGCAAAGCTGGTCGGACTGCTTGGATTCAAGCTCCCGAACCTGATGGGAAGTGCAAAAGCATTCCCGCACATTTATGTATGGTCTGAGGCATGGCAGCATGTAGGATGGGACAGTATCCTCTATATCGCAACACTTTCCTCTGTAGACCCGAGCCTGTATGAAGCGGCAACAATGGACGGCGCCAACAAATGGCACAAAATGATCCACATCGACGTTCCGGCTCTGCTGCCGACGGCAACCATCATGTTTATCATGAGAATGGGAAGCGTTATGAGCATTGGATTTGAGAAGGTTTACCTGCTGCAGAATACACTGAACAGTACTTCGAGTGAGATCATTTCCACCTATGTGTATAAGATGGGTCTTGTGAGCAGCCAGTACAGCCTTTCCGCTGCAATTGGCCTGTTCAACAACATTATCAACCTGATTCTTCTTCTGGCGGTCAACTTCATTTCCAGTAAAATGAGTGATACCTCACTGATCTGACAGAATTTTGAGCCTACATAGGAATGGAGAGCAAAAATATGAGTAAAGCAAAAGCAGTATCAACAAATAAAGTAAAGAAATCCAGAGAAGACTGGATTTTCGATATCATCCTGTATACGATCGGCGTGCTTCTGATCATCATCACCCTGTATCCGATGTACTTCATCATCATTGCATCGTTCAGTGATCCGGCAGCCGTATCCAACGGACAGATTATGTTCCTTCCAAAAGGAGTTAACTTCAAAGGATACAAACAGCTGGCGAGCTATGCAAAGCTGTGGACCGGCTACCGTAACACGATTGCTTACGTAATTATGGGAACACTTGTGACAATTGTTGTCAATATTCCGGCTTCCTACGCGCTTTCCAGAAAGCATTTATATGGAAGAAAATTCTTCACGGCATTTTATCTGATCCCGATGTTCTTCACCGGTGGTCTGATCCCGACCTACCTGGCAGTACAGAGATTTCATCTGCTGGATACCTTCTGGGTTATGGTTGTTCCGTTCTCCGTTGTAACGTATTACATCATCGTAGGACGAACGTTCTTCAACAACAGTATCCCGGAGGATCTCTGGGAGGCGGCGCAGCTGGATGGATGTGGATACCTTGGATTCTTCTTCAAGATTGTGCTTCCGCTTTCCAAAGCCGTTATCGCTGTTATTGCCCTGTGGGCAGCAGTAGGACAGTGGAACTCCTACTTTAATGCATTGATTTATATCCGAAGCGAAAGTCTGCAGCCGCTGCAGATTGTCCTTCGAAGCATTCTGGTCGGCAATCAGACCATGAGTGCCATGAGTACCGGCGCTGCAGCCGTTGAGGCAAAGCAGATGGCCGATCTTATCAAATACGCGATCATCGTGGTTTCCTCCGCGCCGATCATGTGTATGTACCCGTTAGTGCAGAAATACTTCAATCAGGGTGTTATGCTCGGATCACTGAAAGGCTGATCCTGCGGACAGGAGAGAAGTATTGCAAATAAAAAATCATAAAGGAGAGATGATGATGCGAAAGAAAACAAAAATGGCCTGGAGCGTTGCTCTTTCGGCCGCAATGGCAGCCGGACTGCTTGCAGGATGTGGAAGCAATGGAGGAGCGGAAAGTACGAGTGGAAGTACTGCAGCAAGTTCTGCCAAGACAGAATCTTCTGCCGGTGACACGACAGATACCAGCGACCGCCCAACCTACAAAATTGCAACGGTAAGATGGACCGATACCTGGCCGACCGATTTCCTGCATGAAGGCGTCATGAAAGAAATCGAGGACAAGATGAATATCAACATCGACTGGCAGATTTATTACAACAGTGACTGGTCTGAGCAGAAATCTCTGCTGCTGGCTTCCGGAGACCTCCCGGATGCATTTCTTGGCTCCATCTGCTTAACACAGGCAGATATGGCACAGAACAAATCGGCATTCCTGGATCTGACAGATCTGATCGAAAAAGATATGCCAAACCTGAAAGCAGCCTTTGAGGCTGATCCGGAACTGAAAGCAGTCTGCACCAGCCGTGACGGAAGAATCTACAGCTTACCGAAGAAGCTTCCGCTTCGTCCGAAGGTTTGCGGCGATGTTATGTGCATCAACCAGGAATGGCTGGATAACTTAGGACTGGAAACTCCGAAGACCTATAAAGAGCTGGAAGAGGTTCTTGTTAAATTTGCGACAGAAGATGCTGACGGCGACGGCGATCCGACCAACGAGATCGGTATCACAAATGCAGCAGGCAGCGGACTGTTAAGCGGTGATCTGCGTCACATCCTTTCCCCGTTCGGAACCATGGTAAGCCGTGACGGAAACTACATGGGACTGAATGGCGAAGGAAAACCGGTCTTCATGCCGATGGAAGAAAATTACAAAGAAGCAGTAAAATGGATGCGTCAGTTATGGGAAGAGGGCGTTGTTGATCCGGAGTACTTCACTCAGGATGGCTCCATGAAGACAGCAAAACAGCAGGCAGATGGCGGTTCTCAGGTAGGTCTTATCTTTGGATGGACTGCAGATGCTGAGGTTGGCCCGAACGTAGATCAGTTTAAGACTCTTGAGGCAGTAGAAGGCTACGATGGAAAACACTACGTAGAAGCAGCAACCAACTACCTTGATATTTCCGACCGTGAGCTCATGATCTCCAAAGACTGTAAAGATCCTGACACCCTGCTGAAATGGGCGGATGAATTTTACACCGATCTTGCATCGTTACAGACCTTCTATGGTACGATCGGAAGCCAGATCACAGACAATGGCGACGGAACCTACAATGTAGATGTGCCAAGCGATGGATCTTCTCTGGATACTTCCGCATGGTCCAACTCCTTACGTGACTTCGGACCAAAATACATGAACGAGGATTTCTATGACAAAGTTTCTCTTCCGGAGGATCAGGGTGACGGTGTCAAACTGGCAGACGATGCAATCAATGAGAAATACGTTGATATTGAGAAAAACTGTGGATTCCCGATGGTTCAGTATACCGACGAAGACCTTTCCAGAATCACGGCAATCGGAACTGATATCTATAAATATGTAGAAGCACAGTATGCGCACTGGGTAGTAGACGGCGGCATCGATGATGAATGGGATTCCTACATCGATCAGCTGAAAGCTATGGGCATTGACGAGTTCCTTCAGATTCAGACAGATGCTTACAATGCATACAAAGAAAATCTGACAAAATAAACAGAAAAAATATTACCTGTAAAAATCAGGCGTTGATCCGACGGGGCAATGTTTGAGGTGCAAAACAGCAGGAGAAACGGCAGGCCAGAAATGACCTGCCGCTTTTGACAAAAGGAGGATTTTTACATGTTTTTGGAAAAAGAGGGTAAGTTAATTTATTCCTACGATGGCGAGACCGTCTGCATCGAAGCGTGGGGGAAAGATGCACTGCGTGTGCGCGCGACAAAAAACCGAAGCTTTACCGGCCGTGACTGGGCGCTGGAAGCAAAGGACGCGCATGCGGGAGAGGTTGAAATCTTTGAGGATCCATCAGCAAAAGGCGGAGCCTTTGCCAATATGTACGAGGGAACGGATACTTCCTACGGAAAAATTACAAATGGAAAGATTCATGCAGTGATCGATTCCGGCAGTGTTATTACGTTCTATCATGAGGATGGAAGAGTTCTGTTAAAGGAGCATTTCCGCCGTCTACGCGATGAGGAAAGCATGCCGCTCAATATCATGGGACGCGAGTACAGCAACGGTGTCGGGGATAATTTCCGCATTGTGGCGCGGTTTGTAGCAAGAAAAGGCGAGAAAATCTTCGGAATGGGACAGTATCAGCAGCATGAGCTGGATCTGAAGGGCTGTATGCTGGAGCTGGCACAGAGAAACTCACAGGTCAGTGTTCCGTTCTATCTTTCCAGTATCGGCTACGGCTTCTTATGGAACAATCCGGGCGTCGGACAGGTGATGTTTGCGAATAATGGAACGGAATGGGTAACGGAATCCGGGAAAGAAATCGATTATCTTGTGATTGCAGGTGATACGCCTGCCGAGATCGAGGAGAATTATATGACGCTGACCGGAAAACCGCCGATGATGCCGGAATATGGCATGGGCTTCTGGCAGTGTAAGCTCCGCTACTGGAATCAGGAACAGCTTCTGTCTGTAGCAAGAAAATACAAAGAACTCGGTGTGCCGCTTGATGTGATTGTCGTCGATTTCTTCCACTGGACGAAGCAGGGCGAGTTCAAATTTGATCCGAAATACTGGCCGGATGTGCCGGGCATGTGCCGCGAATTAAAGGAGATGGGAATTCAGGTTGTTGTGTCGGTATGGCCGACCGTTGACATTTATTCCGAAAACTTCGAGGAGATGAAGGAGAAGGGCTATCTGGTTCGCACGGAGCACGGTGTACCGCTGACGATGCTCTGCGGCGGAAATGAAGTTTTCTTCGATGCGACTAACCCGGATGCAAGAACATATGTCTGGGAGAAGATCAAGAAAAATTATTATGATCAGGGTGCCAAGCTCTTCTGGCTGGATGTGGCAGAGCCGGAATACAGCGTTTATGATTTCAAGAACTACCGTTATCAGCTCGGAAGCGTACAGGAGGTCGGAAATATTTATCCGAAATATTATCTGAAAGCGTTCTATGACGGCATGACGGCAGAAGGCGATACCATGCCGATCAGCCTGATCCGTTCTGCCTGGGCAGGCAGCGCGAAATATGGTGCACTCGTATGGTCAGGCGATATTGTAAGTACCTTTGAGTGCTTCCGGCGCCAGGTACAGGCAGGTCTTAACATGGCGGTTGCCGGTATTCCGTGGTGGACCACTGATATCGGCGGCTTCCACGGCGCAAGAACCGATGACCCGGATTTCCATCGTCTGTACATCCGCTGGTTTGAGTACGGATGCTTCTGCCCTGTCATGCGTCTGCACGGAAACCGCAACCCACAGGAGGGCTACGGTGCAGAACAGATCGGATCCGGCAGCGATAATGAGATCTGGAGCTTTGGCGATAAGGCATATGAAATTTCAAAGAAATACATTTTCCTGCGTGAGCGCCTGAGAGATTATATCCGGACACAGATGAAGAAAGCACATGAGGACGGAACTCCGGTGATGCGGCCTGTTTTCTATGATTTCCCGACAGATCAGGAAAGCTGGAATGTGGAGGATGCCTATCTGTTCGGACCGGATCTTTATGTTGCACCTGTGATGGAGGATCACGTAACGGAGCGCGAGGTTTATCTCCCGGATGGAACGGCATGGTTTAACGCATGGACCGGAGAAAAGTATGAGGGAGGACAGAACGTAACGGTTGCTGCACCGATGGATATCATTCCGGTATTCGTAAGGGAAGGAGCAGATACAGAACATCTGCTGAACATTTTTTCTGAATAAGAGAATGTTACCGCTCACCGGTACCCGGCAAACGGTAACAAAGAATCCTGTTTTCACCATGTGAAACGCGGACTCTGCATGGACAAAGCGAAAAAATGTGATATAATGGGTTGTGTTACAAAGAACATAGCTGCAAATATATTCCGTGAGTGTAAAATGACTGCCGGAGCTGCGCGGTAAGGTGCGGCGTCCGGCAGTTGCTCTGTAGAAAAAAAGAGGGGTGGATGTGCTTATGAATCTCTGGCAGAAAGGAAAACGAAGGATGCTGCATAGCGTTCGAATACGCAGTATGAAAGATACGTCACTGCGGCTTGGAACTCCGGTTTTTCTGGTTTTGATGGGGCTTGTTGTCTGCCTGCTCTGGGGCATTTGGGAAAACCGCAAGCTGGCAGATAAATACATTGCCGATACGGCAAAGCTCTATGTTGATCAGATCAACCGTGATATGTCGCAGATCAACAGTGAACTGATCTATCTGCTGGATTCTGACAGCAATATCAAAGAAATCCCGGATCAGATAACATCGACAGATGCTCAGTATTATGAAATGGAGCAGACGCTGCGAGAGCGAAACCGTGTACTGAAAATCCGTTATCATGAGGTACAGACCTTCTTTGTCTACGGTCAGAAAGCCAATGTTCTGATTACGGACAGCGGAACTATGTTTACCGAGAGTAAGGGAATGACAACACTGAATCAGATGCTGATGTCATATCTGCAGATTATGACATCCAGGGATTCGATCAGCACACAATGGACCGTGATTACATTTGGTGATGACGACTATATTGTCGGCTGGTACGCGAAAAACAAAAAAGTCATCGGCTGTGTCATCAATCTGAATCTGATTTTCCGGACCATCCGCGCCAAAACAGAGGAGTATGATGTCATTCCGTTTATGGTAGATGCCAGAGGACGCGTGATGACGCAGGCAGACACATCGGAAAAATATAAGAATGAGATTATCGATTTTTCCAAAGCGGGAAAGAAGAAGAAAAATGCGACGGTCTATTCCTACCAGCTTGGCACGGTCGGAAAAATCAATCTTATGGTTCTGCCGGGAGGAGGTATTCTTGAGAATGTACTGATTATGCAGATTGCATTTGTCGTCCTGATCGCGGTTCTTCTGCTTGTCTGCGCATTGGAAATTACAGCATATTACCACCGGATTCTGGTACCGCTGGAAAAATTCGGACAAAAACTGGAGGATCTGGAAAAAGAGCAGAGTCTGAATGAGGATGGCAACAACAATTTGTTAGAGCTGGAGTCTGTGAGTGGTAAGTTTAAGGAATTGTTGCGGAAAATACAGGGATTAAAAATTGCGATCTACGAGAAAGAGCTTGCCGAACAGAAAGCAGAGCTGGAATACACGCAGGAACAGATCAAGCCGCATTTTTTTCTGAACTGCCTGAGTCTGATTCATGGCATTGCAGATAAGAACCATGAGGGAGAAATTGTGGAAATCACAACAGTACTGTCAGATTATATGCGCTATATTTTTCAGGATTCCAAGAAACAGCGGAATGTGGAGGAAGAGCTGGAACACATTGAGGCATATATCCGCATCCAGAAGCTACGGTACGGAGAAGAAGCCTTTTCCTTTGAAGCGACGATGGACGGTGATATTGGAGAATGGAAGGTTCCGTCTCTTCTGCTGCAGACACTGGTGGAAAACTCCGTAGTACACGGTGTATCCCTGGACCGGAAGAGCGAGATTTCCCTGTATCTGACAAATGAAACGTACGAGGACGGTGAGTACCTCTACATCTGTATTTCCGACACCGGAAACGGATTTTCGAAAGAGGCACTGGATGCAATCGAAAACGACACGCCTATCATCTACCACGGTCGTCACCATGTCGGCATCTCCAATATAAAACGCCGCCTGGCGCTGATGTACGGCGAACGGGCGAGCATTACGTGCTCCAATATGGATGAAAATTACGGAGCCGTCGTAGAGGTGCGGCTGCCGAAAACAGAATAAAGCGAAAAGAAAAAAGGCGGGAACCCGGAGAAACATAGAGGGTTCCCGCCTTTTTGCGTGAAAAAACTGCAGGAGCTTCCGGAACCTGATGGCTCCGGGAAGCTCCTGCAAAGGGGGAGATGATTCAAAAACTGTTTTCTGTATCAGATACGGGAAACTCCGTCATCGGTATAACGCTCATAGGAAGCGCCTTCGTATCCGACCATGCGGATGCTTTCCTCTTTGATATCCGGTACGGATTCTGCAAAATCGGCAACCGGGATTGCGCAGCCTTTGCGGATGAAGAGAGGAACCTCATTCAGGGCAACCTCTACGTAGTGGATACCTTTCGGAAGAACCTCCTGGAACATGTTTCCATTGCCGAGGAATTTTACAAACATCATTTCTTCCGGCAGATATACATAACGGCCGATGGCATTCTGAGTGTAAACCGGTGCAATCATGATCTCATTACCGATCATCAACTGATCTTCTGTATTTCTTGCCAGCTTGTCGTCCGGATAAACGAAGGCAAGCGGTTTGAAGTACATATCATCGTTTAAAGCAGCCTTCATGTACTCGCTGTACAGATACGGAACGAGGCGGTAGCGGACTCCGATGACGTTGCGGAAGTCTTCGATATGCTCAAACTGGTAAGGTTCCTGCTCACGTGTTCCGAGTGCAGCATGGTTTCTCATCAGAGGAGTGAAAACACCAAGTGCCAGCCAGCGGAGCAGCAGGTCTCTTGTGGTATTTGCACCGAATCCACCGAGGTCGGCTCCGGTATAAAGGAAACCGCACATATTGAGGGACGGCATCATCTTCAGGTTCAGCAGGATGTGTGACCACCACGAGCAGTTGTCTCCGGTCCAGATTCCGCCGTAACGGTGCATGCCGATGTAGGAAGAACGGGAGAACATCAGGATTCGCTTATCCGGGGAAATTCGTTCAAAAGCTTCACCTGCAGAACGGGTCATGTTGTAGCCAAACAGATTGTGTACCTTGTCGTGGCGGATCTGTTCGCCGTTTACATTGTGATAAAAGCGTTTATAGTCCTCATGGTTGTTTGCCAGTGCCTGAAGCTTTCCACCTACCATGTAGTGCGGAACTTCCGGATCACCTTCCACGTATTTCTTTGCAGTCTCTTTGAAATCAGCAAGGCCTTCCTGAGAATAGAAGATGGATGGCTCGTTCATGTCATTCCAAAAGGCATCGATTCCTTTGGAAACGAGAACATCGTATTTGTCGCCAAACCATTTTCTGGCATCGGCATTTAAGACATCCGGGAAATGAGTCCAGCCCGGCCATACAGTAGCTTCGAAGTAGGATCCATCCTCACGGCGGCAGAAGTAGCCTTTTTCACAGCCCTCTTCGTAAATGTCATAACCCTCTTCGACTTTCACACCGGCATCGATGATCGGAACGAGATGGATCTTTTCTTTTTTCATATCCTGTACAAATCCCTCGAAATCCGGGAAACGTTCTTCATTTACGGTGAAGTCCTTGTAATCCTGCATGTAGTCAATATCCATGTAAACCATATCGAGCGGCACATGGTTTTCGCGGTATTTTTTCACTACCGTGCGGAAATCATCCTCTGTTTTGTAGCCCCAGCGGCTCTGACCGTAACCGAAAGCAAACTTCGGAGCAATGTAGCTGCGTCCGATAATGCCGCGGAACTGTTTTACGATATCAAGATCGGAATCACCGGTGATCATGTAAACGTAGAGATCTGCGTTTTCGCAGGAAACGGTCATCGTATCGGAAGTTGTGTAGCCGATATCGAAACGCAGGGTGCCCGGATAATCGAAGAAGAATCCTACGTGTGTCTTGCCGGAGATGATGATGAAGTTGTGTGCTGCATACAGAGAGGTTTTGCTCTCTACGTGGTTTGGATCATCAGCGCAGTCACTGATGTAAAGAAAGCCGCGTTTGTTGATGCCGCGGTTGGCTTCGCCAAGTCCGAATACCATGTCATCGTCAGCAAGCTTTGTAGTGAAGGAGAAGCCGTTCTCGGTGGAGAAGGTACCGTAATCCGGGTTTCCTTCGGAAGAGGGGATCTCTTTTACAACAGCTTCGGTTTCAAATGGGGTTCCGTAGACAAATTTTTTTACCATGTCATCCTCCTTGTAAAATAAATGGAAAATATAGTGTTTTGGTTAGGTTTAGCGCAACACCTTTGTAATTTTATTATAACAGGGATCGGAAAAATGTCTAGCAAAATTCCTCCTTTTTTTTAACAAAAAAACGTGTACAGAAAAAAATCCGGTTATGTTGGCAGGACTTCTGCGCGTTTCCGGAAATCTCTCGGCGTACAATGGTAAGTACGCAGAAAGATTTTGGAATAATAGCTCTGATGATTGAAACCGCATGCGGTACAGATTTCCGCGATGGACATTTTGGTTGTGTTTAGCAGATGACAGCTCACTTCCAGACGGTAATGATTCAGAAAATCAATCGGGCTCTGGCAAAGATAGCGGCGGAAAATCTGACAGCATTTATTGCGGCAGACTTTTCCGGCGGCGGCGATCTCTTGCCCCATCTGCTCGTTCAGCTTCGTGATCACCACGTTTCCATCCTTATCCTTCATATAATTATTGCTTCCTTGGATGGGGATCGGAGAACCTTTCGGATCACCCATTCCCACGATGTTCACGTGGATGCCCTTCTCGGCGGCGGCTTTGGCGGCACCGATAGCGTCGTCCTCATGGTTCTCGCCGTCGGTGATCAAGATGATCGCCTTATCGGTCGTCTCGTCCGGGGTAAAGGAACGGGCGGCCAAGTTGATGGCGGCACCGATCGCCGTACCTTGCGTAGAGACCATCGACGGGTTGATAGAGGACAAGAACATCTTGGCGGAGATATAATCCGAGGTGATCGGCAACTGCGTGAAAGCGTCGCCGGCGAACACGATCAAACCTACCTTATCATTCGTAAAGCCGTCCGTCAATCGGGATAGCATCTGTTTGGCTTTATCCAAACGGTTGGGCGACACGTCCTCGGCCAACATGGAGTTGGATACGTCCAGACACACCATGATCTCTACTCCCTGACGCTTCACCGTCTCCAGTTTCGAGCCGAATTGAGGCCCCGCTATAATAAAGATAACCATGGTAATGGCTCCGAACAACAGCCAAAACTTCAGATGCTGGCGCTTGGTCGATACCTCGGGCATCAACTCGGCCAACAACGTAGGGTTACCGTATTTCTTTATCGCTTTCTTCTTCACGATCATGGCGTACACGTAGAACGCCACCAATGCGGGAAGGAGAAAAAGCAAATATAAAAAGTCCGGATGCGCAAATCGAAACATAAGCCTTTTATCTTTATGGTATATTTCTCAACAATGTATTTCTCAATAAGATCTCCACCAGCAACAAGGCGAACACCAGCAAGGCCCAGTTCTTATACTCCTCCTGCTTCTTGCTGTACTCCTGTACGCTGATCTTGGTCTTCTCCATCTGGTCGATCTCGGAATAGATCTCCTTCAGGCTGGCGTTGTCCGTAGCACGGAAATATTGCCCGCCCGTGGTAGAGGCGATCTGCTTCAACGTAGCCTCGTCGATCTCTACCGGTATATTCTGGTACTGCACGCCGAAAGCGGTCTGGAACGGATACGGCGCCATGCCTTTCGTTCCGACTCCGATCGTATAGACACGCACGCCGAACGTCTTGGCGATCTCGGCGGCGGTAACCGGAGCGATCTCGCCGGCGTTGTTCGAACCATCGGTCAGAAGGATGATCACCTTCGACTTAGCGTGGCTGTCCTTGATACGGCTCACGGCATTCGCCAAGCCCAACCCGATAGCCGTTCCGTCTTGGATCATACCGCTTTGGATATCCTTGAAGAGATTCAGCAAGACCGTATGATCGGTTGTCAACGGGCATTGCGTAAAGCTCTCGGCAGAAAAGACCACGAGACCGATGTTATCGTTCGGACGGCCGTTGATGAAAGCGGACGCCACATCTTTGGATGCTTCCAGACGGTTCGGTTTCAAGTCCTGCGCCATCATACTGGTCGAGATATCCATTGCCAGCACGATGTCGATACCTTCCGTCGAAGAGTTCTGCCAACTGTTGGTCGACTGCGGACGCGCCAATATCACGACGAGGACAGCTACTGCCGCCATACGCAAAATGAAAGGGACATGCCTGAGCCAGACTTTCCAGGAGCTTGCTCCCGGAGCATCGAAACCTTCTGTAGACGATACCTGCAAACTTGCCTGATTCTTGCTCAGTTTGTAGACGTACCATCCGATCATTGGGATCAGCAACAATAACAAATACAGATATGTAGGATTTGCAAATATCATCTTATTCTTTACTTATATTTGAATCATTCTTTTCTACAGACTTTACTTCACCTTCAGCCTTTTCACCTTCTCCGGGAACGGGAATCTCTTCCACCTTCGTCTGGTTAATGAACAGATAAGCGTTCATCAAACTCAAGTCGTTTTCATCGGGCAGCGGATTCATCTTCGCGAACTTCACGAAATCGGCCAGTTGCATGATCTGCTTCAGGCTTTCATAGACAGAAGTCGCCTCCTGCTGCTTACGGATGATATCGAGTATCTCACCGGAAGTCATTTCCATCGCATTGATACCGAAACGATCCACAATATAACGACGCAACGTATCCGTAATTAATGTATAATACTCCTTGCTACGCCCCTGTTGCCAGAGCTTCTGCTGCTTGATCTCGTCAAGTTCCTTGATCGCCTGTTCGTGAGGCGGAAGTTTAGGTTCCGGCTTCTTGAACGGCAGGATGGACTGACGGTTACGCATACGTTTGATCACATAGGCAACCACACAGATCAGGAACAGAGTCAGCAACACGCCGAATATCCAGGGATAGTAATCGGCCAATACAAAAGGCGGCTTCCAGACGTTTTTAATATCGTAAAACTCCTCCGGTTTGTCGGCATTGACAGGAACCGTCGACACCTTCAAGGCCACCTGGTTGGAGTAAACGGTATCCGCCCCGTCGATCACCATGAATGGAGGCAACAGATAAAGGGAAGAGTCGAAAGAAGTCACCAGCAAGTCCTGCTTGATCAGCAGGCGGTCGTTTTCGATCAAGGTGGAGTCCGCTTTCGGAATTTCCAGCACCTCCACTCCTGCCGTCAACGTATCACGCGGGATGACAAGCTGGACGGCCTTATCTTTGTCTGTCGTTACCGTCAAATGTAAAACAGTCTGCTCTCCGATCAGTATGGCGGCAGAGTCGACACGGACGTCAACGAGTGCCTGCTGCGCATACGCTTTCCCGCCGGACAGGAATG
>ERZ780223.2205-NODE-2205-length-16987-cov-4.037562_pt1 | contig 16987 bp, 19 predicted proteins | sample MGYA00511016_ERZ780223 | MGnify/ENA primary metagenome ERZ780223 (study PRJEB29588, sample SAMEA2159032) | human gut metagenome | biome: human gut; feature: human-associated habitat; material: faeces | place: Denmark | collected 2008/2010 ... | reverse complement strand
GCTATTGAGGGGAATTGGACCCCCGACCTCTTCATTACCAATGAAGTGCTCTGCCTACTGAGCTACGAAGGCGTTTTTTGTTGAAATGGTTGCGGGAGACGGATTCGAACCGCCGACTTCTGGGCTATGACCCCAGCGAGCTACCAGACTGCTCTATCCCGCGATATTAAATTTTGATGGCGGAGAGGGTGGGATTCGAACCCACGTGCCCAGCTAAGGACAAACGGTTTTCAAGACCGCCTCGTTATAACCACTTCGATACCTCTCCATTGTTTTTTGTTGTTTCATGTACATAACAAATATCAATTATTTTCTTGATATGTTTTATGAGACGAAATTCATCCCGTTCAGGTTTCGATAGAAACCGTTTTTGTATCGCGATGTAATATGTATTATACATGAAACTAGATTGTTTGTAAATAGGTAATTCACTGATTTATGAAGTTTTTTAACAGTATTTGTTGTTGAAAGTTAGTTTGATGATTGGTTAGGATGTGGAAAATTGTTATTTTAAGATTTCTGTGACTTTGCCGTAAATACAATTTCGACTAATCCATCCATTTACATGTCTATGATTATTAGAAATTTGAAATAATTTATTGTTTTTGATTGCAGAAATGAGGTGAAGATAAAAGTGTCCGTTGACTTTACAAAGTACAATGTCTTTTTTCTTGAGTGTTGTATCACTTGTTACAGGTGCACAAATGACAGATTGACCTGACTTTAGTCTTGGTGTCATAGATTGTCCATATCCTGTAACAATACAGGTTTCTCCGTTTTGAAGGTGTTTGACGGTTTCGATATTTTCTTTTCCTTCATACATAAAATTTCTCCTTTTGTGATTTTATAAAAATTGCTCCTTGATTTCCTCAAGGAGCAATTCTGTTTATGACAATTTAGTTGTCGAACTACGGGATTAGTAGTTACGATTGTTATCGTTTGGGTCCCACTGAATACCAGCGCCAGCTGCAGGTTCAGTCACCTGAGACATTACATCTGGTGTTGTGTAAGGATTACCAGCTGCTGATGGTGCAGTTGATTTTGGGTTCTTTGCTCCGCAGTTATTGCAGAACTTACCAGTTGTTACAGTACCGCATGATGGACAAGTCCATGTGTCATTGTCAGTAGGAGCAGTAGCGATAGGTGTTACCTGAGGTGCTGCAGCCGGTGTTGGCTGTGGCATTGCTGCTGCAGGAGCTGCTGCATATGCTGGAGCAGTTGGTGCGATTGGAGTAACTGGTGTTGTTGCCTGAGCGTCTGAAGATAATGCGTCACCCTGAGGAGCGGTTACGGGAGTTGCTGTTGGCTCTGTGTTTGATACAGGCATTGTAGCTGTTGCATGTTCACGAGCTTTATTTCTGTCGTCTTCTGTCAACTGAGAATCAACAATGATTCCAGTGTTTCTCAACTGACCGATTGCACTTCCTGATTCGTAGAATCTCATTTTAGACTGTGCAATGACACAATCCAATGCGATACCTCTGTTGTTGTAATTCTTAGGTTTGTAGATTCTAAGAACCAACATTACTTCCAATCCGCTGTCAGGTTCACCTGTTGGAGCAACTTCTTCAACATGTCCGACGTCATAGCTTCCGTCTGGTAACTCTTTTACCTGGAACAAACGTGGGAATGAGCTGCTTGTAGAGTTGTAAGAATAGCACATTACACCAGGTGTGTTGTTCTTTGCATAGAATTTTTCCTGAATGTACTGTTCTTCAAGGTTCATCATGTTCGGATTTTCCGGCACGATACGAGCATTCTCAACTGTGATTGTGATGAACGGACCACTATATGGTGGAATACCATGAGACTGTCTACGAGCATTTTCTCTTGCAAGCTCATCTCCGTCAACTTTTCTTGTTACTCTTGAGAAGGTAACTTTACCAAGTACCTTTACTAATGTATTTTCTTTCAACTGATTTGGTAAAATTTTGTTTGCCATAATTCTTGTTTCCTTTCAAATTCTATTTCATAGTTTATTTCGTAGTTTATTTGTATGCGATATAATGTTGCCTGTCGCATATACAGACTAAAAATTGTGATGACGGTAGCTAACCGTCTCTGTTTTATTAAACAGATTGCAATCAATTTAATAGTCGATTAGATAATGTCTTATGATTGCTTATAGCATGTTTCACAAGACGAATTTACTTTCCCATGGGAACCACATCCTTTCTTGGTATTTTTTGTATATTATCACATTGCAATTGGCTTGACAATGTCATAAACTAGATTTGTATAATGTTTTTTGATAAAACTGTGAAATCTGTTAGTTTTGCGGATTGTATTTCACTTTTTTATCTGTTATAATTATACCATAAAAGCTCTCATAAATCAATCAAAATCGGAGTTTTTACACCTTAATCGGGAGGATTAATTTTATGAAAGGAGAAGTTACGATTATGGATAATTCAGTGTCAAATGGACATGCTCCTTATGGGGTTCCCACAAAGACATCTCCTGTTCCAACTCATGTTGGTGGTGTTGCATTATGTTTATTTTGTACAGCATTGACATTTATCGGTACAAGAACGATTGTCAACGGTCTGACACGAAGTGCCGCTGACCAGATGGCACAGGCTCAGGTTCAGGTTGTTGATGACAATGATACACCGTCTATGGATGGTATTTCTGTATCAGATGATAAGACGGATGTAGTTGCTGAAACAATTGTCACATATGATTATACAACAGACCAGTTGAATTGGGCACATCAGTATCATATTACATGGGATGAGAACGGAAATCCGATTGACGAAAAAGGTAATGTCGTAGATGACCCTACAACAGATGTTAACGAAGTTGCTCGTGCGATTGGAAACGGTACTGCAAACAGAGACGGTATGTCTACAGCTTGGCTGACAGCACATGGTGAATCCGTAGGTGATGTTGCATCGACTGATGCAAATATAGCTCAGGAATCTGTGATTGAGTCACCGTATGAAGGCAAAGACAATGTTAGTCGTCTTGCTGATGGTACATATGTGTATACAGTACAGTCTGGTGATTATCTCTCCAGGATTGCATCAAAGTTTGGTACAACAACTGAAGAACTTGTGAAATTGAATGAAATTTCAAATCCAAGTTTAATTTCGGTAGGTCAGCAGATTAAGCTTCCATCCGTTGGTGTCACAGATAATGGCAGCGGAGCGGGTCTCGGTTGATTCTTAACTTGAAAAAAAGTGCATGAAAAAACCCTTTATGTGTACTCATAAGGGGTTTTTGTTTTGTCTTATTTACCTTTTGTCAGATGTCTGATTTCTTTGGAATGTAACATGATTGGCTGGTTTCCGAAAAGAACGTCAACAAATGTGACTACAATGTATGTGGCACCAATTTCGTTGACAACAGCCAGTGATGGTTCTGACATTTTGTTTGTCTGAATGATGATAGAATCATTCTCTTTTACTTCGACATCATTGTCATCGATGATTCGAGGCAACATTTCGATTTTCATATGTTAAATCATCCTTTCTATCTTTTATATGTTGTATAACATTTTATATATTTTTAATTCATATTTCAAGATATTTAGGATATGTGAACATAAATATTAGTATAAAATTTATGTTTCAATTAGGCTCTCGCAAGATTAGCTCTACAAATGTAAATATCAATATGAATTATTCATTATGATTATAAGTTTGGTTATATTTTACGATGATTTTTGTTAGTTAAATCCGGTTAGGATACAGAGTATAAGATGGCTGACGATTTAGTTATCGTCAGCTTCTTCGACGGTTGCTTCAATAGCGTCCAGTAAATCCTGTTGAGATAAACTTTTACGGTTTACTGCTGCAAGGATTCGTTTGTCGATTGTTCCTTTGGTCATCAAATGATGAATGATGACAGGTTCTGTCTGTCCTTGTCTGTAGATACGAGCGTTGGTTTGTTCGTATTCTTCCAGTGACCATGGTATTGTGTACCAGATGAGCGTATGACCTCCGTGCTGGAAATTTAAGCCAAATCCGCAGGATGCAGGCTGAATCAGCATGACTGGAATCTTCTTGGCGTTCCAATTTTTTTCCATTTGTGGTGTACCGTCAAAGATGACTGGATGAATATCATGTTTTGGAAGATAATCCATTAACATATCCATATCACTTTTGAAATGATATGCAATGATAACTGGAGAGTCTGTGTTGTTGATGATATATTCACATAATTCAAGTTTGTGTTCGTGCACAATTTCGTAATCATGGTTTTTGTTTGGTAATGGATTGCCATTTTCATCAACACCTGGATTACAGTATATTGCACCGGATGCCATCTGTGAAAGTTTTGCTGACAGTACAGCAGCATTAGCAGCTTCAATCTGGTCACCGTTTGCAAGGTCCAATACATTAGTCTTCATGAATTCTTTATATCGTTTCATTTCATCTGTTGACATATAAGCCCATACATCGTTGTATGTGATTGGCGGAAGCTGAATGTATTTATTCTTCATAGAAATGACAATATCACTGATTTTGGAATAAATTGCAGTTTTTGCATTGATAGCATATCCATTTTCGTCCACATAGATGCGACCTTGTGGGTCAAGCAACATGCGTTTTGGCTTGTAGTCTACAGGGTGTCCGTTTATCATAAGACCTGGGTCGAAATACGTGTTGCGGTATGCTGTAATATTTTTACCAAGACGTTGCCCCATGTCTAACAGATAAATCTGTGACCATAAATCTTCCAGACTTTTCGGTGTTGGTGAACCTGTTAACAGAATAAGTCTTTCGATGTATGGTCTGACGGTCTTCAGTGCCTTGAATCTTGCTGAACTGTATGATTTGAAAGACTGACTTTCATCAATGATGACGATTTTGAAAGGGAACGAATTTTCAGGAAATCGTTTTACAAGTGCTGGTATCAGCTCTCTGTTGATGAAATACACGGTACCGTATGGGTTTGTTGGAATACTGTCCAGAATTTCGTCACGTTTCTTTTTTGAAAGGTCTTTGCCGTTTTCATTGACAACAAGTGATTGTGTACGAAGTGGCATATTCCATTTTTCTATTTCGTTTTGCCATGTACATCGAGCAATGTTTTTTGGTGCGACAATGAGAACATGACATGCAGGATTTAGTTCCCATAAGGTTTCAAGTATGATTGCCGTCTTTCCAAGACCCATTGTGAGGAATAGTCCGCAATAGGGATGAGAGAGTGCAAAGTCCTTTGCGTAGTTCTGGTAGCTGTGCAAAGGTATGATTTGATTTGTGTTTCCCACAATATTACCTCCTTAAAAATAAAATCATCACATTTATGAGTGTATTTTATCATAAACGTGATGATTTTTCAACAATATTATCTACGTTTTGTACGGTGCATCATTCTAATATTGTTGATGATTTGTTGTACTTTTTGAATATCCTGATTCAGATACTGGTGCAGGTCAAACTGATTTCTTGATACACCAATCTTAGCAAGCTGATTTTCATATTGAGCATAGTTTTGTTCTGTTAACATGACGGTTGCTGCATTTTGCATAATGATGACCTCCTTTACATAATACATTTTATGTTTTCTTTTAATGAGCGAATTGTCACTCGCTCATTTGGGTTAATTTGCGTTTTAACGCGTTTTTCATGCTATCATGAAAAACTGTAGGTCTTATTGTGTAAAATGCAAAATAAACCCCTTCTGAGGCTTCAGAAGGGGTAATGTGTATTGTGTTACTATACACAATTGTATGTTTTCTTTGTCCATTCTCGGATTGCAAGTTTATCAGTCATGTCACACTGGAATGCATATGAATTGATGATAGTTTCCGGTTTTTCGTTCGGGTGATGTGAAATCATTGTTTTGAGTGCCGATATGATATGTTCTGCATCACCATGAATGACCGCAAGTCTTTTCTTGTTCAATGGATTTGTTCGTACAGTGCTGTCTTCGTTGAAGAAAATGATAATATCTTTTTGTGTTGTTTCAGAGACGAACATGACAACCTGTCCGTAGACATCTTCGATTTTTTTCTGGAGATTTAGACTATTGTCTTGCATGTATCCATTGGAATCAAATCTTACAGGCTGTTTGAATAATCGAATTGCTTCATTCTGAGTGAGAATGATTGCAGGATAATAAAGAGACATGTTTGTATCCTTCCTTTCGTAATTTTTGGTATTTTCTGTAAGAAATTATACCATAAATGAGGATTTTTTCAATATTCAATTTTTTTAGCGGTTGGCTCGTTTCATTGCATCTCGAATATATGAGATTTCTTCATATCGTTTATTTTTGTTACGATTCATTGCGTTTCTATATTCAGCTTGCTGTTTTGTGAAGGTCTGATATGGTTTACATTTGGAATGATATTCACCACAACCTTTTCTGTCACATGTTTTGCATGGGCATGTTGGTTTTGGTGGAAGTGTTTCATAGTTCATAACAATTACTCCTTAAAAATATAACAGATTGTCATGTTGACAATCTGTTATACGTATTGTGTTTATTTGTGTTTTGTTTCGATTTTATCGACTAAACCAAATTTTACAGCTTCGTCTGCTGATAACCAGTTGTCACGGTCAGTAGCTGCAAGCATTTCTTCTTTTGTCTTGCCTGTGTTTTCACATAAGATACGTGTTAAACGGTCCTTTGTCTTTGCCATGTGTTCTGCCTGGATAGCAATGTCAGATGCCTGTCCCTGTGCACCGCCAAGTGGCTGGTGAATCATGACTTCAGCATTTGGCAAACAGTATCGTTTGTCTTTGGCTCCTGATGAAAGCAGGAATGCTCCCATGGATGCTGCGATACCAAAACAGATAGTGACAACGTCACATTTGATGTAGTTCATTGTATCGAAAATGGCAAGACCAGCTGATACAGAACCTCCTGGGCTGTTGATGTAAAGATAGATGTCTGCTTCAGGGTCTTCAGACTCTAAGAATAACATCTGTCCGATGATGAGCTGTGCGCTGGCATCGTTTACTTCACCGCATAGCATGACGATACGGTCTTTTAGTAAGCGAGAGAATAAGTCATAAGAACGCATCATTCCGTTTGATACTTCTGTGACTGTTGGTACCAACAGATTCTGTGCAGCGGAATCATGGATTGGCATTGTACTTGTAATTTCGTATGGATTAAACATATGTATTGTTCCTTTCTGTGTTAAAAATTCAGTTAACCAATCGGTAAGCAAGTCGTGTATGTGACTTGCTCACTGTAGGTTAGTTAATAGTGTATAGTTTGTATTTATTTAGTTGTAAATTCACCATGACAGTTTGCTCCGAGATTGCTGTTATCTTTGTACATGATGGTTTCTTTAAATTCTTCTTCAGAATAAATAAACGCACAATTCACAATGTCTTTATTGCGTGGATTTGGAAACATTTTTCTGAAATAATTACATGCAGATGATTTATTCTCTGCATTGATAATTATCCATCCGTTTTGGTATGGAAATGTTGTGGAACTTTCAAAGGTAAAATAGAATTTTTGCATAATGATTTCTCCTGATTTTCAAGGCTTTTTGCCGAATTTTTCTTGACATTAATTGTCGTATCCGTTATCATATATGTGAGATAATTGAAATGGGACATAATACATGGTGTTATTCGAATCCTTTTATTTCACTTGTCCTTTCGATATAATTTTGGGTGAAAAAAGTACTCTGCGAAGGCAGGGTATTTTTTTATTCGTAACAGGCAAGTGACCATGCATATCCTTGTTCTGGATATAGACCAAATCTGTTACATATTTTTGTAATGTCACGTTCAGCATGACATTTGCTGTATGGGAATGCGGTACAGTTATAATCATGGTATAGTGGTCCTTCAAATGTCATAGTAAGTGTTTTTGGGTTGTTATACTCAATCTGAGTTTCAACATCCCATTCTCCACAGTCATAATAAGGTCCACGTTTTGTGTGTAGTTCAATGTCTCCTGGGTGCTTGTCACATGAGTATTTGTGACCATTCGTGTAAATGTTGACATCCTGGAAATAGTCTTTTTTCTGAAGATATTCAATGATTGCAATCATAAGTTTTTGATTGCGTGTCTTTTCTTTGTCAGTCAATGCTATCATGTTCGTCCTCCTTTACATGTATTGTGTCAATTTCGTTTCCATGACCAACCCAGCATGCCTGAACCCATAAAACTTTTCTTTTTGATTTACCCGGTCCATACAGATAGGTATGCCAGTGAGCAGCACGCAAATGTCTGCGTGGTGAATTGTGTGGTGCGGCTTTGCTGATTTCTTTGATTTCATCAATAGTTGGTTCATGACCAAGAATTTTCTTATATTCTTTTACATAACGGTAGCCAACTGTCCAAAGTCGAGTGGCAGATGGCTGTCTTTTGTTTCGATGAATTCGAAATGTAATCTGTTTGCCATTGTCTTTGATGTCCGGCTTGTCGCTGGAAATGTAAGACAGCAATGAGAAAATGACTTTGTGTAAAGTCTGTTCGTTGCTGTAACCACCTTCGATATTAGGCATCAGTTCTGATATGGTGAGTTGGCTGCTATAATCGAGGCAAGCGTGAAGTAATACAACTTGGTCATTGTTGATTTTTACAAGTGCTATGATTGCCAGTTGACTGGTGTCTTTTGAATCATGGATATAAATTCCGATAATTTCTTTTTCATCAACAATGATATGACTTGATTGTATGTCGAAATACATGTCGTTGTAGGGCAGATGAAGGTCAGCCATTGTAAAGTCAAAGGATGTTTGGCTTGCAAGTTCATGTACGAGAATAGGATGAAATTTGAAAGCTTGTCTTGTTTTTAAATAACCTACAAATGTATTGCAGCCAATGAGATATTCGTTCATCATTGGTGATTGAATATCCAGGTCGGGTTTGATTTTCATGATATGGTCAGGAATGTCTTTGAAGTCAATAGATGCTGACATTTTAAGGTCATCAAGGCAGTCCTGTGCAATTTTTGCAGCAATGTATTCTTGCTGGTTGTGTTTCATATTGACACCTCCTTTGCTATAAATAATCGTTCAATAGTTCGTGCAGTTCTGTTTCAGTATCACTGAAAGTAACATCAATTCGTCCAGCAATAGTATTGTTTACATATTCGTTAAGCGAATAAAATGAGCAGTCTCCTTTATGATGAAATATAATGTATTTGTTTCCATGAGAGTGTAATTCGCACATGTCGGTTGTATTGTTATAAGGTTTCCATGATAATTGATATTGCATTTAGTCTTCCTTTCTTATGTTTAGATATACAAAAAACGAGTGATATTCTTGTTCAGAGTATCACCCGTTTTGTAGTATTTGTAGATGTTATTATTTGTTTGGTCTTTCATATGTGACAAATTCAATGAATCCATCATTTTTGGTTTCAATAAGCTGCGTTTTGGTCATTTCCCAATCGAGTTTTTTATCAAGATTCGGAAAGTGTCTGTCACAGTCTTTTGTTTGATGAATTTTTGTCACATATACGATGTCACAGTATGGTAGCATTTTTTCATAAAGACTTTGTCCACCAATGATGAAAGCATCTTTTGGAATGTCGTCAATGTCATGAATGACATGAACATTGTCAATAGACAGGTGCCAGTTGCGTGTGATAACGTAGTTTTCACGGTTTGGAAGAGGTCTTCCAATGCTGTCATATGTTTTATGTCCCATGACGACGGCATGACCGGATGTCATGTCTTTAAAGAATTTCATATCTTCAGGGATGTGGAAAAGAAGCTGATTATCTTTTCCAATTCCCCAGTTGTCATCAACGGCTACAATCATTTTTATCATATTGATGATATCCTTTCTGTTAGATTGCTACAGGAATGTTCTTGACCTGTGGATGTTTCTGATAATTTTCGATAATCAGGTCATCTTTCGTAAAGTCATAGAAATTCTTGATGTCTGGATTCAATCTTACAGTCGGTGCAGGAAATGGTTCTCTGTTGATTAATTCTTTGATGACGTCTACATGTCTGTCATAGATATGTGCATCTGCAATCATATGTACGAACATTCCTGGAATCATGTCACAGACTTGAGCAATCATCATGGTAAGAATTGCATACTGTGCAACATTCCAGTTGTTTGCTGTGAGAACATCGTTTGAACGCTGGTTCAAAATGCTGTTGAGAACAAGTTTTCCAGATTCTTTGTCTTCTGTGACATTGAATGTCATACTGTAGGCACATGGATACAGTGCCATTTCGTGAATGTCGGCAAATGTGTAGATATTTGTCATGATACGGCGGCTGAATGGTGTATTTTTTAAGTCATAAATGACACGGTTGACCTGGTCCATACACCAGTATCCTGTTTTGCTATCTTTAACAGCATAGATTCTATATGGTGTTACGCTGTCATCAGCAAACATTTTTGGAACACTGTTGATAAATTTTCCATCAGGGAATGCAATCTGCATTTTTTCAACAGTGATATCTTTGTACATATGTTTTACACCAAGCTGATATCCATAGGCTTTGCCGATAGAACCATCTTTGTCTGCCCAGCTGTCCCAGATGTGGCTGCTAAGGTCATGAATATTGTTGGATTTCTTCTGCCAAATCCAAAGAATTTCGTCCATAGCACTTTTGAGTGCAGTTGGTCGAAGTGTGAGTGCTGGAAATTCTTTACGTAAATCGTATTTGTTACATACACCGAATTGTTTGATAGTATATGCTGTTGTACCGTCTTCCCAGTGAGGTCTTACTTTTTCACCTTGTGTGTCGGTACCGTTTTCAAGAATGTCTTTGCACATGTTGATAAATACGTTGTCTGCATAACTCATATTATGTATCCTCCCTTATTGATTTGATAACCACTGGTGTGGTAATGTTCTTTTTGTTTTTTAATTTATATGGATTTTTATCCGTAGATTTGAGTTGTTGTTTTGGTTTGTATGAAGGTATCAGGTCGCTAAGCATGTCATCAATGGATTTTCGAGTATGACATACTCTGACATCAGCTCCGTGAGCTTTCATGTCAGCAATACGTTTTTTCTGTATGACCTGAAGGTCTCCGGTTGCACTTTTTGTTTCTACATAAATGGTTTTACCATCATAGATGACAATGTCATCAGGTACTCCTCGATATCCGGGAGATACAAATTTGTAGCATAGTGCATTGTGAGCCTGACATTGGTCACGAAGATATCCTTCTACTATACCTTCCGGTTTTCCCATAGTTAATACCTCTTTTCATAATAATAACAACAGGTGTAGATTATCTTACACCTGTTGTTATCTTGATTACATTTCGACATTTGCAACGCTTGCAGCTTTGTCTGACTGGTATACTGCATAGAATTCCATATCTGAATCCAATGACATATCATCTGTTAACGGAGTACCTGTACCGTCTGGTTCAGTGTTCCATTCTACGAAATTGTTAGCATGGATTGGTGCTGGATATTTTGACAAATCGGTTGTTTCTGTGTTCATTACAGTTTCTGTTGCAATACATTCTCCCAAATTGAAGAATTTGATGTAGTGTCGATTTGGCAATTTGTTTCTCCAGTTCTTTTCAAAACCGTCACGAAGCAATGTTAGATATTTGTCGTAATCGATATTGTTCATCAAGAACCAGTATTCATCTTTTGAAATGCGGGATAAATCTTTGTTCAAGATAAATACATCCCAGTTATCTTCGATACCAGTTACTTTAGTTGTAACAATATCTTTTCCACTTGGTGCACTGACGCCGTTTTCCTCCAAGACCTTCATTGGAATTGGGTCAATGATGATTTCACGTTGACCGTCTTTCAGACGTTTTGTTTTCATCTTGTCGTTTACAACTCTTGCAAATGCTGCAGAAAGATGAATTGTATTTTCTGTACCGTCTTTCATGTAGAATACACGGTTGTAATGTGGCAAGATGATTGGGTCGTATGGACTGTCATCTTTCAGCCCGTAAATGTATCTTACAGAACCTGGTGATGATGCAAGTACATTCTGGAACTGTCTCATCCATGTTACAGGGTCAAACTTGTGGATAGAGGATTTCAAGATATTCATTCCAATACTTTCGTTGAATGGTTTGTCCAATGACAAACCTTTGTATCCCTGTGAGCAGATGGTAAGGTATTCTGCAAGTGACCAGTCAATGATAGCGGGATGCGCCAATGATTTATCTGGTCTTGGTCCCATACGGCAAGCAAGTGTACCACCGGATGCGCCGATGATTTTATCGCCTTCAAGTTCGATACGGTTATTGGTATCTTTTGAGATAAGATACATTGGTTCTGGTTCGATTTCTACACCGATGTTTGCAGATTCCTGTGCAAGAATCTTATCATTGATAGTAGATTCCATTACAGAATACAGACCATCTGTATTCGTAGAAATGATTTTAGCACCGTAGTATGACTGAGCCTGACCAATACGCCATGAGAATAATTGACCAATGATACGCATTGAGATAATGGTATTGTTCATACGGATGTTATTGTCGAATGTTGCGTCTCCGGCACCGGATGCTGAGTTCAGAATCAACTTCGTACCTTCACGAAGGACAGAATACAATTCACGTTCTTCTGATGGACGATTCTTGTCTTTCATATAGTGACCATAATCCTGTTTCTGCTGGAAGATTTCGGCATAACGGTCATATCCAAGTCCTGGATTGAAGAATGCCATCATCATACGAAGCAGATTTGGATAATACGAAGTAAAGTCTTCGTGATTTGCGGGTGCAGCGGATGTGAATACATATTTTGGATTCAGTTTGTAGGAACCATCATCTGATTTCTTGAATAATACAGGAACATCATTGTCAATGGTCTTGTAAACAGGATTGCTACCTGCTTTCAAGAATGTTGATGTTGGTAATACACGTCCATCATTCATGATGACACCAACTGGTCTGTTGATGATTGCTTCTAATTCAGCAGGTGTATAAAGTGACATTAATGTTTTCATGTCGTTCTTTATTTTACCTTTGACATTTTCAGTGTTCTGAAGTTTGATGCGTTCGTCTTCAGTCATTTCTAAAATGGCTTTAGCAGCTTTGCTGAAAATGGTCATTTTCCATTCGATGCCATCTTTGGCAATGATGGTTTTCGGTTTTGTACCACATTGCTTCAAATCCATCGGGTCTGGATATTTTATCTGAACTTCATCAAAGTCTTTCTTTAAATCCTGCCATGTTCTTAAATCTGAGTAGAAGAGTTCGTAGTTGTATTCGGCACCGTGAACACCGCCTGTTGAGAATGTTGCAAAGCAGGATGTCGGGTTACCGTCTTTATCAAAGTACGGAATACAGTTCTTTGTTTTTGCAATATCGCTCAATTTAGAAATTGGTATTGCGTTTGTGCCAAAGTCTTCTTGGTAGTTCTTTGATTCATTGAAGTTTTTACCTTCGATGGCTTTGTAATAGTTGTAGATTTCATCGAATTGAGCACGAAGTTCCGGCTGTGGATATAATCCATAGAAGAACTTTTTAGCTTCGTCCAATACGTTTACAACAGGAATGCCGAGTTCTGCAGCCTTATCAGGATGAGGATAATTGAAACTTACAGCTGGAATGTCTTTTAAGTGGTTGTACGGACATAAAGCTTTCTGTGCAAGTTGTGATGATGTTGAGTCGATATATAATCGGTCCTTACGCACACGGCTTGGGCGGATGTCCGGTTTGTAGTTTTCTTTACCTTTACCTGGAAGTTTTTCATAAATCAATTCGGGATATGTTTTCAACAGCTGTTTCTTCAATGTGAACTGTGCCTGATACAGTTTTAAGTTGAAGAGTTCATTCAAGTTGACAACGTCAGAAATATTGTAAGCAATAAGCTCTAATAATTCCTCTTCGTTATGAATGACACTTTTGTTGTTTCCTAATTTGTCAGATTCAAGAATCTGGAATCCCATCATGCCGAGCAAACGTTTCAACCCAACCTTTTTCTGTTTTTCATTTAAGTTGGATACATCAATCTGACGACCAGTCATAATCATATTCTTGCGGATTTTCCAACGGGTACTGTCGTAACGGTCAGGACCGCTTGCAAGATATGACGGCATGGCATCTTTGTAGTTTTCAAAGAGTTCGTTGTTGATGTCACGCATGAGTCTTGCTGTTGTCGGTTGGAATTCGATAACAGGTGGATTTGCTGCTTTAGTGTGTCCATCTTCAAGAATACGATAACCCATTTCTTTTATTACAAATGTTTCATAGAAGAAACAGGCAAGCATGGTTGTGTCATAGTTTGTACTGTTATATCCAGCAAGATATGGATACTTGTCTGGATTTGCAATGTAGTCAGGGTCTGTATCACATGCAGGTCTGAATTCATCAGGATAGCTACTTGTTGACTCTGGGTCGTTAACAAGATATGCATCGGATAATCCGAATGTCATAGCAAGATGTCGACATCCTTCTTCGGTTTCTAAGTCATACAACTTCATTGTACCATTGAAGTTGTGGTTTCTCATATAGATTCTATCGAGCAGTCTCTGCTGGAAACCGGGAGCTGATGCTAATGATTTATCGTCACAGAGCATGAATATTTCAACTTCGTTTTCCTGAACTTTATAATTCGCCAATGTGAATACATTGTCCAATGACTCGATATCATAAAAGTTCATGTTCATGGTGGTTATTACCGTCCTTTCTTGTTTATAGGTTATTTATTACAATGTGAGGATGAATTTTTCAATGTCTTCAGGCGTCCAGTCTGGATAGATTTTGTATCCTGAAAATGATTCCTCGCTGTTAAGACCATTCAGGTATTTAACACCACACCCACCCGCGTTTTCCCATGGGATGAGGTCGTTGTTAAAGTCACTTACCAGAATGTCTTTTTTACACAAAGGTCTACCTAATAAGCTTTGAGCAAATTTATATTTAGGTATTTGAATTGCTGAAAATTGTGTGTTCATATCAATGAATGGCATTTGTTCATGTGTCCATTCAATTTTATCTGAGATGTGCTCAGATGCCAATGTTTCTGGGTTTGTCAGTACATTGGTGAGTACATGAAACGGGACTTTCTTGTTCAGCAATTCATATGCTGTAATAATTTTAGTATCTGGTTTTAATGTCTTGAAATAATGAACACCGGGCGTCATAAACAGAGTGTCATTACCAATGACAGTTCTGTATGCGTGGTGCTCATAGATGGCAATGACACCATCTTCATCAGACCATAATGTTTTTCGTGTATCTGTCATTGATAATAGCTCCTTTTTAATCTTCTTCAATATTTTCTCCAATTGCTGTGGCAGCAGATGCAATTGTGAATCTGATGATTCCTCTATAAGATGCTGACAAGTTTTGTGGTGTGCACATTTTTGTCTTGTCAGGACTGCTTGCATATCGCGTGTTCATCCATGATTTCAAATCATATTCCTGGATAAGTGGTTCTGGCTTGTCCATACGGTTTGACGTTTTAATTTTAGCATCTTTGCTTTTGCAGTACCATGTATCGTTATTCTTCAAAGCAATCAAAAGGTCTTTAATGAATGTATTACGAGACTGTGGACTACCAGATGGAATGTATTTGTCGAACCATGCTCTGTATAAGTCATACAGGAATGTAAATGGTACCAAGTCCCATTGTAACTGCGGTAATACTTCGTCTACAAACTGAAGGATTGGGTCGTTGAACTCACGATATTCAGCAAGCGCATCTTTACAAGCCTGCGGTGTTGATAATTCTTCATAGTTCATATGCAATACACGATGAAGAACGTATTCCAATACCTCTTTGCGATGCAAATAATCATGTTTAATGTAACGTCGTTCAGAACCTGTAAAGCATTTTGTAAATGGAATGAACAGCTGTCTTCGAAAGAATGAATCGGATTTATCTTTGATACGAGGCATCTCATTCAGACACTGCACCATGAATCCGTAGAAGCGATACGGGATTGGTGTCTTAAATTTACGGTTGATTTGAACGACATCATTGGTAATGATTGCTTTTAAGTTAGCAGCCTTGTCAATGTATGTACCAACATCGTTTTCATCGACAATAATGGCTGTTGCACGTGTCAACGGTTCCAGCATGAAATCTTTACCAAGGTCAGAGAGGGGAATAGAAGCGTAGCTTCCATCACCGCATAGCTGACGCATCAGCTCACAAAGTGTTCCTTTACCATTGTTACCCGACTCTGAGTAAAACCATGCCGATTTGTTCCATGGTACGTTCGGTCTTACAATGGCTCCGAGTACTTCCCAAAGTGTATTGACGATTTCAGGGTCGTCAGAAAGTGAGTTCATCCAGCTTTCTACATCCCAGTCAGTATTGTCATCATCATTGTGAATGGTGATGTTTGATACGTTTGGATTGTAGTCAATACGAGATTTGGACATAAAGACCAAATCTGGGCTGAACGGCATCAATTGTTTTGTTTCATAATTAAAGATTCCATTGTTTACTGCAATTAGGTTGCGGTCGTGGCATCTGGTACGTCTTGGTACGATGTCTCGAAGAGCAATCATAAATTCTTTGATTTCATTTGTCTTTATTTTATAGTTATAGCTGCGAGCTAAACTTCGAAATACCTCATCAGAAGTGACATAGATTCCTTCATCAGTTCCGTCAGTCTGATAGATAGCAAGCAGGTCATAAGATGAGTCTGCACTTGTATCAGATGTAGGTATTCGACATACTGGGTATAGATAGGCAACGATTTCTGCAATTTGCTGAAATTCCAATACGGTTGGTATTTGCCATTTCTGACCTTTTTGACGAATACTGTTTTCCAAGTCAAAAGCATTTTTGACGTTAGCTAATAATTCCGCTTCCACGGTAGCTGGACTTGGCGGATTTGAAGGGTCAAGCGATGCGAGATAATCTTGGGTTGTTGAACGCAGCACATCATTAATTGTGTGCTCCATAATTCGTTTGTTCCTTTCGATAAAAAATTTCCGCTCTGCATGAAATGAAGTTTTGGGTGATACTTTGCCAATTGGGTGTTTTGACAACGTAATTGTCTTCATTTATGAGAGTTTTCATAATGATATCATACAGCATCGCTGTTGAAAAATCAATGATTTTTTGTCTCCGTACAGTGTACCTATAAATATAAGTAAATATATAACAACATATCACGCGCACGGTTGTATGTGTGCGAATGTGTTTATA
>ERZ780223.2202-NODE-2202-length-16996-cov-2.806564_pt1 | contig 16996 bp, 14 predicted proteins | sample MGYA00511016_ERZ780223 | MGnify/ENA primary metagenome ERZ780223 (study PRJEB29588, sample SAMEA2159032) | human gut metagenome | biome: human gut; feature: human-associated habitat; material: faeces | place: Denmark | collected 2008/2010 ... | reverse complement strand
GCCAGATAGTACACCGTGCGGAAAATCAGCTCGCCCTCCCGTCCGGCATCGCAGGCATTGATGACCTCCGTCACGTCTTCCCGGTTCATAAGGGCGCGCAGGATGCCAAACTGTTCCTGTTTGTCCGGGGCAATGAGAAAGCGGAACGGGCTGGGCAGGATGGGCAAGTCCTCCAATTTCCACTTGGCATAGTGTTCGTCATAGGTTCCCGCATCTGCCAGACCGGCCAGATGGCCGTAGCACCAGGAAACCAGATACGCCATTGGATGCCCCAAAGAGAATGTAGTCGGTTGACAGCTTCAGAACCTGGGAAATTCTGCACAGGGTCTGCACGGACATGCCCCGGTTTCCCAGCTCAATATCGGCGCAGAACTTGGGTGTAACATCCAGCTTTTCCGCAAGAACTTCCCGGGTATAGCCAAATTGTTCCCGCTGCTTCCGGATTCTCGCGCCAATTGCCGTCCAGTCCATCCTGTCACCCCCGTTTTCCTGTAGGTTAACCCTAAAAGTTATGTTTGTAAACTAACTTTCGGTGTTGACGGGTAATAACTTTCAGGGTAGAATAATAGTAACTAAGAATTCCGAAAATTTTTACAAAAAAGGTGAAATATTCCGGCCATCCCTTTCCCCTATCTGACAGAACAAAAGAAAGTTGTCTATCGGTGTTGTTGTGGGATTGATGTGCATAAGAAAGTCATCGTAGGGCTGCTGGTGGCATTGTCGGTCCGTACCACACCTTCCTGCCGCCATTCAGGACAACAAACCACTGTACCGTATCCGCGTCTCCCACTGCCAACAGGATATCTCCCACCTTCGCGGTTCCGGCAGCCTGAAGCAAGCCATCCGAGGTCTGAATATAGACGGTCTGATCGCCGGTGTAACCCCAGCTTTCCGTCATGCCGGAAATATCGGCAGAAATATGGGAAATATCCGTCAAATCGGAAACAGAAACCTCATGGGGATTCATCAGCAGCTCCATGCCGTTATCCGAAACAGACACCACCTTTGCCGTGTATGCAACGAAGCCCTCCTGGGTATCTCCTGTGAAGAAGGACAAGAGTCTCGCAACCCAGCTTCCTCCTGTGTCTGCCAGGAGAAACGCGCCGTTTTTATCTACACCCGTGACAATTCCGTCACAGGGCGCGGTGATGGTTTCCGTGCGGTACATCTGGAACAGCTCTTGCATCAGTTCTTCGTATTCATGCCGCTGGTCGATGAGCCGCTGGTATTCCGCGGAGTTACCGGGATCGGAAATCGTAAACAGCGTTTGATTGACGGACACAGTTGTTCCTTCGCTGACGGAAATCCCGGAAATGGTTCCGGAATAGGCAGTTGCGTTCCACGGATTGAAGATATACAGCTCACCCGTTCCCAGACGCTGGCCATCCTCCGTTTTCACGGTGACCTGAGCGCCAACGGCGTAATCTTCATCCTCTACGGTGACGATCAGGGTGCCGTCCTGATTGGATTTTACCCGGCCATCTACTTCTTTTCCGCTGGTAAAGGCAACGCAAACCCCGTCACCCGGGCGCAGATTCGTGGATACCTCCAGCTTGACCGCCATGGTGTCATCCAGAGACAGGACAGCCAATGCCCCATGGTCAAGGAGAACATCCTGTACGGCTTCTGCCGCCGTTTCGTTGATCAAGCAGGCGTATGTATTGTTTTCCATATCCGACTGCTTGAGCCACCGTCCCATGGCAAGCTGCAGTCCCTGGATTTCATAGTAATCCGTGGTGGTGCCGTAGACGGTCATGCTGCCGCTCTCCCCATCCGCACTCCCCGTGAGGGTATCGCTGGCATAGGGCGCGATACTGCCCAGGTCTTTTTCGGTTTTCGACCATTGCTTCAGGGTATCCATGGTCACCGGCAGCCCCTTGCCATCCGAAATGGTGACCGTCAGAAGGGAACTGCCCAGGCTGGAGATAGTATCCGTAACCGAGCTTGTGGCTCCGCTGACCAGACTGACCAGAACCACCAGCGCCATAACGCCGATGATAATACCCAGCATAACGCAACCGAGGAAGAGCTGGTGAACTTCGGTCTTGACGAGCCGGAGCTGTCCGTCACGGTCAACTACACCTATACCGAGGATGATTCTGAGGAAGAGATTTCCGATGCCTGTGTCATTCATATCAGCCGAAATCCCGAGGAGCTGAAAGCCGCTGAGGAAGCGGAAGGAACGGGCGAAAATGCCGAAGATGTGAGTATGTATGTCCGGGTAGGGGATTCTCAGATCGTCTATGAGTTGGATAAGGTGGATTACGGCATACTGTCGGCTGCTTCCTACGATGATCTGCGGCATCAGGAAGTTTTCTGGGGTGATTTTGAGGATGTTACTCAAATCGACATCACCCTTGAGGGAGAAACCCACACGCTGGTATCGGAAAAGAACGAGGATGACGAACGTACTTGGCGCTTCCTGACAGAGGAAATTGCGGAAGAAGAAACGCAAACCGATTCCACCGAGGAAACCCTGGCAGAAGAATCGGAAGACGATACGCTGGATCTGTCGGACTTTGAGGACGCCCTGAGCGCCCTGAGCGCAACCGAATTTACTACGGAAAAGCCCAACGGCAAGGAAGAAATCCGTGTAAAGCTCCATCTGGAAAACGAAAGCTTCCCAGAAGTCGAGATCATTCTCTACCGCTATGACGGCACGAACTGCCTGGCGGTGATCGATGGGCAGAGCGTGTCCTTTGTCCCCAGAGCTTCCGTCATGGAACTGGTGGAAGCTGTGCAAACCATTGTTCTGAATTAACAACAAGCAGGGGGCAGGTTTTACCTGTCCCCTGTTTACAAATGAGAAAGGAGCCTTACTATGTCTTCGATTATTCACAGGGCGATAAAAGGAGATCGTACTACGCTTATTGCACTATTCGATACATACAAACAAAGCAGAGTCGCACAGCGATGTAACTTCTTCCGATGCAAAACGAAACGAGATGGAAGTTCAATCCTCAGAACCCGTTCTGATATCAGCTCCTGCTCATCTTTTGATGTTTGAGTCTCCTTAATCTTATTTTCTCCTCTGGCTGCTTCTGTTTCAAGAGTATTGCGAAGTTTTTTTATTTTGACCGGTAACGTGTAAAGGTAGTTTATAATATTTTGAACGAAAAGAATAGTCTGATCAATCTGGTACATAGAAAATACTCTACTATCTCCGTGTGCTGCGCTATTTCCAAGCTGGCGGATAATCCAACATGCGTCGACAAACATTTGAGGCAAAATTTGGCGACTAATCATATCATCAATCATCCGCTCAAGATTCTTCCCTTTAGCTCCACGTTCTTTACATATAGCGTCTAAAACTCTGCGTAAAGAAAGTGCACACACCGCAGTATCAATATTCTTTACCTTGAGCGCTGCTTCAAAAGCAGTTTTTATATTCTCAGGTACCCCGACATAGTCTATTGAACTTTGTGGATAGAGCGTTTCAATAGATGTATAAAAGTCATGTGTATATTCATCGCTGTACTCTTGACGCAATGTGACTTTATGACAAACAGGACAAGATAGCATAAACCAATCGAAATGCTCCTGAAGGTCATAGTCCACTATCTGGCCAACTTCATCAAAAGATGGCCCACCAAAATTGTATGAATACTTGTGCACAATTCGTAGCAAGCCTATATTTCCGCAATGAAAGCAGGTTTGCAATTTAAAATCTTCTTCATTTACCATGAATTTCTTGCCCTTTCTCTATATCAAAGACAATGCTCACAAAATACATGACCTTGTAGTCGAAGTTATCAAACTTACACAACTGTCGGTGGAACCTTAAATCCCATATCACCTATTCCCAGCACCCGATTAAAGAAAAAAGAGGATAGTGAACTCTGAGGTAGCTCCCTTATGCGATTGTATTCCGATAAAACCCAACCCTTCATTTTGGCACGCTCAGCATATCGCTCGCATGCACCAATTACAGAATTTGCCGCATGCTTTTTTGTAATTTCTCTTTCTAGATACAACTTTGAAGCATCTGCTACCCCCTTCCATATGATACCATAAATCTGAGAGACAGAAAAATCGTTAAGAAGGATTTCAAATGTCTTATAGGTTTTGTCACCTGGGCTGAATTCAAATCCAACCTTGCACAACTGATAATCCAAGTATTCAATGCACTCAGCAACAGCAATTCTCTTCCACAAAGTTAAGGCTTCTTCTTCATGCTCCGGGGAATAGTAATTTGGATTTAGTATTTCTGTAAAAAGCTCCTTCTTATCAGGAGGAAACACCAAATTTAAGTAGTAGGTCACTTTATAGATGTAATATGTATTGGGAAAATCTTTGGATTCAATGTCAAATGCCTCGACAGGGGATGTTGGACTAACTGCTATGATTTGGTTACGAGAAAGTTCCCTGTATAGTTGAGCACATAAATCATTAGTAGGAGCCAACACAGCATTAGTTTCTATGTATGGCTTGATTTCAAACAAGTTTTCTTTGCATAAGGCCCGGCATAAAGCTCCTAAGAACACCTTTTGTTCAAAAGAAAGACCATAAAAGTCCACAGGTTCTCTTTCTTGTGAATACGTAGCTTTGATTTGCTTGACCCGGTATTCCTGCCGAAGCCGTTCTTCCTCAACGCAATTTTCGCATCTACATCCGGAATAATATGGTCTGTGATGACAGATTGGGCAGTACAAATCAGAATCCTTGTATCCCCATGTAATGGAAGCCTTTGAAAGACGATCTCGAACTAAGTTTTCTCCGCAATACTCACATAATTCATCCTCACAGATTTCAGGTGGAAATAGTTTGTATAGTTCCGAGGTGCGAACAGAAAGTTGATATTCCTTAGCCAATTTAGTTACTGCTTCGCCATCGTAATATCGCTGCATCAAAGTATTGATTTCAGCGCTCGATAAGTGATTAAGGTCTTTGTACATCCGAATACACCTTCTATCTATTCTGATGCAATTATTTTACACCAAATCACACTGCTTGACAACAGCATTTGTCTTTTTTCGTTATTTTTGTTGGTTTATTATGAGTAATGGAGCAGAAAGGAAGGATATTGATAGACAGGAGATTGAGGTACCATATTGACAAATAGAACAAACATGTGATTTCCTCTTGCCTGACAATCATGTCTATGATATAATTACTGTGTTAAATAAGTTATTCGGAAACATACATTATCTTCTATTATAAGGAGAATGACTATGGAACCATTAAGACAGTGGATTTGTGACGTATGTGGCAAAGTAATTGAAAAACCCGAAGATGGCTATGTCGTTTGGGGCACAAATGAAGAGGGAAAGATAGATAAAATACGAATTCTACACAAGAATAACCATGTGGACGGATATATAATAGGTTGTGATCATGACAGCAGGTACTCGATGTCTCTACCCATTGAATCCTTTTTGGGTGACGATGGGAAAGTCCGTCTTTTATCGCTAATCGATCCCGGCCCAGATTTCCGGATGGAATACCGGGAGCGCATTGCTGATATGCGACTTTTTTTGGAATTCTTCCGTCGTGTTCAGATTCCTTACTACGAGGAAGCACGTTTATATTGGGGTAGAGCACAAGCAGATGGCTATTTTGCTGGTGCAAATGAAATATGGACCTATTTGCCAAGAAACCTCAAAACGCTAATCGAGGAATACTCCGATGATGAGTAAGTTCGTATGATGTACCATAGAAAAATGAACTATACAAAAACACAAACGCTCCTTTACATTGCTGTAAGGGAGCGTCTGTGTTTGGAAAGAAGAGAGGTAGAAACGAGGATCTAGGTCGTTGAAAGGAAGCGGCTCACGGCTTCCGCCGCCTTTCTTGATAATAGGATAATCTTGGATTATGACTGGAGTATAAACAACAATCAAACAAATTGCAACAGAATACTTAAGATATTCTTAGCGTTCAACACTCCGGGATTTCTCCTTGTCGGGGGAATCCTGCTCCGGTGCATCGTCCATCAGTGTCTTATCCTTCTGATCCATATTCAGCAGAATATTCAATTCCTTCAGCCGTGCGGATTTCTCCGCCAGTTCCGCTTCCTTGGCAAAGGGCGTTTCCATCTCCGCCTTGGCGTTGGCAAGCTGAGTTTGGGTGTTCTGCAATGCTGTACGGTATCGCTCCAGTTCCTTTGCAAGACCGTCCACCAGATTGTCCATACGGGTGATGTTGCCGAAAGTGTCAGCACCCAGGCTGATGGTGTGGGACATTGCCCCCTTCATGGTCAGCTTGTAGTCTGTATTGGAGGCAATATACTGGAGGGACATGGAAAAGCCCCGGTACTGTCCCAGCGGAACAGGCTCGGAGCCTTGAAGTTCTGTGCAGGCGTTAATAACTGCCCTGCCAGCCGCTTCCTTTTCGGAATAGTGAGTTCCCTTTATCTCCATGCCGATGAAGCCCTCAGCCGGCCTGGGGTGGGCATGCGCCGTTGCCACATCGGGGACGTGTTGCCGATATAAAGATTGCGCTGGAATCTACAATGTATCATGTGCCAATGATGCAAGGAATGGTATCCTTCTGCTTTTCACACAATAGTGGTATGTTTACTATTGGAACGGTGAATATGAGTTTATCACCACTTGGAGCGAATGTGGCAACGATTGCATTTATGCCTATCAGGATAAGGTAGGACAAATTGAATACCTTTCCAGGAACTCGGTCTTACCGACAGTTCGAGAATTGGTGAATTTTAACTATTCGAGTCGGGTGCGCAAGGTGTATCTCGGCGAAGTGGTTGTTTGGATAAATAAATTTGGAAATTTTGCAGCAAGAGAACCAACATTTATTTTACAGAAGCAGACGACTTTGTGGAAATCTGCACCTACAACACAGACTTCAAAAAGCGGCTGACGGATTTTGCCATCAAATATCCCGCAGAATGTAGTCAACTGGATGACGACGGGAATGGCTGCAGAACCTTTGCCGTCAAAAAAGGTCGTTTTGGCATCCGCTTGACGGCACCTTACAGCGAAAAGAGACGGCAAGCTGCCAGCGAGCTAGCGAAGAAGAACACACAGAATTTGAGGAGGACGGCAAAATGAAATTTCTATCTTGTAAATCCAATATTCCTGGAAACAGAGTTTTTACTGTGACATATTCATCTACGGATAAGGGAGTTAGGAAAGTGCAATATATGTAACCTCGTCTGCGACAACAGGTCAATCAAACAGGTAAAGGCATTCTGCATAGTCTACTCGGCTTTTGAAGTGATCTGTGCTGCATTTACTATTGTTAAACAGCTGTTAAGAGTGGATTGCTTGGCCATATAGATACCAGAAAAGAAAAGTTACACATTAACTAAAAATTAAATTGACAAACGCATTGAACGGTGATATAGTACCCTCACAAGGAGGGATTGCGATGGATTCTACCGAAAAACGTCTTGGTGATGTAGCGGAGATTATGGCTGGTTTGACCGGTTTTGCGGATAAGGGTAAGTACAGGTATAGCGTAGTTCAGCCTAACAGCTTTACGGATACGGGAATGATGAACGAAGTGGATGTGCAGTGGCGAAGTGATGAATTTACGGACAAACAGTTGCTGTCCGTAGGCGACATTCTGGTTAAACGTCTCAACCCTTCGTTTGTGCATGTGGTTGCGTTGGAATCTGTAGGCATGGTGGCATCGCAAAACATTCTTGTTGTTAGGCCCGGTGCTGAGATTGATCCTGACTATCTGGGCTATCTGCTGGAACAGAAAGATATCCTTGGACAGGTGGAGCATTTGACCGGTAGTACGGCAGCAATCAAAGCGGTGTCGGTCAAAAAATTGGCAGGCATTACAATTCCGGTTATCCCTTTGATAGAACAGCGCAAGGTTGGTGCCATCTGGAAACTCAGCCGAAAGCGCAAGCAGCTTCTGAATGAATATATGGCCGAAAACGACAGATTGGTGTCGTTGCTGGCTTCCCAAATACTAAACGGTGGAGGAAATAGAAAATGAGCAAGACTACTTCTCAGGATATTAAAGCGACGCTGTGGAAAGCGGCCGGAACCTTCCGCGGTACGATTGATGCCGCAAACTATAAGGACTTCGTCCTATCCATGCTGTTCCTGAAATATCTGGATGACACCTACAAGGAGTCCCTCAGAGATCTGGAGGAACGGTACAAGGGCAACCAAATCCGCATTGAACGGGCCAAAAAGAATCTGCCATTCGTTCTGGGGGAGAAGGAACGATTTGATTATCTCTACGAGAACCGATTTGATCCCAAAATCGGTGAAATGATCAATACTGCCCTGCAAGGCATCCAGGACAGCAACACCGAACTGCGAGGTGTGTTCCGCAGCATCAATTTCAACAGTGAATCCATGCTGGGCAATCCTCAACAGAAGGTAACCAAGCTGCGTACGCTTCTGGAGGATTTTAAGCCTTTGTGCCTGGAGCCTTCCCAGATTGAAGTTGGCCCCGGCGAAGATCCCGCGTATGTGATCGGTGATGCCTATGAATACATGGTTGGTGAATTTGCCGCTGAAGCCGGAAAAAAAGCGGGCAGTTTCTTTACTCCGAGCATGGTTTCTGAACTGATGGGTAAATTGACCGCTCCCAGGGCCGGTGACTCTATTTATGATCCCACCTGCGGCTCTGCTTCGCTGCTGATCCGCACTGCTCGTCAGGCTGGTGATCCGGATCAAGTTGCGATCTACGGTCAGGAAATGAATGGTTCTTCCTGGTCCATGGCCAGAATGAATCTCTTCATCCATGGAATCCACGTCAACCCCAATGACATCGCCTGGGGTGATACACTGGCCAATCCCCAGCATCTGGATTCCGATGGTAATCTGAAGCAGTTCGATGTGATTGTTGCCAATATGCCGTTTTCCTTAGATAAGTGGGCGGAGGGTTTCAACCCTGGCGGCCAGGAGGATGGCGGCAGCGATAAGGACAAGAAGTTCAAGATGACCGCCAACCTGGACCGGTTCCATCGTTTCGACTGGGGTGTACCTCCTGCGAGTAAGGGCGACTGGGCATTCCTGCTGCACATGCTCCATTCGCTGCGGAGCAATGGCCGCATGGCTGCTGTTGTTCCTCATGGTGTTCTGTTTAGAGGTGCTGCGGAAGGCCGTATCCGTCAGACCGTCATAGAGAAGAATCTGCTGGATGCTGTTATCGGTTTGCCCGCCAATCTGTTCTATGGCACTTCTATCCCGGCATGTATTCTGGTGTTTAAGAAAAACCGTGCCACCAGCGATGTACTCTTCATCGATGCTTCCGGCAAGGATGCGGAAGGCAAGCTGAGATACCGCAAGGACAAGAACCAGAACAAACTGGATCAGTGCCATATCGACGATATCTTCCGTGCCTATACAGATCGGGTGGATGTGGAGCGGTTCGCTCACGTGGCTTCCTTTGAAGAAATTAAGGCCAATGAGTTCAACCTAAACATCCCCCGCTATGTGGACACCTTTGAGGAAGAGGAAATCATCGATATTGAAGAAGTGCAGGGCAACATCGAGCGCATCAGGGGTGAGATTGCTGCCGTAGAAGCCCAGATGGCGCAGTATCTGAAGGAGCTTGGTTTATGAGCGAACTTGTAAAATACAGTGAGCAAACCTTTGAGAGCATTAAGCACGTCAACGAATACGGCGAAGAATACTGGCTGGCTCGTGAACTCCAGCCGGTCCTGGAATATGCCCAGTGGCGCCGTTTCTCGGATGCCATCGAGCGTGCCAAGCTTGCTTGTAAGAACAGCGGCTTCGCAGTTGAGGACCATTTTGCCGATGCCGGCAAAATGGTTGACATTGGCTCCGGTGCAGAACGCCAGATCGATGATGTTATGCTTTCCCGGTATGCTTGCTATCTGATTGTGATGAATGGCGATCCCCGGAAGGAGGTTATCGCCATCGGTCAGTCCTATTTTGCGGTAAAGACTCGGCAGCAGGAACTGATTGATAACTATGAGCAAATGTCAGAGGATCAGAAACGTCTGGCAATCCGCAATGAGATGATCGCACATAACAAGTCGCTGGCAGAGGCCGCGCAGATGGCGGGTATCGCCGATCAGAGGGAGTACGCGATTTTCCAGAACAAAGGTTATCAGGGCTTGTATGGTGGCCTTGGTGCTAAGGAGGTCCACGCCTGGAAGGGGTTGAAGAAGAGCCAAAAGATTCTGGATCACATGGGCAGCACCGAACTGGCTGCCAATCTCTTCCGAGCGACCCAGACTGACGAGAAGCTGCGCCGTGAGAACATCCAGGGGAAGCAGGCAGCGTATGATACCCACTACCAAGTTGGTAAGAAGGTTCGCCAGACCATCCAGGAACTGGGCGGTACGATGCCGGAAGATTTGCCGACACCTGAGAAAAGCGTAAAGCAGATCGAGCGTGAGGTTGAGCGTAAAAAACTCAAGGAGAAATAAAACCATAGATGAGGAACTGCTTGGGAATTCCAATCGGTTCTCAATGATAAAAACGGAGGTGGAAGAATATATCAAAGCGAATATGAGAAAGCCCTGGAGCAGATAAAAACTGCGGTAGAGTTTGCGAGAGACTGCAACAATATCACCCGCTGCGAAAATACCTTGCGCAATTTTGAACGTGGACAGGCTATGGCCTGCCTGCAGGACATGATTCGGGAATATGGAAGCCAGATCGACGCCTTCGGTATCTGGATCGACGGGGTGCGCGTGGTGAATGGCGTACCACTGGAGCAATTTTCGAATCTGGATATCCAGATACAGCTCCAATATGTGAGCCAACATATTCCTGCATATGTTCTTCTGCGGGAGGGCGAGAAGGAACTGGCAAAACGGGTTTGCCAGTGGCTGGATGGAATGGGAAATGTTTACAGATAAAGTGACAAATGGCATTAACACGTTAATTTGAAAAGGAGAAATAGTATATGGCATTACCTACTAGTTATTTAACTGGCGGCTATAGCAAAGTACCTCAGTATTTTGACACAATATTGACAGCAAGAGCACCAGAAAAGTTTACTGCAAAGTTTATGGCAGATCTTAGCTTTACGAGTTCGAATGATAGATTGTTCGTTAATGTGCTGAAGGCAATTGGTTTTCTTGATGATAGTGGTACTCCAACCGATAGATACTTTAAATTTTTGGATCAGAGTTGTTCAAAAAAGCTGGTTGCAGAAGGGATTCGTGAAGCGTATGAAGATCTGTTTAACCTGAATGTTTCTGCCTATGCGATGACGCAGGCAGAAGTGGAAGGAAAATTCAAAACCTTAACTAACGGATCGAAGGCTGCAACGACAATAACACAGATGGCAAAAACTTTTGTGGCACTTTGTGGATATGCCGATTGGTCTGAGCCAGAGTCAGAGGCGAAAACCTCAACCGTAACGCCTAATATTGCAGCAGAGCAACCTAGTGTACCAACACCTACAGTGAAAGTTAATTCGCAAATCCAACAGCACTCCAGTGGTTTCGATTTGAATTATAATATTCATATACATCTCCCTGCAACGCGAGATCAGTCTGTATATGATGCACTCTTTGCAAGCTTGACTAAGCATATTCCTTTAAAATAGTGGAGTGATAACATGGGCACAGATTTGTATTCATTCGCATTTCGAGGGATGCTTGCTGAGCAAGCCTTGGATAAAGCAGGGCGAAAGCAATATGCAACAGATGATGCATTTTTCTCAGACGACTTAGCGAAGAAACTTCATTTTGATGAGATTGATCCCAAATATGTAGAACAGTCAAAAACAATGATAACCGTTTTTGCAACCATTACGGCATTTGAAAACGCGACCAGGGAGTTTGTATTCTCTGTATTGGTGGAGCATTATAAGACCGAATGGTGGATCAAAGGTGTTCAAAACAGTATAAGAACCAGAGCAGAGTCAAGAAAAGAAGCAGAGTCCAAAATAAAATGGCATGTTAGTCGCGGGGGTGCGATGATGTCTTATTTGGATTTTGGTGACCTAGCAAAGATTATGCTTTCATCAGAAAATTGGTCGCTGTTTCAACCATATGTCGATTCTCAAGACTGGCTACGTGCACTATTTGATGATATTGAGAAATCGAGAAATGTAATTATGCACAGTGGTGTCCTGGATGAATATGACATTGCTCGTGTGGGCCTTAATATCCGGGATTGGCTACATCAGATTAACGCATAAGTAGGTGGAGTTATGACACCAGAAGTAAAAGAAAGAATAGACCAAATCCGGCACGGAATCGTGCCGGAGGGATATATCAAAAGTAAGGACGGAATTTATCCGGGAGATTGGACATCAAAGAAAATGGGTCAATGGCTTCAGCTGATGGAAAGGCCAATAAGCTTGGAGGACAACGAAAAGTATGAGTTAGTCACGGTTCGTCGCGGATTTGGAGGCGTCGATTCCCGTGGTACCTATTTAGGAAAAAATGTCCTAGTAAAGAATTATTTTTGCCTTTGCACAGGAGATTTTGTTATCTCAAAAAGACAGATTGCACATGGTGCTTGTGGCGTGGTGCCAGCAGAATTAGACGGCGCAGTTGTGTCCAATGAGTACAACGTATTTATTCCTCAAGAAGGAACAAATATTAATATGTTCAATCTTATGATGCAGCTTCCTCATTATAGGCGTTTGTTCTATTTAATGAGTGATGGAGTCCACATTGAAAAGCTGTTATTCAAAACAGGCGACTGGATGCGTCGTAGCCTGGCGATGCCTTCACTGGAAGAACAGGAGAAGATTGCTTCAATTCTAACCATGCAGGACAAGATCATTGAACTGGAGCAACAAAAAATCGAAGAAATCAAAAAAGCAAAGCGTTTTTTTCTTGAAAAAATGTTTCCCAAGGAAGGACAGGCTGTGCCGGAAATTCGCTTCAAGGGATTCACTGCCCCGTGGGAACAGCGTAAGCTGGGAGAGATGGGGCAAACATACACAGGCTTATCGGGAAAAACAAAAGACGATTTTGGTCACGGACAGGCTCGATTTGTGACTTATATGAATGTCTTTTCAAATCCTATCAGCAATCCAGAAATGACCGAGCCGATAGAAATCGACTCTAAGCAAAATGAAGTTGAAGTTGGAGATGTGTTTTTTACCACTTCGTCCGAAACGCCCGAAGAAGTAGGAATGTCCTCTATTCTGCTTGAAAAACGGGGAAAAACTTATCTTAACAGCTTTTGCTTCGGCTTTCGTCCTTCAGAAAAAATAGACAGCTACTATCTTGCGTATATGCTACGCTCTGAGTCTGCAAGAGCAAAAATTACTTTGTTGGCGCAAGGTATCTCACGATACAATATTTCAAAAAACAAGGTTATGGAAATAGCCATTTCACTTCCATCGCTTGATGAGCAAAAGATGATTGGACAGTATTTCAGCCACCTCGACCACCTTATCACCCTTCATCAGCGTAAGCTGGAAGAAGAAAAGAGAAAGAAAAAAACATTGATGCAGCTTTTGCTGACTGGGCTTGTGCGTGTGAACGCTTAGAAAAGCCGGGTGTGGCGGCAACTGCGCCGGCATCTCTGAAATGTAGGCGAATATTATGAAAGGCGGTTGGAATGTGAAGCGTGAAAACGCAAAGCGCAGCAGTGGTCATTATGAGACCAAGAAAGAGGCCATGGATGCCGGGCGGAGAATGAGCATCCATCAGGGTACCGAGTTGATCCCCCACCGCAAGGATGGAACAATTCAAAATCCCGATAGCCACGGCATCGACCCCTGTCCGCCGAGGGACAAGAAATAATCACTACCAGGCCAGCAGGGCCTTATGCCCTGCTGTGCCTCTTTATCATATAGGTCGGAGGTATTCACTATGCCGAGTCATCAGATTTTTAATGAGCGCCCGGAATCCCAGGATAGGGCGTTGCGGGAATTGCAAGCCATGGGCTATCAATATATTCCCAGAGCGGAAGCCGAGCAGAAGCGCGGCCATTTGTCGCATGTACTGTTCCCGGATGTGATGCGGGAGTTTTTGGCTTCTCAGTCCTTTGTTTACCGAGAAAAGCAGACTCCATTCCCCGATGATGCCATCGGCGAAGCAATCCGTGAACTGGATGCGCCCCTGGAACGCGGTCTGATGTTCTCCAGCAAGGCGATCTATGATCGGCTGATTTACGGCAAAAGCTGTGATGTGCATCTGTATGACGGCAATACCCAATCCTTCGACATTTCCTATATTGACTGGGAACACCCCGACAACAATATCTGGCAGGTTACGGATGAATTTTCCGTAGAACGCGCCAACGGCAAATATGCCCGGCCTGACATTGTCCTGCTGATCAACGGCATCCCTCTGGTTGTGATCGAATGTAAAAAATCCAGCGTGGATGTGGAAGATGGTGTGAAGCAGAACGTCCGCAACTGGCAGCCTGACTACATCCCCCAACTGTTTAAGTTTACGCAGCTGGCTATTGCCTTGAATCCGGAATCTGTCAAGTACGGTACTGCTGGAACCAAGCAGGAGTTTTACTGCAAGTGGCGCGAAGAGGATGTGCAGTGGCAGGAGGAGGCAGCAAAGCGCTATGTGAACGATGGCCACATTACCGAGCAAGACAAGGTGATCGTATCCATGCTGTCCAAGAAGCGTCTGCTGAACATGATTCGTTTCTTTATTCTGTATGATAGCGGCATTAAGAAGGTTGCCCGCTATCAACAGTTCTTTGGCGTTGAAAATACGATGCGCCGCATCCACGGTGAAGATGGATGCACCAGCCGTGGCGGCGTTATTTGGCATACACAGGGTAGTGGCAAGTCTCTGACAATGGTCATGCTCGTGAAGCGTATTATTGCAGATAGAACCATTGTAAACCCGAGATTCGTTCTGGTCTGTGACCGGCTGAATCTGATTAAACAGCTGCGGGATAACTTTGTCCATACCGGCATGGACCCGGTGGAAGCAACTACCGGACGTGGTCTGGTTTCTCTGTTAAAAGATGGCGGCAACACGCTGATTGCCACAACAATCAACAAATTTGAAGCTGCAGCAAAATCCAGAACCAAGGTCCGGGATGAAAATATTTTTCTTCTGATCGACGAAAGCCACCGTTCTCATACCGGCGAATTCCACAACATGATGAATGAGGTGCTTCCCAATGCCTTCAAAATCGGCTTTACAGGAACTCCTCTGCTCCGGAAAGATAAGAGTAACACATATCTGAAGTTCGGCAAACAGATTGGCCATTCCTATCGTTTTGAAGATGGTATTCGTGATGGTGTCATCGTTCCGCTGGTTTACGATGGACGTGTCATTCCCCAGAAAGTGACCAGTGACAAAATTGACGATTATCTGAAGAGCATCCTTGCTCCACTGACTGAGCCTCAAAAAGAGGATATGCGCAAAAAGTGGAGTTCCTTTATGCATCTGGCGCAGACAGAACAGCGCTTGTCTATGATTGCCTTTGATATCCATGAGCATTTCCTTCATTACTGCAAGCCCCGCGGATTCAAGGCAATGGCAGCGGTTTCCACTCGTGCCCTTGCTGTTCAGCTTGAGCATGCGATTAACGGTCTGGGTGGTGTAAAAGCAGCTGCGCTGATCTGCGATGATTCTGTTTCCACCGAGGGTGATGAAGGTGCCATCGGTAAAAATGACAAAGCAATTATCCGGGATTTTTTCAAAAAGGAAGTCGAACCCAGGTTCGGAGCCAAGTATGACGATTACGAAGAGTATGTGAAGAACAATATCATCGGCGGCGAAGATGTTGATATTGTAATTGTTCAGAGTATGTTGCTGACCGGCTTTGATGCACCGTCCCTGGGTGTGCTGTATGTGGACAAGCCTATGAAAGAGCATTCTCTGTTGCAGGCCATTGCTCGTGTAAATCGTATTGCTGCGGGCAAAGATTTTGGCCTGATCGTTGACTATTGGGGGTTGTTTGGCAACCTGAATAATGCGATGGAAATGTACAGCGACGATCAGTCTGGTTTGTCCGGATACGATTCTGCTGATATTGCGGACTCCATTGCAACGGCAGCAGAGGAACAGGAGAAACTGAAGCAAACGCACAAGGCACTGTGGGATTTCTTTGGCAATGCATCTTTTGATCAGGATAACCCCAGAGCCTGGGTAGCTTTCTTTGAAAAAGAAGAAACAGCAGAAAGCGAGGCACTCAGGAAAGAGTTCTATGAAAAGTTGGCTGCGTTTTCCAAGATGATGACCATGGCCGTGGGCAACTACTCCCTGTACCAGAGCATTGGTTTTGAGCAGATGCAGAAATACAAGGCAGATCTGCTGCTCTTCCAGAAGCTGCGTTCTTCGCTGATGATGGTATATGCAGAAAAAGTGGATTTCAGCAAATACGAAGATGGTATCAGAAGTCTGCTAAATACATTTGTTACCTCTGAACCCGTTGAAATTGTTGTGGAGCCGGTTGCCATCCATGACAAAGCTGCCATGGAAAAGCAGTTGGAGGAAGTGGAAGGCCAAAAAGCGAAGGCTGCATACATCCAAACCCGTATCGTTTCTGAGTTGGAATCCAGAAGGTATGAGGATCCGATGTTGTTTAAGAAGTTCTCTGAAAGAATCCGGGATACAATCGCAGAATACAGAAAATCCAGAGATGAAAACGTGTATCTGGCCAGTATGAAGAAAATGGCCGATGATTTGCGACAGGGCTTTACCGGATACTCCTACCCATCCGCAATTATGAATGATAGCGATGCAAAGGCTTTTTATGGTGTTGTGTCAGATACATTAAAACAGCATGGTGGAGATGACCTGGAGTTCGATGATGCAGTCGGCAAACTGGCATTGGATATGAAGCAGGCAGTGCAGTCACTGGCTCGTGTGGACTGGAGAACAAGTACACCAATCCACAAGAAAATGAACCAGGCTGTCGAGGATTTGCTGTGGGACTTCTGTGACGAGTATGGTATTGATTTGCCAATCGATAAGATGGACCTTCTGATTGAAAGTACCATTAAGACGGCAATGAGCAGGTATTGATATGGAGTACTCAGTAACAGTAAAAGGAACGGAACTCCCTGTGGCGGTTTCTTTGAAGGAAATGAAGCAGGTGCGGCTGAAAGTGTTTCCCTCTGGGGAAATAAAACTATCTGCACCGATCGGGACACCAGAGGCCTGGATTAAGGAGCATCTTCGCAGTAAAACACCTTGGAT
>ERZ780223.2199-NODE-2199-length-17012-cov-6.884472_pt1 | contig 17012 bp, 20 predicted proteins | sample MGYA00511016_ERZ780223 | MGnify/ENA primary metagenome ERZ780223 (study PRJEB29588, sample SAMEA2159032) | human gut metagenome | biome: human gut; feature: human-associated habitat; material: faeces | place: Denmark | collected 2008/2010 ... | reverse complement strand
TGTCTGCAGAGGAGGATACGGAAGAAGATTCAAGGGAGCAAGTGAAGGGTGAAGCTTTGTTGCTTAGGGCTTATGCTCATTTTGATTTGTTGAATTTGTATGGAAAGCCCTATAAGCCTGAATCAGCTATCTCTGATAGAGGAATACCAATCGCCACTCAAATAGATATAGAGCAAAAATACGAAGCGGCAACTGTTGAAGAAGTATATAAGCAGATAGTTATTAAAAAAGCAATTACAGATACTTCAGGAAATAGGTTACGGAATAAAACAGTGTTATTCAACAGCATATAACGTACTGATTTTAAGCGAATAAAAGAGCCTTACCTTAAGACATAAAAGAGTGTACATTCTTGTTATGCAAAGATGTACAGTTTTGTAGTGCAAAAGTGTACACTCTTACAAGGCAGAGGGAGTTTGTTAAAGAAAGGTGTTAATAATGTTAATGTAATAGCAGGAGTAAGTTTAATACGAAGTTTATTAAATGAATGTGCACTATGCGTACAATCAGGTGCACATTGCGTACAGAATAATTCCTGCATGTTGTGTATCGGTGAATTGTACTTGATGTGCCTCCTTTAAGTACGCAATATGCATCCCTCTCTTTCATATTTATTCCACTTTTGTTGCATCAAAAACCGATGTAAAACTTATCAATTTTAAAATTTATAGTATGAAAAAGACATTATTTACTATTTTTATTTTATTTTTTTTTCAGATTCCGACACTTTCTGCTCACACACATATGGAGAAAGAATATCAATTTAAATGGTGCAGTTCAAATAACGGAAATATTGAGTATAAACTTCCTGATTCCACTAGAATTGATTGTTTAACATCCGAATATGCAATTGAATTTGATTTCGCTTCAAAATGGGCAGAAAGTGTCGGTCAATCTTTATTTTATGCTATGTCCACAAACAAAAAGCCCGGTATTGTGTTAATAATGGAAAATCCTGAAAAAGATGAAAAATATCTCAAACGCATACAAAAACTTGCAAATATCTATAATATAAAAATATGGACAATGAATTCTGAAGATATCTAGATATTATTCACCTGTAAAAAATTCAAGAATTTTTTCGTTGTACCTGTTATTTACAGCACTGAAAGGAAAAATTTCTCCGCCAAATTCTTTCCTAACATGAGCAATAGAACTTTGAATTTTGTTGCTGGAAACACAATCAACCTTTGTAACTACAGTAATTACAGGTAAGTTATATGCCATGACCCATTCTCTCATTTGATAGTCGTTTTTTTGAATTTCATGACGGGCATCTACTAACTGTACAAGACATTTTATCTGTTCTCTTTTTAGTAAATATTCTTCTAAATATTTTTGCCACTTATTTTGAGCTTCTGCTGAAACCTTTGCATAGCCATAACCCGGTAAATCAGCTATTGTAAATTTATCGGAAAAATTAAAAAAGTTTATTAAGCGTGTTTTCCCCGGTTTGTTTGAAGTCTTTGCAAGTTTTCTATTATTAGCAAGACCGTTGATAAACGAAGATTTTCCAACATTGGAACGTCCCAATAGTGGAAATTCAGGCAGGTTGAAATCTGGACATTGACTCAATTTTTCTGCACTAATTATAAAATTTGCATTCATATGTGGTTTCATTTAGTTGCTGCCTTTTCTTTTTGTTCTTTCAATTTCTTTTTATATAATACTGTTTGAAACAAATTGTACATTTTTTCATTATTAACTACAGTTAATTGCGTTTTGTTATTAACAAAGTCTACATTGAATGAAGATTCTTGATTAAAAATATTTGATTGAATATTTACAATTTGAAACAGCCCCTCAGTTAAAATACTAAGAGGCTCTTTTAAAAATGTTTCAAATGTTTTTCGTATATCGAATTTTTTCTTCATAATGAATTAAAAATCTTAAATTATATTTTTTGCTGGAATACACTGATTCTTTGTTCTACAGCTGCTCTATCTGAAGCATTCGGTGCTAAAGCTAAGTACTGTGTATAATATTTAACTGCACCTTGATAATTTTCTTCTGCCTCATATGATTGAGCTTTCAACTTGGCAATTGATGGTGCATTGTGATAAAAATCAATTGCTCTGTTGCAGTATTCGATAGCTGAAGCATAATTCTTTTCTTTGTATTGTCTTAGTGCGATTTCAAAGAATTCGTTAGACTTCATTTCACACAAATCAATGTAGTGAATACCATTCAAAGCAATTCTATTATCCGGATCAGTCATTAATACTTTTTGAAGAGCTTTTCTTGCTGTTCTGAATTGTTTATGCTGAACAAGAATTTCAGCTAAATATAATTCATCGTCAATACTTTCAGCAAAATTGATGGCGTTTTCAAATGTGTAAACCGCATCACGTTCTCTGCCTAAAGAAAGATAAGCCTCACCTTTGATAACAGTATCCATCAAGCTATTACTTGCTGATTGAACAATGTAATTCAAATTATCTTGAGTTAATTCCATTTGATGTGTCATTTTTCCCAATTTAATTTTAGCAAGATGAAGTTTCAAGTCATTTGGTGTGCGTTGAATTGCTTCGTTTACATAATCATAAGCAAGGTAAACATCTTTATTTGTGGTAAAATCATTACTGTCTGCTGTATCTTTTGACATTTCATAATAAGTATTAGCCAAACCAATTATAGCATTATTATTATATGTTTGGTCACCCAGCAATCTTGAATAATATTCAAGAGCTTGTTGATATTTTTTAGTTTCCAGTGACATATTAGCAACTCTATAGATGCCTTCTTTGTAATTAGGGTTTAAGATAATTGCTGTTTTTAATTCTTCCATTGCAAATTCATGGTCAGATCTTCTTTCATAAACACCTGCCAAATTGATATATGGACGAGAATTTTCAGGTTTTACATGTATTGCTTTTTTGAAAGAATTGATTGCAGCAGGTTGGTTACCTTGCTTCAAATACAATTCACCTTGCAAATTCCAAGCAGGAGAAGACTGCGGATTGATGTGCAATGAGTGGTTAATCCAAGTTAAGGCTTTAGTATAATCCCCTCTTCTTGATTCAACCTGCCCCATGTGATACATAGAAGTAGGGTTGTGAGAGTTGCACTTAATAGATTGTAAATAATATTTTTCTGCTTGATCTAAATCTCCGTCAAGCATTGCTATATTACCTAAATTATCGTATGCAGGTGCAAACTGAGGGTTGATTTTTAAAGCAACTTTGAATAAATCCTGAGCATCTTTTTTATTTCCAAGTTTTAGAGTTGCAACCCCCATAGCATTATATGCTTGATAATAAGTACTGTCTATACCTACAGCAGTGACAAATTCTTTAATTGCTGCATCTGATAAATTTTTGATATTTTTAATATACTCAACATCAGAAGATGTTTGTCTCATTAAATAAACAAGACCTTGAGCGTAGTGCAGTTGTGCATTTTTAGGGTACTTTTTCAATAATTTGTCTAATTCTGACTGGGCAGGCGCCAATTTATATTGTTTAGCCTGAGAAATCAATTGCAAAGCCTTTGCATCCATATCATTTGGATTTTTATTTAAAATTTCTTTTAAACGTTGATCAGCAACTTCATAATTGTTATATTCAATCATTTTGCTGATATCAACATAACTTTTTGATACCTGAACTTTCATAGGTTGAGCAGCAAACGAATGAGGCGCACAAAGAATACAAGACGTTAAAATCATTGAAGTAACTAATAATTTTTTACAATTCATGTTTTCTACTACCTTCTAGCTTAAAACTATTCTAAATCTTACAAAAATATTGTATAATAGTATTTATAAAAAGGCAATAGGGTAAATGGATGGTATTAAACAGAGAATCAAAACAAGATTTAGAAGATTTTAGATCATATATTTTAGTGGAAAAAAACTTTTCAAAACATACCGCAAAAGCTTATTATGCTGATATTTTAAGTTATTTAATATGGTTAGATAATAGTATGTGTGAAGATGTTAACTTTTCTAAAGTTAGAGAATATCTTCATTTTATTCAAAAATTCAATTACAAAAAAACTACTATAGCCCGTAAAATAGCTTCTATTAGAACCTTTTACAAATATTTGCATAGAGAAAAAAAAGTTGAAAATAATCCTGCTGAAAATTTAATATCCCCTAAACGACCTAAATCTCTTCCAAAATTTCTTACAACGGATGAGATAGAACAAATTTTAAGTAACATAAACATTGATACACCTGCAGGTTATAGAAACAGAGCAATTCTTGAACTTTTGTGGGCAAGCGGTATGCGTGTTTCAGAATTGAGTGGTTTGAATTTTGGCAACTTGAATCTTGAAAATAACGAAATTACAGTTTTTGGTAAGGGGTCAAAAGAACGGATTATTTTAATTACAGACAGGGCAAAAAATTATTTGCAAGGCTATATTGATTATGCAAGAAATCTTGTTGCAAGAGGGTATACTCTAGGCCCGATAACTGAAACAACGCCTGTTTTTATTAATAAAACGGGATACCGTCTGCAGACAAGAATGATTAGGAATGTAATCAATGACATTGTTGAAAAAATTGAATTACCTAAAAAAGTTACCCCGCACATGTTCAGACATAGTTTTGCAACACACTTAATCGAAAATGGTGCGGATTTGAGGGTTGTTCAGGAACTTTTAGGGCATGCAAGTATTTCTAATACTCAAATCTACACGCATATTTCAATGCAGCATATGAAAGAAGTTTATGATGAAACTCATCCTAGAGCTTAATGTAGACTTATCTTATCAATTGACTAGTGTATAAAAATATGTTAAAATTAGTTTATAGGTTGTCTATGGGATTTATGAGTATGAAAATTAATAAAAAATCTGCATTTACGCTATCTGAAGTTATGGTAACACTTACTCTGATTGGATTTATTGCGACGATGACGTTGTCAACAATTGGTTCTTCTGTTCAGCAAAGAGCAAGATTAGCAGAATTCAAAACAGCTTATTCAAAAATGGAAGCTGCTATCAGAAGTATTACTGTTGAAGATGGTAGGATGTATAATTGTTATGAATGCCCAACAAAAGATGAACAAGAGCTGTATGGTATACATATGGGTGGTGAGTGTGCTGCTACAGGGAATCAATGTCGAGATTTGAGAAACCTTTTTGTAAGAGCCATGGGTGCGACTCGTTTCTGTGAAACTAGTCCTATAAAAGACGGTTGTTTACCTGAAAATTATCCAAAATCTCCCGATGAATCTTGTTTCCAAGATTTTGAAAGTGGAACAGCATATGTTCTTGATAATAGTATGATTTTATTTACTAATGGCACTGATTCTTTGAGATTATTTGCTGTTGATGTTAACGGACGTAAAGGCCCTAACAAATGGGGACAGGATATTTTTACATTTTCTTTGAAAGCAAATGAAGTCATAAACGTTAGGGGGAAAGATTATGTGACCAGTATTGGCGTGTATCCGCCATCATCTTGTCTTCCTAAAGCTGACGGAGCTACAAGATCTTCAGACGAATTGTTAAAAGAAGCAATGAATTATACAGACTAACTCTGTGGAACTTCATTAAACATAACCATATGAAAATCTGAAGATGTCATGTTAGGATTTTGTCTCATAAATTTTTTTACGTCAAATTTTGCTAAAAATCTATCAAGTTTTGAAATATATTCTGAATTTCCTGTATTATCTGATTTCAAACCTGCTATATAATTATGTGTCATCGTAATTATTTCTTCTTCTGTTAATATTGGAAGACCTCCAATTTGGACTTCATCTTTATCGTCATTTTCCAGATATTTTTTCTCATCTTCTTTTTTATTATTTTGTTGGTTTTGTCTTTTTTCCTGACCTGTAGAAATTGCAGATTCAATTCTTTGACCAAAAGGATTGTTTACAGAATTAAACATAAAAGCCTCTTTTGAGAAAATTATAAATTGCATGCATGTATTCGGATATTTTGAGAAAAAACTTTAATTTTGAAATTTTAGTCTAATTTTGCCAGCTTGGTAAAGTTGATCTGCTATTTTCTTCTATAACTTATTTATTATTAAATTTTGTTACAAAAACGTAAACTTTTGAAAATTGCTTACAAGAAAATCCTTTAATAATGTAGAAAGTTTTAAAGTAAGGAGAGTATGCAATGGCTATGGATAATGTAGAAGATATTAAATCAATTGATGAATTGCGTAAAGCTCAGGCTGCAGCGCAAGCTCAGGGTACAAGTATAACAAATTATAGTCACTGGGAACAAATCCTTGAAGATTTAGAAACTGCTGGAGTGGAGTCAACGGGTTCATATTCAGGTGATGTTAAATTACATACGCAGATAATGGAAAAAATTGAAGCTTACATTGAAGAAGCGCAAAACGCTCAGAAGCAACAACAAATGCAGCCTAAGAATCAGGAAACTTCCAAAGTAGACAAACAGACTTCTCAGGATAAAGAACAGGTAGTTAAAGCAAATGTTGCAAATGGTACAAGTTCTCTTATTATGTCAGACTATATGAAGTATTACCATTTGCTTAGTTAGCTTCTTTATTATTGAGTCTATGTAAGACTTTCATTCTGTTCAATGGCCAGAAGACAACGACTGCACGTCCAACAAAGCGATCTTTTTTAAGAGTGCCCCAGTATCTGCTGTCTTGAGAATTTCCTCTGTTGTCGCCCATCATAAAATAACTGTCTTTATCCAGTACAAAAGGCCCGCATTTCATTACTTGATTGCTTAACAGAAGCAGTGGGTCAGTATTTTTATCCGGACATGGGGGATATTCATAAATACTTTTTATGTAATCTTCTTTATATTTTTTGTCATTGATATAAACATATGCTGAACCGTCTGTTTCCGGTTTAATTTCTATTTTATCCCCGGGCATTCCGACGACTCTTTTTATGTATGCGATGTCATTACACCAAAAACCGGTTAATCGTGAGAAAAGTGGTATAAATTTTTTTGATAGTTTTGTTGATGGTGGATAAAATACCATAATATCTCCGCGTTCAGGTCCTGTAAAAAATCTTGAATATCTTTCAACAACAATTCTATCGCCCTCAATAAGTGTAGGATTCATTGAGCCTGATGGAATCCATCTGATTTCTCCGACAAAAAATCGTATAATTATTACCATTACGAGTACAAAAACTATTGTCTCTATAACTTCGCAGACAGCACTTTCTTTATAATTTCTGTACCAATCTTCAAATTTTTCAAGTTTCAATTGTATACCGGCAGGTAATTTAGCTTTAAAATGCATCCATTGGGCATCTCTTTTTTCTTTCAAGCCTGTTTTATAGTTTTCCCATAAATGTTGTAATTTATTCATTATTTAAAAGCTCCAAAAACTTTCTTAATGCTTCTGCATATTGATTGTTGCCTGCACTCTCTATATTCATCTTTGCGCAATTTATATAATTATTCAACAAAGATCTGGTTTTTTCAATACCTGAACTATAATTCTCTGTATTTTGTGCATAGATAATCGGGGCATTATAAATACCATCTTCAATATCATTATTTGAAGGTTTTGTTGAATCGGTATTTGTGCAATTGATTAAATCGTCTCTTATTTGAAAAGCTATTCCGACATTCATTGCAAAATCTCCGACTTTTAATATATCGTGTTGAACATCACTTAGCATGGCTGAACAAACAAGGGCCGTTTCAAATAAGTAAGCTGTTTTATTTTTAGATTTTTCAATGTAATTTTCTATTGTACCTATTTTAAATCTGTCAAAATTTTGGTTAATTTCACCAATACACATTTTTTTTAAAGTTGTCGAAAATTTGTCTAATATTTCAAGGGAGCCGATTTTTGCAATTTTTGCCATTGCAATGGACAGAATATAATCTCCTGAAATTACACCTAGCTTGTTGTCAAATTTTTCTGAAATTGTTTTATGACCTCTGCGAAATTTACTTTCATCAATAATATCATCATGGATTAAAGATGCATTATGAACAAGTTCAATTGCAGCAAGGAGTTCTAACTGTTTGTCTGATAGTGTTTCATTATGTGCTTTCATATACAAAACAGCTAAAAGCGGACGAATTCTTTTGGACGGAGCTTTTAAAAACTTAATTACATATGTATTTAATGGTTCTCTAATTGATATTGGAGATACCATTTTTTCTTCTATTATAGAAAGCTCTGTTTGTGCAAGCTTTCGGATATCGTTATATTTTTCACTAAAACTCATATTATTTTGATTTTTTCAACTTTAAATAATTTACCTTATCCCAGCTCAAATCAATATACTTCACCTGGCTATCAACTTCTTGAATTTGCGGCAATATTGTATATATTCTTTTTATTCTTTCGAATACAGAGCTGTCTAGTGCTCCAAGACGAATACTTGTTGTGTGGATTTTTACATAAACATCATTTGGATTGCGCATATCAATATATTCAACTTTTTCTCCAGAGTACGTTTCTACAGCTTTCACAACCCTTTCAACATATCTAACCTTTTTTACTGTCCAGTTTTTACCTGTCTGAGGGTTATTGGTAAGAATTTTTAGCAATGATTTTGTATCCGTCAGGTTCATGTTTTTGCTGTTCGGAATCAGTATTCCGTCAGATGTAAATACTGCAGCGGGTTTTGCTTTTAAGTCTGTCTTAATTACTGCAATAGGAGTTCTTTCCCTAATTATTATTTGAATTCTTGCCGGAAATCCGTAACGTCTGATGTAAATATTTTTAATAATAGGAAGTTTAAATAATTCTTGTTTTATCGGTTTTACTTTCATCAAAAATATTGGCAGCTTAGGAACATATAAACTTTTTAATTTTTGATGAATTACCGGTGTTGGTACAATATGATTGTTAATAACTTCCACAGTTCTGCTGTCATTTTTTACAAATGCATCTTGAGGAAGATACCATTGAGGCAGCTTTATAAACTGATAAGACAACAGTACAAGAATTATCAAAACAATAAAGCGAAGAAACGTTTTTATACGGTTTAATTTTTTTCTTTTTTTCCTAATTTTTCGCTCAATTTGTTTATGCTTGACAGAATGTTTTGCAAGCTTAAATTCATCCTGCAAATCCTCTGTATGATTATTTGTACTGTTGAAATTATCTTCAGTCATTATTTATTTAATCCTGCTCCATTTAGGATAATCTGAACCAGATTATCGTAATTGATACCCATAACTGCAGATTGGGCCGGTAAGTCACTTGTTTCTGTCATACCTGGAGATGTATTTATTTCAAGAACATAAGGTGTATCTTCTGTAATTAGAAAATCCACTCTTGAAACTCCTGCGCATCCTGCAGCTTTAAAGGATTTGACGGCAATATCTTTGACACGTTCTGTCATTTCATCTGATATTTCTGCCGGTAATATAAATTCTGTCATCCCTTTTGTGTATTTTGCTTCATAATCATACCAATCGTTTTTAGGTCTGATTTCGAGGATTTCAGTTGCAAAAAGTCCGTCTTCCCCTTGCAAGACTCCGACAGTAGCACTAATACCTTCAACAAATTCTTCAATTAGTACATCATCATTATATTTTACAGCTTCATCATATGCCGCTTGCAATTCTTCTCTTGAATTGACTTTTGTCATACCGAAACTTGAGCCCTCACAAACAGGTTTTGTAAATACAGGGAATTTTAAATCTTTTGTTTTTTCTTTTACATCTTCGCCCTTTTGAACAAAGACTGATTTAATCAAAGGAATATCTTTATTTGTGGAAAGAATTCGTTTTGTATATTCTTTGTTCATACATACAGAGCAAGCCATAACACCGCAGCCTGTGTAAGGTATTTTAAGAATTTCAAGAATCCCCTGAATACATCCGTCTTCACCGTATTTGCCGTGCAATGCGTTGTATGCATAATCATATTTCCCATTTTTTAATTTTTCAGCAATGTTTTCGTCAACTTCAACCATTTCTGCATTTTTATAACCTAATCGAAGTAAAGCTTCAAAACAGCCTTTACCTGAACGTCTTGATATTTCGGCTTCGGAGGACATTCCGCCGCAAAGCACAGCTATTTTTGAATTTTTATCTATTTTTTGTACAATATTTTGCATAATTCATTTTCCTTATGATTGTTTCCGCCCAGAAATCTTAATTCCGGTTCTAAGTCTATATTATATTTATTTTGAACTTTTTGTCTCATTTCATACATTAACTTTAATACATCAGTAGAGCTGCCCGCTTGATGATTTACAATAAAATTTGCATGGTTCTCCCAAACTTTAACTCCACCGCAAATTAATTCTTTAGCTCCGACAGAATCTAATAATCTTCCTGCCGAATCACCTTGAGGGTTTTTAAAAATACTGCCACAGTTTGGAAGTGCCAGAGATGGCTGGTGGTTTCTGCGAAAATCTAAATTTTTGTTCATTTGTTCTTGAATTTCAGAAACCTCTTTTTTTTCAAGTTCAAATTCAGCTTGAAGAACAATTAGATTTTCTTTTTGACAGCGCGAAGTTCTATAATTAAAATCCATTTCTCTTTTTTTTAATTTTATTATACCTGCGTTTGGTGAATAGCAGGTTACAGACACGAGCTTGTCACTAATAGCCTGACCGTTAGCAGAAGCATTCATACAAACTTCACCACCAACAGAACCAGGGAATCCAATCATAAATTCTAGTCCGGACAATCCTGCTTTACAAACTTCTTGAGATAATTTCGGCCCCTTTACTCCACTATCAGCAATCACTTTATTGCCGTCAATATGGATTGATTTCATTTTAGTTGTAAGAAGAATTTTTCCACCATATCCATCGTCAGAAATCAGTGTATTTGATAAATTCCCGAATATTTTAATTCCTTTGTTTTCATCTAAAATTTGAACAAATTCGTCTATATTTTCCGGAAAAAAAACTTCAGATATTTGTCCTCCAATTTTGAATGAAGTTAGTTTTTTTATATCAAAATTATGTTCTGGAATAATTGTCAACTAATTTTTCTCCTCATTTAGAGCAAGTAATTCTTTTCCTAAATTTGTGATTGTTCCTGCTCCGAGTCCTATAACAATATCTCCGGATTTTAGTGTTGGAAATAAAGTTTTAGCTACGGTTTTTATATCTCCTGAAATGTTTTCGCAAGGAGTATCAATTTTTTCTTTTAACTCATTAGTGAAAGCTAAAGAATTTACACCATCAATTGGATCCTCACTTGCTGCATAAACATCTGTAACAACAACTCTATCTACGTCAGAAAAAGCTCCCATAAATTCATTCCATAAATTTTGTAATCGGGTGTACCTGTGAGGTTGAAAAACTGCTATGACATTTCTTCCTTTGAAAGATTTTGATGAAGATAATGTTGCTTTTATTTCTGTTGGATGGTGAGCGTAATCATCGTATATAGAAATTCCATCAAATTCTCCTACTTTCTGAAATCTTCTGCCCATACCACTAAATGTTGCAAAGTGAGTATTTACTAGAGACATATCAATACCTGCAATATGCAAACTTGCCCATACTGCTAATGAATTATAAACGTTATGCACACCTTTTAAACAAATTTTTAGTGTTGTTTGTAATTCTCCTTTGTATAGTATGTCAAAAGTTGTAAAATCTTCTGCATAACTAATATTTTTAGCACAATAATCAGTATTTCCGCCAATTGAATATGTTACAAATTGTGCGTTATGTTTTAATGGATTTTCAGAAAAATGTTTAACTAATCTTTTAACACCTTCATTATCCATATTTGCTAAAATTACGGCATTTTCTCTTAAATTAGATAAAAATATTTCAAAAGTTTCCAGAATTGATTCCAGACCGTTTTTGTAAAAATCCAGATGATCTGGTTCAAGATTATTTACAACAACAAGATTCGGGGAATATTTAACAATAGTTCCATCGCTTTCATCGAGTTCTGCAATAAAGAATTTACCATTTGTTGCATTTGCATTAGCATCAATTTCAGGAATAATTCCACCAACAATGTATGATGGTTCAAGACCTGCTTTTTCCATAACATATGAACACAACCCGCTTGTTGTAGTTTTGCCGTGGGTGCCTGAATATCCAATAAAGAATTCTTCATCTTTTGAAATTTCGGCTAACAAATCAGATCTATGATATATTGGCAACCCTAATCTTTTAGCTTTCTGTATTTCCGGATTAGTATCTCTAATTGCAGTGCTTGCTACAACAATACAATCATCCGGCACATTTTTTTCATCGTGTCCTATATAAACTTTTGCACCTAATTTTTTTACTTTTTGTACATATTTGCTATCACAAATATCAGAACCGGAAACTTCATATCCGTTTTGCAACAAATATTTTGCAAGTCCGCTCATTCCAACTCCGCCAATAGCTATAAAATGATATTTCTTTTTCAAAATTTCTATCCCTACTATTTATATACTCTCTACTTGATATTAATTATAATACAATAAAATATTTCGGATTGAATATTATTAAATTTTTACAAATGTGTTTTGACTAGCAATTAATGAAATTTATGAGTATTAATACTCGTATAATGTTAAAATTTCCCCCTTTAAAACAACTCAAAATAACAGATTATATTACATATCATTGCAAAAATAAAAATAATACATATATGTATAATATGGTTGATATTAATAGTGGTGCGCTTGTTGGAAAAATGAAAGCCAGGCCCGAAATTGTATCCGATAAATCAAGACGATTTTCACCAAATGCGGAAGTTTATCATTCATTTTTTATAGATAGATTATTTGCATATACAAGGGGTAGTGGAGTAGGTAAAGCTTTTATTAAAATTGCTAAAAAAGAAAGTTTTAGGAATCTTTGCCTTGGAAACATACATACCATTGCAAGTTCACTCTTTGACAAGCAAAATCCTCCATATATTTTTTTTAGAAAACAGGGTTTTAATTTCAATAAATATTCAACGGTTACCGCTAAAAAAATAGATGATTGTATAAAACATAAAACTCAAACAAATATTTGCGGAGATTTTCCAATGTATATTGAGGCAGATGTTGATATTTCCGGTCAATCAATGAAAAGAGCTTATGAGTTGAAGCTAAAATTTTCTGATATTTTTAGATTCAGGTAAAAAATTGTTATAGCGAATTCTTTTCAGTATCTTTCAACTTGCTAGATTCCGCAGCAAGTTTAAAATAACTAATACAAAAATCGGCAAAAATAATTTTTATGGTTTTTAAGATTAGTATGAATACCGTCAAATTATTATACCCGCCATTAAAATATAAAACCGCACATAAATTTCCGAAAATTTTGTTTTTGCACGGGCATGTTGAATATATGGGTACAATGGTAGATAGATATACATTAATACCTACAGACAAAGCTAATTTTGGTAAAAGAGTTGTGATGCAATGTCTTCCGGAATATATTACACGAGATGGTAAAAACCAGGTGCCATCTTTGTATATATGGCAATTATTTTCAAATTGCAGCGGAAGCGGGTTTGGTACTCAAATGCTTGATTTTGCTCGAAAATTAAGTAAACAAATCGGTTGTCAGGGAAATATTCACTTGACTGCTGACGGTTGTTATAATCCGCATAAAATTCCTCATATATTTTATCGGAAATATGGTATGAATACTAAAATAGCTAAGGTTGATAAAAAATTGGATAAATTTATTGCAAAAGGTAAGAATGCTACATATAGGGATTTTAATAGTGTTGAAATGTTTTATCCGCCAATTATCCATGAACAAAGTAAGTTTGTTAAATTCCTGAACGCAATAAAGAAAAAATTTTTAGGCTGGTAGAAATTTATAAATAAAAAAGAATCCTCAGTATTTTAAGGATTCTTATTTCTACTACACTACTTACCCTTCTATTGTAACATTTTTGCTTTCGTACTCAATTCCCATTTCTCTTAGGGTTTTAATAAAATTTTGAGCACAAATTCTTTGAGCTTCCGGAGGTACAATTCTCAAAATTTCTACTGTTTTTGAAATTACCGGATCTTTGTCATACCAGCGGTTATTTGCATTCACCGGTTTTACCATTGCATAAAATTTATCAATTGTTTCTTTGGAAACTTTTTCTTCAATTTTTTGTAAAAATATTTCAGCTTGAGCTCTAAGTTCTGTTTGATAATTTCTCAACAGCTCAATAACTTCTAGTAATAACGGGTCATGATCATACCAACGTTTATAAGTAGGACTCATTATGTACACCCTCCGTCAGGTTAATGTGGGAATCTTCATCTCTTCTTTCAATTTTCCCTCCTAACAATCTTATCTTAGTTTCAAAATTTTCGTATCCTCTATCTATATGATGTAATTTTTCTACAATAGAATTACCTTCAGCCATTAGAGCAGCTACGACCAATGAAGCTCCAGCTCTTAAATCGCTTGCTGTTAATGTAGCGCCTGATAATTTTTTTACACCTTTAACAATTGCATGGTTTCTGTCTTGATGAATATCTGCACCCATTCTATTTAAATCAGGAACCTGCATAAATCTGTTTTCATAAAGGCTTTCTGTAATTATACCGACACCATTGGCTGTTGTTAACAATGTCATTGCCATTGACTGTAAATCGGTTGGGAATCCGGGATACGGCTGGGTTACAAAATTTATCGAATTTAATCTGTTTTTACAACTTACTTCCATAGATGTAGGATCTAACAATTTTATATTTGCACCCATTTTTAATAATTTATCTGTGAAGAATGTCAGGTGGGCAGGATAAATGTTTTTAATAATACCTTTACCTTTTGTCGCAATGATAGCTGTCATAAATGTTCCGGCTTCTATTCTGTCAGGAATAGTTGTATATTCAATAGGATGTAAATCAGATTGTTTAACCCCATTAATGATTATTTCAGAAGTTCCTGCTCCTTGAATATCTGCCCCCATTGCATTTAAGAAGTTAGCAAGGTCAACAATTTCAGGTTCTTGTGCTGCGTTTTGGATTTTTGTCGAACCTTCTGCAAGAACAGAAGCAAGCATAATATTTTCTGTAGCGCCAACAGAAGGAATATCTAAATAAACATCGGAGCCTAAAAGTTTACTTGCTTTTGCATGGACATATCCGTTTTCAATTTTTATCTTTGCTCCAAGGGCTTCCAATCCGCGAATGTGGAAGTCGACTCTTCTTTCACCGATTGCGCAGCCGCCTGGCAGTGCAACTCTTGCTTCTCTGCATCTTGAAACAAGTGCGCCCAAAACAATAAAAGATGCTCTCATTTTACTTACAAGTTCATAACTTGCAGTGACATTCGTAATGTCTGTAGCATCTATTGTTAATGATTTTTCTTGTTTATTGTATGTTGTTTTTGCACCAAGTTGAGCTATTACACTAAGCATAATCTCAACATCTGTCAAATCCGGAACATTATAAATCTTCGATTCTCCCTTGGCTAAAATGGCTGCTGCCATTAATTTTAGGACGGAATTTTTTGCCCCGCCTATTGATACTTCGCCTTTTAGCGGTGTCCCGCCTTTTATATAATATCTTTCAACCAATTTAGCCTCCGAAAGAAATCCTAACCATATCTTACACTATATATAATAATACAATCTGATTAAATTATTGTAAATAAATTAAATAATGTAAAGATAATGATAAAGTATGTAAGTTATTTATATATATTTTGAAAATATTACTTACCAGATGACTTTTTCAATTAATTCAATTTCATAACCATCAGGGTCTTTTATAAATGCAATTTTTGTCCCTTTCCCATTCAAATCAAAAGGTTCATATAGATACTCATACCCTAATGAGTGAAGTTTTTCAGTAAATTTGTCCAAAGATTTTACTGAAAATGCAAGATGCCCAAATCCACTTCCAGGTTCATAACCTTTTTCAGGTGTTTCATCATTGGCTGTAAGTTCTAACTGGGTTGTATTGTCTTCATCGTTCAAAAAATATAGCCAGCAATCCTCAAGTCTTTTTTTCTTATCTAATTTCATATTCAAAAGTTCTGTATAAAATTTAACACTTTCTTCTGCATTTTTTACGCGTATCATTGTGTGTAATAGCTTCATAAATACCTCCATTTTTGAAAAAATTATAGCATAAATATTGCACTATTTTTCTTTATTTATTGGCCTAAAGTTTGAAAATATTATAATATTTCTGCAACTGCTTGCCTTGCGTTGTATTTTTTTTTAATATAAAATACCCTTGTATAAAGTGGTATTTATAAAGGAGAGATTTATTATGTCAAGAAAACCTATTATTGCAGGAAACTGGAAAATGAACTTACTTCAAGCTGATGCAAAAGCATTATATGAAGGAATTAAAACATTTGTTGATAAATTTAATGCACCTCAATTGCCTGTTGTTGTAATTGCTCCAGTTTTTACATCATTAAATCAGGTAGCAGAAGTTCCATGCAATTGCGGCTGCGAAGGATCTAAATTATATGTAGCCGGTCAAAACTGCCACTGGGAATCTTCAGGTGCTTATACAGGTGAAATTTCAGTTGAAATGTTGAAAGATGCAGGTTGTAAATTTGTAATTATTGGTCACTCTGAAAGAAGACAATACTTCTCTGAAACAGATGAAATGATTAACAAAAAAGCAAAAGCTATCTTAGCTGGTGGTTTAATCCCAATTATCTGCTGTGGTGAAACTTTAGAACAAAGAGAAGCTGGTGTAACAGATTCACATATTGCATCTCAAATCAGAGCCGCATTAGACGGAATTTCTTCAGAAGATGTTGCTAAATCAGTAATCGCATACGAACCAATCTGGGCTATTGGAACTGGAAAATCTTGTGATGCTGAAGAAGCTAACAGAGTTATTAAAATGATTCGTTCAGTTGTTGCAGAAGTTGCAGGTGCTGAAGCTGCTGATTCTATCAGAATTTTATACGGCGGTTCTGTAAAACCTTCTACTATTGAAGAACAAATGATGAAATCAGATATCGATGGAGCTTTAATCGGTGGTGCTTCATTAAAAGCTGATAGCTTTAATGAAATCATTGAAAAAACAATGAAAGTTGCCGTTAAATAAAATATTAAGATAATTTTGATTGACAGTCGAATAAAAGACCTGAAATTTTTCAGGTCTTTTATTATATTAACATCTTATACAGTACACATAGCTTTATCACCGGTTACAAAACAAAAAAAAACGACTGTCTTTACAAGTCGTTGGAAAATCAATAGGAAAAAGG
>ERZ780223.2182-NODE-2182-length-17096-cov-5.902588_pt1 | contig 17096 bp, 4 predicted proteins | sample MGYA00511016_ERZ780223 | MGnify/ENA primary metagenome ERZ780223 (study PRJEB29588, sample SAMEA2159032) | human gut metagenome | biome: human gut; feature: human-associated habitat; material: faeces | place: Denmark | collected 2008/2010 ... | reverse complement strand
AAAAGTGCTTGTAATAAGGAAATCTGTATTGACTTCTATAACGTGGTAGTATATATTTTATATGTAAATTTTTTTAGTTTTAGTATTGTTTAGTTGATCTGGTCTTCTTCATTCAAATAAGACTGGTGAGACAGGGTGCGTTGCATTTGTGGCCCGCGTGAATCACCCAATTAAAAGGGGAAAGCGCCGGTGAAGTACACATTTGGCACGAGATCGTGGTAAAACCTGAAATATTAAGGGTGTAGGCTTGTTTTCTGCGCCTTTTTTTAGTATAATAGGGAAAACGCATCCGTCAGGTAAAGATTGAGCGGGGCATCAAATAACTTGAATAGCCTCCTTTTTTTGCGACGAAAACGGGCTATAAAGGTATATATCCGACACATTTTTTTGAAATTTGATGTCCCGCTCAGTCTTTATCATCACTAAAATATCTATGATAAATTCTGGAATAGCTTAATCCCCGAAAATAAAAAAACTATAAAGTCTATTTTAATTTAAGGTCTTGTTTGTTATGATTACATCACAACATACAAGGCGCTTTGCAATACAAAAAAATAGAAAAACACCAGGGAGGAAACAGAATGAAAAAGAAAGCATTATCATTCCTGCTTGCGATCTGCATGACAGCGGCAATGGTCACTGCCTGTGGCAGCACCCAGGAAACAGCACCGCAGGAAACAGAGGCGGTGGAAGAAACCGAACCGGAAGAGGAAGCACCGGTGGAGCCGACCTATGAAACGGTCAGCTATGAAGTCTCCATTACAGAAGTAGATGAAGAGGCTGGAACCTATAAAGCATATGACGCAAACGGCCAGGAATACATCCTTACTGCAGCCGACACCTTATCCGAGGATGAAAAAGCACTCCTTACTGCCGGTGCAAATCTCAAAGTCAGCACCGAGGTAGAGGTAGCTCCGGAGGATCAGGCAGAGAAAGAGGATCAGGCAGAAGCAGAGGAAGCTCCTGCAGAAGAATCCGAAGCTGCTGAAACTGAAACGGCTGAATCCGAGGATGCAGAAGAAGCTTCAGCTGACGAGTCAGATGGACAGGCAGAGGAAGTACCGGAAGAGCAGGCTCCGATCGAGGTCACTGTTACTGCAGTGGAAGCTCTGGGAGAGACCGAAGGATACGAACTCAATCAGGCAGTCCAGCAGGCAACCCTGGGCTACACCATGGAAGACATGGCTGACACTCAGATGTATGCGAAGTCCAGCGTGAATGTAAGAAAGGGTCCGTCAGCGGATGATGAGAAACTGGGAAGTCTTTCCACTGCTCAGGAAGTCACCGTTACCGGTCTTACCTCAAGCAACTGGTACCGGATCAGCTACAATGATGGCACCGCTTATGTATCAGCGGAATACCTGCAGAATGAAAAGCCGGTAGTACAGACCGCAAAGAAGTCCAGCGGTGGAAGTTCCGGTGGGGCAAGCTCCGGTGGAAGTGCTGCTGCCGGTCCAACGGAAGCAGATAATTTCCTTGTATATTCAGAAGAGCAGATTATGGCAGCATATCATGCGGGAGACTATCAGAGCATGACAGCTATGAACCAGGCAAACGTAGATGCTTTTGATGCCAAGTGGGGAACTACATGGGGAAGTGCATCGGCAGAAGCTCCGGCGGCATCCGGTGGATCAAGTTCTGGTGGAAGCAGTGCAGGAAGCTCTTCAACAGAGAAATCTACTTCTACATCTGCAGAGTTTGTAGATTATCTGAATCAGAAGAGATCGGATGAAGGAAAAGAGGCAATGTCTTGGAGCAGTTCACTTGCAAGTGTAGCTGCTGAAAGGGCAGAGGAAATTGTAGATGATTTTTCACATAATGGATCAAGAAATTGTTCAGGTGAGATTATTCAGAAGACTCCTAGTGGAGATGTGGCATCATGGTTTACTAACTTTTATAATTCTGGAGCACACAGAACAAGCATGATGGGAAATTATCATAATGCAGGTGCGGCATATTGTAAATCAGGAAGCTATTATTATGTTGTAGTATTATTTGATTATTGATCATAAAAGAACAATGTTAAAAGAGGAACTTAAAAGGTGACAATGGCCGATCAAGGTTGAAGAAACTTAATGACTTGTAAATAAATGATTGAGAGACGGAAGCCTCGAACAGATAAAACTGTTCGAGGCTTTTTCTTTGCCATAAAAACAATTTTCCGAGAGGAATTGACATAGATATCAAAAGAAAAGGAGCGAAAACATGAAAAAGTTGAAACATGCAAAACGATTGCTGAGTCTGATGTTAGCGATCACGATGGTAGTTACGGCACTTCCATCAACCTCGATCACATCCTTAGCATCGCCTGTATCCGAGACTTTGGAAGCACAACCAGAACCCACGACCTCTGGCAATGGGGAAGATCAGACCCAGGATAATGATAAAAAATCTGATTCCACGGTATCTGATGAAAGTACCCCCACAGCTCCGGAGGGAGAGACTAAAACACCAACTGGTGATGAATCTAACAAGGATGAGTCTAATACGGTTGATGATCAGGGGCAAGGAAGTAGTGATGTGAAGAATCCAGATACAGAAAACAAGGATTCAGATTCCACAGATCCGGCAGAGGAAAAGAAGCCGGCTGAAACGGAAGGGGAAGAAAAACCGGGTGAAACGGAAGGAGAAGAAAAACCTGGTGAAACGACCGAAGAAGAAATTCCGGCGGAGGAAGTGACCGAGGAAGAACCGGAAGAGGAAATTGATAACTCCATGTATGAAGGGGTTGAAGTTTCTATTGAAGATCTTCCAAGCACTCCATACTGGAATTATTACTTTGGTGATCCTGCTTACAATGAGAACTATTATGTACAGAATGAGAAAGGGAAGATCCTTCCGGAATACTACTGTGATGATATAGAAGAGATCTTGGCCATGGTAGAGGAAGGTATGGATCTCCAGAACTTTTTCCGTGGCACCATTTTTGCCGGATTCACAGAAGAGGTTCTGCAGCAGATGCTGGATGAGGGATACACTCTTAATTATGCAGCACATCTCTATATCTATGACAGGGATATGCCAGACTGGTTAGGAGAAGCCTTTGCAGCCGGAGCAGATGAGGATGCTGACATAGCTCCGATGGATCTTGACGACAGAGGGGCGCCAAGTGGACCTACTTCTTTGACCGGTTCCGGTGTAACGAGAATGTCCATATCTGAACTTGGCCGAATCGATTCCCTTGGCAAGACCATGAGCCATGGTTATGTGCTCAGACTTCGCGCAAGAGGAAATGACGGACAGACCTATGGTGCATTCTGTGCAAGCTATGGTGGATCCTACAGAACCGGATATTCTTATTCACCGGTATCCTATAGTGATCTGGGAATGACCAATTACCAGTATAACCTGATCCGCACGGTAATCAATACATATTATAAGTCAACTGGACAACAGGATTTGGACTTTACCGCAGCGCAGGTTATCATTTGGTATATCATCAATAACATGCCGACAGATGCACACTACTTTGATCCAGACTATGCCTGGGAACATGGTGGAATGAAAGAAGCGTCAATCCGTATTATGGGTGCGCAGTCATTTTTGCTTAGAATCAGCATTTATGCATATTCTAATTTTATTAACCAGTGGTGGGACGCTGGACATGATGATTCTGCATTGGAGTCGGTTCATTTTACCCCGGATAATTATCCCGGTGTACTTGCAAACATCCATTTCTGGAGATGTGGAACGGCAAACTCTCAGTTCATTATCACTTGGGACATTAGTGATATGCCGAGTACGACTTACGATAGAGTCGAGATTCCGTACATTGATAACTACTATCTGGAAAAAGAGGCAACTGCCAAATATCACGTAGAGCTTACCAAGGAGTCTCTGATCACCAATGAGCTTCTTGACAACGTTCAGTTTGAGGTTGTTGAGTCAGAAGCAACAGGGCATGATCTGGATTACGATATCTACAAAGGAACACTTTCTTCCTATGGAACAGATTATCCAGATTCCACGATCACGACTTTTGGACAGTCCACGACGGAAAACGATCATGTTCCGTATATGGATGCTGATGTGGAGCCATCCGGTGGAGCACACCGCACAGTTATTACGACTGACAAGAACGGATATGCTTCTACGACCTTCAAACACAGCCATACTTTCCGAGAGTTTTATTCGGAATGTAAGAATGGAAGTAATGCTTTAATTGATTACGCTACATACCAGGATATGTGGGAGCAGGCATTAAATACTGCCAAGAATGCAGAAGAGACAGAAGAAGGGGCTATGATCGAAGTCCTTTATAAAGGAAGCATGGTTGAGATGACCTACGATGAGATCAAGGCCATCAAAGATTCCCAGACTACTGTCTATACACAGCCGCAGGCAGATGCCCAAGATACCATCGACACCATGTACTCCGAGTACATGGATCGTACCTACACCTATACCGTGACCGAGCTTGATCCGTACAACCGTCCGGCATCGTCCGACTCCAACGGCAAAGACCTCTCCGAGATCAACCTGCCGAAAGAAGGATACCGTAAGGACGTAGCAGATACGACCACCATCGGATCTTATGTGAAGGTACTCGAAAACGGACAGACCATGGTAGCTGGTGGAACCAATGACCAGGACCCGAACAGCACAGAGAGAAACGTAACCAACGAGCCATGGCAGAACCAGATCTTTATCAATAAGACCGACCTGGAGAGTAATAACCAGATCCTCTATGATACTGCTTTTGATATCTATGAGTATTACCAGTATAAAGTAACCCTGGAAGCAGCAGAGAAGAAGATCCGGATCGAAGATCTCCTGATGCAGTTTGAGCAGGAACAGAACGCCGGCGTTGCCCTGGACTATGACACCATTGAAAGCGCAACATTGAAAGTCCTCGATCATAACGGAACCGAAGCTCTGAACCAGCCGCTTGATACGGCTGCTATTAAGGCGATCAAGACCGGTACTCCTTACGAGGTCGGATTTACCCCGACAGCAGCAGAAGAGTACACGATCCGTCTGGAGCTGAAGCTGAGCCAGAGTTTAAGTACCAATAACCTGCAGACCGAGAAGTTTACCGGAAAACTGGAAGATATCACGGATCCGGGAGTGACGACCGGTTTTGCAAAAACCTATAAGTTATTGAAACGTGTCCGTAAGACACTGAATATCACCGAGAACGGTGAGAACAACTGGAACGTGGAAGGCGGCGGAACCGTCACCATGACCAGTGCGATCACTTCAAGCGGCAGCGGAACCAGCCAGATCGAAGGCCCGCTTACCTATAAATATGTGGATGCGGATGGAGTGGAGCATATCCTTAATTCCGCAGACGATCAGGCAGGCATTGATGCAGACATCCATGTAGCAGAAGGAACCGTATCCTATACATTCAGTTATACCGTATATGAAGACAGTGGATACCGTTTCTACACGGATGATGATACGACCTATACGGCAAAGACCACGGCCGGCACCCCGGTATCCTATACCGAGACCGATGGCGTCTATGAGGTAAGCTCCCATGTAGGCACTTACCCGGCAGATGGTGACTATACCGTAGAAAGACCGTATGCGGTTTCCGCAAACGACCTGACCAACAGAACCGTTGACACCAACGTGGCAACCGACATCAACGATTACACCACCTGGGGCATGGATAACTATGAGATCGTCCGTGTTACTCCGGAGATCGCACAGCTGATGGGATGGTCTGATATGACCATCGGCATGTATACCGTACACAGACTCCATGCAACGGATGCTTATTGCGGTACCACATTTACCAGTGCCACCGACCATGCGACCGGAGAGAAATTTGGTTATCAGGAATATGGAACCCTCTACTACACGCAGTCCAACTTAGGACATTTTGCAATCGTAGAGAAGACCGCACCGGCAGACGGGGATAAGAAGGGATACCTTGGAAACTACTCCGACAGGGATGATTCCAAGCTGACTGCAGAATCCTCCAAAAAGAATCCGGACGGTGCCCCGTATGCGACAGATGATAACCTGTCCGTCGTAAAAATGGTACATTACCTGCACCTGTGCAAAGACACCAACCAGTATGCAACCTATATGCTGGTGGATGGCTACAAGAACTATGACGCAGAGAAATACACCAACTACGTGGCGAACCTTGATAATGAAGAGCAGACACCGACCGAGGACGGCTACGATGCAGCCGGATGGTATGAGCAGTCCGGAATGCGTCCGAGCATTTCCCTTGAGAAGTATACGCTCGATGAGCAGGATACCACCAAGCAGAAGAGGGATAGCTTAAATGAGTGGGTGGACAACCTCCTGAACATGGATCTCAGGGACAGAAGCGGTATCCTGACCCTGAACCGGAACAGCCAGAAGCAGGATACCTACTATGCATTGAAACTGGCAATGGACTATCAGCTCAACTATGTAGGAACAACCATCAATAATGATTCCTTCAATGATGGACTTTCTGCAGAGAGCGATATTACCTTTAACGGAACATACACCAAGACCAAGCTGAACTATAACAGCTATGCTGCAGACCAGGCAGAAGCCCTGAATGCAAGACACGGATTTAATGATACCGAGTTTTTGCAGGTGGGTGTACCTACCTATGATAATGCGGCAGCTGAAAAGAACAACCGCTACTACCAGACAGAAGCGGATGTGAACAAAGAGCAGGGATATAGCTTTATCGACGAGCGTACCTATGGCTACATCAGATTTACCAAGTATGACTCTGATGCAGAGAGATATGTGGATGGCGATATTGATGCTGCTTACCCGGATGGCACCCACCATGGGGATGCAGATCTGGATGGGGCGATCTATTCCCTCTATGTATCCGAAACCAATAACTTTACCGTCCACTATTACGAAGGAACCTTGAACGGAACCCTCGTATGGGCCCAGCCACTGAAAGGCGGCGGCTACCGTGTGATCGAGGATAAGGACGCTGATGCATCCAACGGCTTTACCGATGCAGGTGACAATACCTTTACCGATTATCCGCATGGCTACATCCGGGATAATAAACTCTACCTTGATTATACAGACCCGGCATGTGACTCCTTTGACGTGGCTGCCAAAGAGCAGACCTATAAAGGTATCCAGCATCCGGACGGCATGTATGGCGGAGCCAAACATAACGGCTGGTTTGCAGTCCTTACGGAGCAGCAGGTATTCGTGGACGACGACCAGAACTGCTATGGCGATACCTGGACGCTGCAGGATGTGACCCTGGAGAATGGAGCGAAGGTCGCAAGTGCCACGATCGAGAATGGAGAATTTGAAATTGATGGCCTGTACCTTGGTGACTATTATCTGGCAGAGGAGATCCGTGATGCGATCGTGATCCACTCCACCAGTAATGATGACCGTGAGACTTCCGAAGTCCGGTGGCTGTCCTTTGCACCGGGATATACGGCAGCAACCGATGAGCATGGCAACCCGACCCATTATAACTATTCCTTCCCATATGAAGGACAGGTAAGAAATGGGGACACCTACCAGGCCGAGCAGGTATATCTGCAGAAAGATACCGAGCAGGTATCCAACCAGCAGGTAGTCAAAGGTGCCGGATTCCAGATCAAGAAAGAGACCATGAAAAACGAGTCCGCCGGATCCGGAAATACCGAGTATGAGGATCTGGAGGGAGCCGGATTCACGGTATACCTGATCAGTGAGCTCTCGCTTATCAAGAACGGAACCATCCAGCCGGCATTTACGGAGAAAGATGGAAATGCGCTTGTAAAAGACAATAAGCTCATTGCCCTCTATGATACCACCGGCAATATGGTCGGCTACCAGTTTACGACCCAGTACATTGATGAGAACCATCCGTTTGAAGCGAAATACGGAAGTGACTACGATATCCGTACCGCAAACCGGATCGTCTATGTAAAGGGCAGAGGCTACTACTACCTTAATGATATCCTGGCAGCTTATAAGGACAGTTATTATAGCAACGAAACGAAGAAGTGGGATTTTTCTGCAGAAGCAGCTGCGATCGCAAGGACCTATGAGGATAATGCGACCACCATTGCAGAGATCAACCATGATTATGCATACCAGAACAATAACCTGAACAATGGATCCCCGTGTGAGTGGTACGGACCGAACGGCATCTCTGATGGCTGGGTGGCAACTGGTGTCAGAAATGAATACCGGTTATCCGAGATCTTCACAAACCATTACGGAAATTTACGGTCTCCGGAACTTCCGTGGGGTGCTTATCTCGTTGTCGAGACCACGACCCCGAAGGATGTCTTTACCGTTGACCCGATGTTTGTAACTGTTACCGATTCTTCTGCCTCTTCCAATAGAAGCAGATCTGTGACCCTGACAGACCATCCGTTCAAGGCATCCCTTGTGATGGTGAAGAGGGATGCAGATTCCGGCCAGGATGTAATCCAGGCAGGCATTAGCTATCGGATCTGGGATTACCAGAAAGAACGGTATGCCCGCCAGTTCCTGTATGGACCGGACGGAAAGCTGACATCCATTGCACAGGATGTGTTCGTGACCAACGAAAAGGGACGTCTGGATGCAGTGGCAAACCTTGAAAAAGGCAAGTACCGCATCGAAGAGATCAATGGACCGAAGGGCTTCTATAACCTCTACTGGGATCAGGGAAATGAGCATGAGGATGAAGAGCATGGCGGCTTAGGCGAGGATGCTTCCCGTCCGACACGCGATAACCTGTTCAAGTCCTATTATGGAACCGTAGATTTTGAAGTAACCACAGACCGCAGATACAAGAGCAGTGGAATCACTTCCAATGGAAATCTTGATTACATCTACATTGGCGAGACCTACTTTAACAAAGAGGCAGTCGGAAAGGTCAATATCTTAAAGACCGGTGAAGTGCTGGTTGGATATGCCAATACCGACGATATCGAGTATGCTGATGAGTATACCGATAAGTCAGATGCAGCGTATAACGCACTGAAGGCATCTGCAAAAGACAGATCTGTATTTGAGAATATCAAGGCGCATTATGACCTGGGAACCGATGAGGTTACGTACCGGGATGTGACCGAAGATATCAAAGTGGATGGTATCCAGAAGGTTGACTATCTGGCAACCGACCGGAATGGAATGCATCTGGCAGCCATCTATACCGGAACGGACGGAAAGCTCTATACCATGAACGGCGGAACCGTATACGACTATGGTGTATACCAGACCGTAGATGGGGAAAAAGTATTCTATCCGGGTGTGACGGCAGTCTCCCAGGTATCCGGCAAATATGTGTACACCGATGGATCTGGCAATGCCACCATCTACACCGAGGATACCAGTACCGGAACAGCCGTTTATAAGGATGAGAATGGAAACATCCTCACGGATGCAGCTGTGATCGCAGCCCTGGAGCCGTACTGCAGCATCACCGACCTGAACGGCAATGAGGTATTTGGGGCAGAGAGCAGTTTCACTACCTTTGACAGTACCGACAAGATCCTCAATATGGTCTACGACCTCCGGATCGACACCTATGAGGAAGCGACCCTTGCGGCAGCAGCCAACATGAGCATCTACCATGTATCCGGCACCAAGATCATGAACACCGATTACCTGGTAACAGATAATGGCGGCGTGCTGACCACCGAAGATGGCGGAGTGCTGACACTAAAGAGCGGAGACACTTACACCATCACATGGACCGAAGCGATCTATGACCCGGATATCAACTATGATTACCGTGTCGAGTATGCGGACGGAACGACCCTGGATGTAAAGTATGTGACCTACGGTGTTTACATGACATCCGATGGAACGATCGTAAAGAGACTTGCAACCGGCGGCTATGAGACGACCAGACCGGACGGAACCGTATCAACAGATGCAGCAGCATCCCTGATCCGTGTAGGCACCGATACCGGCGAGACCTGGGATTTTGTCTATGAAGAGCGTCCGCTGGCAGGAGCGACCTATGAGATCACTGCAGCTGAGGACATCCATACACAGGATGGCAACGGCGGCACCTGGTTTAAGAAGGGTGATGTGGTAGCGACCGTCACCACCGGAAACGATGGCGAGATCGTATCCTTTGCACCGGTCTATAAGACAGGGGCAAGTGCAGGATCCGGAAGCTACGATTATACCTACTACTATGATGCAGAGGATGGAAAGAGCGAATCCCTGACCGATAAGAAATACTATGGCGGTGAACAATTCGCAACATCCGGAAGCATCGCAAACAAATGGATCGATAATGGTGCAGATGGCATGAGCCAGCTGGACAAGGAGCTTTACGGAGTCCCGGCATTCAATAACAGCACCATCTATCCGAACACCTTCTACAATGAGCAGACGATCCGTGTATTGCGCAGGGTAAACCGTGGAACCGGATCTGCAGCAGGAACCGCGACCGATTATGTGACCCGTCTGGAGGATGAGGGCGGCATCTCCACCCACTCTTCAGGAGTTGTTACAAAGCTCGATAACGGATTCCGCATGACTTACACCTCTGTCAATGACTATGCTGGTGCAAACTTAGAAGAGCAGAGCGAGGCAGGTTACTACTTATTAAAACTTGCAGATGGGAACACCATCGAAGTAAAGAAAGACAAAAACACTTACCGTGTGGTATCCAGTGCATCCGCACCATGGGCTGCAGGTGACATTGTGACCCGTACTGCAGCAGGCTACCGGGTAGAGCATACAGACGCATACGAAACTGGTGTTGACCAGGGCGCAGGTGTTGGCGGTGCAAAGGATCTTGGATACACCCATGTAAAGACCTATGCAGATGCAAGCCTTGTGGAAAATGCTGACGGAACCTATACCCTGTATGACAATGCAGGCGCCGAGATCCTGACCATGGAGGGCAATATCCTCATGACCGAGGCTGGTGCATTTGTGGAGAAGATACTGGGCGGCTACCGGGTAACGACCGTGAAGTCCGAGGACTATACGGACGACAAATGGGTAACACCGGAGCTTTCCGTCCATAATGCGGTACTGACCGTGAAGGATGAGACCTTTAACCTGTTATGGGATAACATGGCCGGGGAGTTCATCACCACGAAACGGAATAAAGTTACCTTAGCCGATGATGGCAGCCAGGTAAGCGTGGACATGAACGGACGTACTGTGACATACCAGTCCTTTGATCTGGTGATCAACTACGACCTTCATTATGCAAACCAGTCACAGATCGTAAAGGTGGAAAATGACGGAACACTTGGAGAGGTATCCGTATACCTTCCGCTTGGTAAGTACAACATCCAGGAGATCGCAACACCTTATGGATTCCTGATCAACGATCAGGTACAGACCGTAAACCTGGAATATGCTGACCAGACGAAGGGCGTTGTCTTTAACACGGACGAGGCATCTACAGACTGGACGGACAAGACCATGCAGATCTGGGACAGCAAGGGACTTAGCTGGTTCATCGGAGGATTAAATACCATCGGTGAGAAGCTGAACTCCATGTTCAATACCAACTTCTTTACATGGCTGACCTACTTCCATGCAGAGAAGCCGTACTACTCTGATAAAGAGGGATTTGTATCCTTCTACGACCTGCGTGTGAAGGCATGGAGCCGGGAAGATACCCCGACACCGGACAACCGGAAGGCAGTGATCAGCAAGCAGGATCTGACGAACTTTCAGGAACTGCCGGGAGCAAAACTTGAGATCCGGAATGCAGCCGGTGATCTGGTAGAAGAGTGGACCTCCACCAATGCACCGCATATTGTGACAGGCCTTGCTGATGGAACCTATACCCTGACCGAAACGACCGCACCGAACGGATATGAGGTGGCAGAGAGCATCACCTTTACCGTGACGGACGGAAAAGTGGATGGCGGCACTGTTGTCATGTATGACGCCCCGACCGAAAAAGGCTTTGATATCAGCAAGAAGGATATCACCTCCGGGGATGAGCTTCCGGGAGCAAAACTGATCCTGACCAACGAAAGCGGCGATGCCGTGAAGAGCTGGACATCCAAAACAACACCGGAGCATATCGGGGAGCTGCCGGATGGCACATACACCCTGACAGAGATCACAGCCCCGGGCGGATATGATAAGGCAGAGAGCATTACCTTTGAAGTGGTGAAGGGTGTTGTCAAAGGCGGCACTGTTACCATGTATGACGCACCGGATGAGAACAAGACCTATATCTCCAAGCAGGATATCACGACCAGCAAGGAGCTTCCGGGAGCAAAACTGACCGTGACCGATGCAAGCGGCAAACTCATTGACCGCTGGACTTCTTCCAATGTAGCCCATGTGATCGATGGTCTGGCAGACGGAACCTACACCTTAACGGAAACGACCGCACCGACCGGATATGAGAGAGCCGGGTCCATCACCTTCCATGTAGTGAATGGCAAGGCAGTCGGCGGCATCGTCACCATGTATGATAAGCCGCGGGACGACCAGGGCGGACCGGAAGGAGACAGAAGGGAAGAGACAGAGGAGAACCAGTGGAAACTGGGTGTTGGCATCTATAAAGCTGACAAGGATTCCAATGCATCCCTTGGCGGAGCCAAATTTGGTCTCTACACCAAGAATGACATTTATAACGTGGACGGAAAGCTCCTTGCAAAAGCCGGTACCAAGTTGGCAGTTGCGACCACCGATGATACGGGACATGCCAACTTTGCGGTAGACATTGCACTGATGAGCAAGTACCTTGACCCGGCAAGAAAGGATGCAGACCTGATCCACAAGAAGACCATCACCTATACCTACCTGTCCCTGACAGACGGACCGGAACCGGATACCTATTATCTGGAGGCATATGGTGCTGATACCATCCTGCTTACCAAGGTGGGCAGCGATTATGTAACGGATGATGGCAGACACTTAACCATTGATACGGCAGCCAAGACCGTGACCTATACGGTAGAGCAGTCCATTGATGGCAACACCGCGATCAACAGCGGCAAGTATTACATCCAGGAGATCACACCGCCGAAGGGATACCTCATCGACGATACGATCTACGACGTGAAATTTGAGTACGATGATGATAAGACCATGTACATCCCGGTCTATGCAAAACACAGCAATGAGCAGACAGAAGTAAGCCTTACCAAAGAGGATATCACTGGCGAGGCAGAGATCCCGGGCAACGAGATCAGCTTCTACAAGATCAAAGATGTGAACGATGTGGATGAGGATGGACTGATCAGCCATGCAGATGATAACCTCCTGCTTTTAGACCAGTGGGTATCCGGAAGCGGTGCGCATATGGTGAAGGGTCTGGAGCTGTCCAATGACGAGTGGCCAAGACTTAATAACCAGGAAGTCCGCAAAAACATCTATGTATTCCGTGAGACCAATCCGGCGGCCGGATACGTATCCGCTCCGGACATCGAAGTAATGGTATACCAGATCTGTGATGAGACCGGAAGCTGGTTTGATGTATCCGGAAACCTTTATGGTTACAAGGTACTGACCGCCCATGTAGCGGCTGACCAGGACTATAAGAACGGAAGCCTGCTGATCCCGAATGCACATGCAGATGACTGGATCGCAGAAGGAAAGGCAGAGAGCGACTGGGATTACAGTACCGTCCTTAAAGGCGAGACCGCAGCCAAGTGGTTACTGGTCAACAAAAATCTGGTGCTGTTCGTAAAAGACGGTATCACCCAGCAGACCATGGATAAGGTACTTAAAGAGTCTGATTTTAAAGACCTCGAATTTGATACCGTTTACTTTGAATTTGCTGGCACGAAGCTTGATGTATCCGGCTTCTTCCCGGACAAACAGGTAAATACCCGTCCTGCAGACAGCAAGATCACATACACGAAGACATGGGTATCCTTAGAGGATATCGCCCTTCATATGTACGATGATACAACCAAGGTGAAGATCAACAAATACGATATCACGACCGGAGAAGAGGTTGTCGGAGCACATTTGCGTGTCGTTGACAAAGAGACCGGTACCGTGATCGAAGAATGGACCACCGGAGATGATGGATACGACGGGAACGGAAAAGCACTGCCTCATTACATTGAGGAAAAACTGGATGTGAACCATCCGTATATCCTGGAGGAGACACTTGCCCCGACACAGAACGGATATGTAACATCCAACTCCGTAGAATTTACCCTGAACGATTCCGGCGAGATCCAGAAGGTAGACATGATGGATGATTACACCAAGCTGGAGATCTCCAAGGCAGACATCGTGACCGGCGAGGAGATCGCAGGTGCGAAGCTTCAGATCTGGAGCCTGGATGCAGCAGGAAATAAAGCTGCGAAAGTGGCAGAGTGGATCAGTGGATCTGACGGCTACGATGCAGACGGAAAACTGATCAGACACCGGATCGATTACCTTCCGACTGGCAAGTACGTGCTGGTGGAGGAGAGTGCCCCAAGCGGCTACTTAGTAGCAGAAGATGTGGCATTCGAGATCAAGGATACCGGACTGATCCAGAAAGTACAGATGCTCGATGCAACAACATCCTTAAAGATCTACAAATACAAGACAGGCACTACCCAGTTCGTGAGCGGAGCCGTGATCGATGTGTATGAGATCCCTGCAGAGTATATCAATTACCTGACACCTGATACCCGGTTTGAGGCAGAAGGATCCATGGTGGATGCAGCAGCTGATCCGGATTATACAGTAAATGATACCGAGATTGGTGAAACGGATCTTGGAGCATACTTAACCGGCATGAAAGCGGCAAGCGTGGAACACCGGAAAGATTACTGTGGACACCTGACATTTGAGTATTCCGCAGTGAAAGCAGACCTTGTAAATGCAGGCTACACCATGAGTCAGGCTTTGCCGGAGGGCATCTCATTGGATACGACCATGGGAACTGATTATGAGGCATTTGACGGAACAACAAAGGCATTCACCTACCGCTTTGACAGAAGCACTTCCGGTGATCGGATCACTGTTACCTTTGAGCAGAGCTACGTAGATGATAACGATAGCTTCAACTTTACCGTATCTGCAGATGCAGTCCTTAAGAATGTCACCGCCCTGGCAAATGGCAACATCCGCATGAAAGTGACCGATGGCTATACGCTTGAGATCGCTAAGGATAATATCACCGAGGTAGGCAGCAGCGTAGATGCCCCGGCAACGACCATCCGGCTTACGGACGCAGACAGACGTGCAACCGTAAAGACAAACGGTGGACCGATGACCATTTCCGGTCTGACACCTGGCTGGTACGTGGCTATGGAGCGTACCGCACCAAGCGGCTACATCCTGGATACGACCCCACAGGTATTCCATCTGCTGGCAGCGACTGGCGAACAGGCACTGTACTTCTACAATGCGCCGAAGCCGAACCATCATGGCGGCGGCGGACATAAAGGCTCCTCACCGGAGACCCCGCCTACACCGGTAACACCGGGCGAGCCTCTGATCGGTAAGCTGACACTTAAGATCAATGGCGGCTACATGTGGAACAATGTCAAGACAGAGGATAACGGAGAGGACGGAAGCTCCATCATCTTTGAAGTGGAGCATACGAAGACCTTCCCGTATATCTATGTGGTTGTCGGCCTTCTGGCAGTGGCAGCCATCTTAGGTGGCGCAGGCATCGTCCTGTTTGTACGGAGACGTAGATACGATTATTAAAACCTGATCTGGCAGACACCCTCCCTTTTCAGGGAGGGAATGCCAGTATCAAGGAAGGAATGCATGAAGAAAAGAACAAGAGAAAAATGGCTCGGCAGATTAGCATACTGCCTGCTGGTGTTTGCATACCTGATCTGCATAGCGAATTATATAGTGCAGGCCAACAAAGAATCGTATAAGGATATGTTGGTCGTTGTTGGAATACTTATGCTGCTGTTCCTGGCTCTTGAAATACCAAGATACGTAAGCGAGAACAAAGCGAACACCAGGAAAGGCCTTGCAAGTTGGATCACTTACTGGTTTCTGACATTTTGCTTTGTCATCTGTTGCGGCGGGCTTGTCTTTGCACCGATTGGCACAGCAATGTTTTATTACTCGGACAAGTCTTTTCCCTTGCTTGCATTGCTATACAGTTTCTATGAGAACGTTACAAGGAACTCCGATGAGTCAGAAGAAGAAAGGGGGAATGAGGAATGAAAAAGAAACGGGCACTAGCCATTTTGCTGGCGGTAAGCCTGCTTCCTGGTACGCTGGCTGGCTGCGGGAAAAAGGAAGAACCGGCAGCTGTGGAGGAAGAGACACAGGAAGAGGCAGAGGAGGAATCTGTCTATCAGGAATTTGATTTTTACTCAGATGATGAGAGCCTGATCATGTACAATTTCCCGGAGGAATACAACATCTCCGGAAAGACCTATAAACTCATGGAAGATGTGGACTATGAAACCCTGGGGACACGTGATGTAGTCCAGATGAAAGTAGACATGGCGGTTGAGGATATGGAAGAGATCCCACAAACCTATGAGTATGAATCCAAGTCCGGAAAGACTTATGAGCTTTCCAATGAGCAGGTCTATGTAAAGACCAAAGGTATCGTACAGATCCCGGTCACAGAGGAAGTCCATTATGATAAGCAGTATGGACGTCCTTCACCGGCAGCGACCAAGATGATCACCTATTATGATAAGGATGCCGGGGAGGATAAGGAGATCGAGGGCACGCTGAAGGATTTCCAGGAGACCACTCCGGGACACTGGGAAGGCGTCCTTGCCGTGGATGGCACGTTTGCAGCCCCGGCGGACAGCGTGGATACCTATACCCTGGCAGGATCGGACAACGTAGTTGTATCCAGGGCGGCAGAAACACCGGTCTGGGGCGGCTATGAGAGTGACGTCCTGAAGTCACTGGGACTTTCCAGCAAATACTTCCGGGTAACGGGAGCAGCCTGGAACGGAGGGCAGTATGAGCAGGACGGATATATCTACCGCAATGCGACCTTTACGGGGGATGCATTCGTGTCAGACTATACAGCCACCTACGAAGCTATGAGGGAAGCGGAAGGCTACGACACTACCGTATTCTACCGTGTGGACGCAGAGGACGTGGACGCTCCGGCAGAGGATGTGTCTACGGTCTACCATATCAAAGCGGTCGTGAAATATTCTCTGGTGGAAAATTAAGCTCATCTGCTGATACAGAAAGGTTTATGATTGGATGGGGCGTTAAGTCCCCATCCGGATCGAAAAGGGTAAATTTGATGGACGTGTCTTATATCCCACAGCTAAAGCAGTGGGTTTTACGAC
>ERZ780223.2177-NODE-2177-length-17120-cov-7.713976_pt1 | contig 17120 bp, 17 predicted proteins | sample MGYA00511016_ERZ780223 | MGnify/ENA primary metagenome ERZ780223 (study PRJEB29588, sample SAMEA2159032) | human gut metagenome | biome: human gut; feature: human-associated habitat; material: faeces | place: Denmark | collected 2008/2010 ... | reverse complement strand
ACTTATTCTGTTCCGAACCCTGTTAAACCGTCAGCTGTGGATGAATCCTTTATCCGATGTCATGGGTGGCTGGGGCATCTGGGAGACTGTGAATGGCGAACAGAAGCTGACCACCGAGTGCATCGAGAACGTAATTATGATGGTGCCGTTTTCAGCTGTAGTGATGTGGACGTTCGGAAAGAAGATAGGAAACAGTTGGAAGAAGATACTGTGGTATAGCGGGAAGATAGCATTTATCTTTTCGATAAGCATTGAGATGCTACAATTATTGCTTCGCTTGGGTACGTTTCAGCTATCAGACATCTTCTATAACACAGTCGGTGGAATGATTGGCGGATTGATGTATTGTGCGGTGATGAATGCAAGAAAGCGTCTGTAAAACCGGATGAAATTGTGATATACTGGGAGCGGAAGCTCCCTACGCTGCTCTGATAAACACACACCTCTCCGTGGTGAGCAGTAGGCAACGATCTTATGGTCGGCGAAGATGTGAGAAAAGTAACTATCCATTTTGAAAAAATAATGGAGAAGCGTATTATGGAATTTCAAACAAATATTTTTGAAGGAGTAGAACCGCCATCAAGCAGTAAATACAATTTGATAGGTACAAAACTTCCAACGAGTCAAGATGTGTATTTTGTAAGCAAGTGGCATGAACTTTTTGAACGCTATGAAATGGCGAGAATATTTTTAAGTAAAACTGAGGAAGATAATTGGGATTACTGGTTTGATAAAGTAGATGATGAGGTTACCCAAAAAGGAATTGAATTAATGTTCAAAGCCCAAATGCTTGAAACAGCATTAATAAATTACAACATTCTAGTTGATTTAACATGGACGATGACGTATGTTTCAGCGGAATATGTTTTATACAAATTCGACAATGAAGGTAATGTGACTAATGCGGATGAAATCATTGGTATGCATTCGATTGAAAAGTCATTGGATATGTTGCGAAAGACAGAAAATGGAGTGAGTACGCCGCATGCAGAAGGTAATCCATTTCAATATCTTAAAGTAATGAGACCAGAATTTTCTGATGCAATTGATTTAATTATTGAGTTCTGGAAAGAATTTTCTGAGTCGAATATCAGAAATACATATAACTATATTAAGCACAAAGGTACTCCATGCTACAAGGAAATTGAAGCACTGAGAGATACTCGTTTTTTTAACCTCACTATAGGCAAGGAATCATATCCTACAGATATAAGAGATGTGAGAAAAGTTCTGTCAATAGACGAATTAATGGATGAGTTGAGAAAATTTGATAACGAAAAATTGTATCCGTATGTTGTTAGGCTGATTGAAAAACTGAAAATAGCAGTTTCTCCATCTCCAATGATAATATAATAGAATACATTCAAGTTGAAATCGAGGTGAGAGAATGAGTAATCTTGGATGGTATCAATGGATTACCACCGCTTCAAAGAAAGTTGGCGGTCCATTAAATCTCTTAGCAATAATTGGAGGCAGTTGTCTTGCTGTAGGTGGTACAGTGGGAAGCGTGATCACAAACAAATACAGAGATATTAAGGACAAAAAAGAGTTGAAAACTCTGGGAACATACTCCGTGAAAAAAGATGCGGAAATCAAGAAGATAAAATTGGTTTTGAAAACCGGTGATCAGATTGCCATTCTTGCAGCAGATGATGATTCGATCTTAATTGTAAAAAACGGAGATAAGGATAATCCGTATTTTGTGTCTGCTGATTTTTTGAAGGGATGTTCGGATTACAAGGGAAAGTGAGCATATTGCCCTCACCCAAACACAGTGTTATACTTAAACCATTAAAAAGAGGTTATCACCATGCCCAGAACGAAAGGCAGCAAAAACCGTCCCAAAACCAATACCGACTACGCATCCCAGATCGCGGAGAAGCAGGAGACTATTGCGTCTCTGAATACGGAAATCGCATCCATCCAGAAAGCGATTGAGGAGCAGAAGAACACACTGAAAGCGAAGAAGACTGCTCTGAAGAAGACCGAAAAAGAAGTGGCATCTCTGGAAGCGAAGAAGGCAAAGGCAGATGCTAAGACCGCTGAAGAAGCTAAGAAGGCAGAAGCCGAGAGTGTGGTTAAGAGATTATTAGCCAGCGGGATGAGTGCGGACGAGATCCTCGAAAAACTGAAATAAAACCATAAAACTATAAAACACACACGACCGTGTAGGAAAGGAAAGAATTAAATGGAAGAAATCGTAAAGTTCTTAAAAGAGGCTGAAACATATTATTTGGCAACGGTCGAAGGCGACCAGCCGAAAGTGCGTCCGTTTGGCACGGCACATATTTTTGAAGGAAAGCTGTACATCCAGACTGGCAAGAAGAAGGATGTTTCTAAGCAGCTGCATGCCAATCCGAAAGCAGAGTTGTGTGCATTCAAAGGCGGCGAGTGGATTCGTGTTTCCGGGGAACTGGTAGAAGATGACCGCATTGAGGCGAGAGAATCTATGTTGGATGCTTATCCGGCATTGAAGAAGATGTATGCCGCAGATGATGGCAACACTGAGGTCTTCTACTTCAAGAATGGTGTGGCTACCATTAGTTCTTTCACCCATGAGCCGAAAGTGATCAAGTTTTGATGATATGCCGTGTGGACAAAACTGAACTCCAGGAGTTCACACGGTATTTTTTGAAGGTTGTCGTATAGTTTATAACGAAAATAAAAGAAGAACAAAACAAATGGAGCGTGAGAAAATGAACTTATCAAAAATACATCATATTGCAATTATCGTATCTGACTACGAAGCCGCAAAGGATTTCTATGTGAACAAGCTGGGATTCTCTGTTATCAGAGAGAACTACCGTCCAGAGCGTAAAGACTGGAAGCTGGATCTGCGTGTTAACGAACACACAGAGCTGGAGATTTTTGCAGAAGAAAACCCGCCTAAGCGTGTGAACCGCCCGGAGGCCTGTGGGTTGCGTCACCTTGCGTTCTGCGTTGATAGCGTGGAACAGACAGTGAATGAGCTGGCGGAGGTTGGGATTGAATGTGAGCCGATTCGGGTTGACGATTATACCGGAAAGAAGATGACTTTCTTCCACGACCCAGACGGACTGCCGCTGGAATTGCATGAGTAAGGGATGGAGAGACAATGTGAACTATGGGAGAGAAAAGAGCGTATAAGCCCCGGAAACCCGGCGGCGGTCGGAAGAAGCTGAAGCCGGAGTACGATGCCAGGAAGAATCTGAAGGAGCAGATGGAAAGTGCTGTGGCACTTTATGAGGAGGAATGCTCCCTCCAAGACATCGCAGATGCTCTAGCTCTAAACCCCATCAAAGTAAGAAAGCTACTCATCACGGCCGGTGTGTATGAATCGGAAGTGGCAAAGAAGGTACAGGATACCTTTGAAGAATACCGAGAAACACAAGACTACAAAACCTCCATACTCTCAACTGCAAACACTCTTCAGCTTTCCAAAGCCTCCGTCACCTCATACCTGCCTTATAAAAAAGGCGTGTACTTTCCGAGTACAGCTGATAAAGAGAAGATCAGTGTTGGAGCAGAGCGGCAGAGGAGATACAAAGCAATGAAACGGTGGAGAACTGATCCGACAGAAGAGAACTTCTGGGGAGTGATTCTGGCCTATGCCGGGGTAAAATTAAAAACCTATTCCGGATTGCCATTTTCTTACGAAATTAAAAAGGGCAGGAACGGCGAGTATACAAAGGAACTCTGGATCGACCGCCGGGAAAACAGCAAAAGTCTGGCGTGGAGCTCGGTGCTGCTGACGCTGAAGAATATTAAAAGAGAAGTGGTAGACCGCCCAAAAGCGCTGGGCGATATTCGAGGCGTGACCTACATCTACGGGATGTTCTATCGGTTCGGTCTGATCGATGTGCCAGATGAGGTAAAGGAGAAGATGGGCCGTCCAAAAGCCCGCAAAAAATAGGTTGCTATGTACAGAAGTGTGCGGTAATATGTGCCGTAACTGAGGATGTGAATCTCAGTTGGGAAGGATGGTAGCATTATAGAAAAATTAAGAGAGATGCTGGAAGAGTACATGAAGAAAACGGAGCCGGAGTATTATTCGCCGGTGGAGAACCTGCTGGATCTGATCTACGAGCATTACACGGAGAATAATCCAGTAGAGAAAAACACAGCTGCCGGGAAAGTTGCAAAGGTCAAAGAAAAGGAACTGGAAGAGTGGCTGCGCAGCTTGGGCGGAATGAATAGACTTGTAGATGACTATGTTGGAGATAAGATTCCGCTCTGGGAAAAGATCATGGACCGGCAGGGGACGGTGTGCTGTGCATGGGAGAAGACTGCTTTTGAGGAAGGCCTGAAAGTCGGAATCAGGCTCATGATGGAAGCTATGAAGTAAGCACGATCTGCCCTATATAGTTTGAAATGAAAATCCCACCCTATGTACCGTACTTCTACATCATCAAGACCACTCCAGTTCAGCTTTTGGCCGCAGCGGTCACAGAAGAGTTGGTACTCATGCTCCATGGTGATTCCGCACCGCGGACACTTTGGAAACTTAGCACCCCACCTATACGAGCATATAACTTTCACTTTCCAAGACCATGAGGTTTTATAATAAAAATGTTCCATATCGAACAAAAATGCACTATTTCCCACACCATCTCCCAAAATCACTTCCGGCGAAATTTCAGCAAAAGAGGCAGCAGAGGAGCGCATCTGGGCAGGGCGAACGCCCCCGGCGGATGCCCCGGGCCCCGGACGCTCCGAGGAATGCACGCGATATCACATGAAAAATGTATACGCATAAAACGCACAAGGATGCAAAAACATCCCAAAATACAAAATTGCGAAAAAACTTGAAAATAACGCTGAAACGTGGTATAATCTTGATATGAACAAGCCGGTTTTGGTACGACAACGAGAACTCCTACACCTCTCAGATGGTCCGTACCATTAAGTACTTCGCTGAGAACTGCTAATCGCGTTCTTGTGCTCAGAAGTGCTTGAGGTGTCGTGCTGAAAAGCACGGATGCCAATAAGTGAGTCCGACACCCTTCCTTTTACGGGTTTCCGTGAGAGGAAGGGTGTTTTTTGTTTATCTTTGCTTGCTGTTCGGCCTGCTTCATGATACAATAAAACAGAAGCCGCAGAACATTTTATAGTTGTGTCGTAGGAGCGAAAGCCATGAGAGCATTCGAAAAACTGAACATTGCCGTTGCGGGCACAGGCTATGTCGGCCTGTCCATCGCCACCCTGCTGAGCCAGCACCACCATGTCACCGCTGTGGACATCGTGCCGGAGAAGGTGGAGCAGATCAACCACAAAAAGTCTCCCATTCAGGATGACTACATTGAACGATACCTTGCGGAAAAGGATCTCGACCTGACCGCTACGCTGGACGGGGAAGCGGCCTACCGGGACGCGGACTTCGTGGTCATTGCCGCCCCAACCAACTACGACAGTCGGAAGAACTTCTTCGATACCTCTGCGGTGGAGACGGTCATCCAGCTGGTGATGAAGGTGAACCCCGAGGCCATCATGGTCATCAAGTCCACCATCCCGGTGGGCTTCACGGCTTCGGTTCGGGAAAAATATCAGTGCAGGAACATCATCTTCAGCCCGGAGTTTCTGCGGGAGTCCAAAGCGCTGTATGACAATCTCTACCCCAGCCGCATCATCGTGGGCACGGATATGCAGGACGACCGCCTTGTGGAGGCGGCCCACACCTTCGCCCATCTGCTGCAGGAGGGGGCCATCAAGAAAGATGTCGAGACCCTCTTCATGGGCTTTACAGAGGCAGAGGCCGTCAAACTGTTTGCAAACACATATCTGGCGCTCCGCGTCTCCTTCTTCAACGAGCTGGACACCTATGCCGAGATGAAGGGCCTTGACACCCAGAAGATCATCGAGGGCGTCTGCCTCGACCCCCGCATCGGCACACATTATAATAACCCCAGCTTCGGCTACGGCGGCTACTGCCTGCCCAAGGACACAAAGCAGCTTCTCGCCAACTACGCCGACGTGCCCGAGAACCTCATCGAGGCCATCGTGGAGTCCAACCGCACCCGCAAGGACTTTATCGCCGACCGGGTGCTTCAGATGGCGGGCTACTACAGCTATGGGGAGGAGAACGAGTACGACGCAAGGGAGGAGAAGCCCGGCGTCATCGGCGTCTACCGCCTGACCATGAAGGCGAACTCCGACAACTTCCGTCAGTCCTCCATTCAGGGCGTCATGAAGCGGATCAAGGCCAAGGGCGCGACCGTCATCATCTACGAGCCGACGCTGGAGAACGGCACGACCTTCTTTGGCAGCGAGGTGGTAAACGACCTTGAGGCGTTCAAAAAGCGGAGTCAGGCCATCATTGCCAACCGCTATGACAGCTGCCTTGATGATGTACAGGAGAAGGTCTACACCCGCGACCTGTTCCGGAGAGACTGAGCCTCGCAGCCCGGCTTTGTCGGGCGGACGCGGGATGGAAAGGTTGCTCTTTGTCAAGCCACTGTCAAAATAGACACAATTCCAGAATATCCCGGGAAAAGTTTGTTAATAAATTATCCATCCGCCGTCCTTGCAATACACACACATTTTGTTTATAATAGTGTCATAGGGGTCAAGGCCCCGAGAGTGAGCGAAATTCGATTCCGAAGAATGAATTGAGAGGAGAATAATCACTATGGGTTTAGGTAAAAAGACGATCGACGATCAGAACTACTGCGGCAAGAAGGTCCTTGTCCGCTGCGATTTCAACGTCCCCATGAAGGACGGCGTCATCACCAACGAGAACCGTATCAATGCGGCTCTGCCCACCATCCAGAAGCTGGTCAATGACGGCGCAAAGGTCATCCTGTGCAGCCATCTGGGCAAGCCGAAGAACGGCCCCGAGGCAAAGTTCAGCCTCGCACCCGTTGCTGTGGCTCTGAGCGCAAAGCTGGGCAAGACCGTCGTGTTTGCTGACGACGACAACGTCGTGGGCGAGAATGCAAAGGCTGCTGTCGCTGCCATGAACAACGGCGACGTCGTCCTGCTGCAGAACACCCGTTTCCGCAAGGAAGAGACCAAGAACATCCCCGAGTTCTCTCAGGAGCTGGCTTCTCTGGCCGACGCTTATGTTGACGATGCATTCGGCAGCTGCCATCGTGCACACTGCTCCACCGCAGGCGTCACCGACTACATCAAGGACACCGCTGTCGGCTACCTGATGGAGAAGGAGATCAAATACCTCGGCAACGCCGTGAACGATCCCGTCCGTCCCTTCACCGCCATTCTGGGCGGCGCAAAGGTCGCTGACAAGCTGAATGTCATCTCCAACCTGCTGGAGAAGGTCGATACTCTCATCATCGGCGGCGGCATGGCCTACACCTTCATCAAGGCACAGGGCTATGAGGTCGGCAAGAGCCTGTGCGACGACTCCAAGCTGGACTACTGCAAGGAGATGATGGCAAAGGCTCAGGAGAAGGGCGTCAAGCTGCTCCTGCCCGTCGATACTGCCTGTGTCGAGAACTTCCCTGACCCCATCGACGCTCCCGTCGAGACCACCGTTGTCCCTGTCACCGCCATCCCGGCTGACATGGAGGGCTGCGACATCGGCCCCGAGACCATGAAGCTGTTCGCCGATGCGGTCAAGGCTTCCAAGACCGTCGTCTGGAACGGCCCCATGGGCGTCTTCGAGAACCCGACTCTGGCAGCTGGCACTCTGGCTGTGGCCAAGGCAATGGCTGAGAGCGACGCTACCACCGTCATCGGCGGCGGCGACAGCGCAGCAGCTGTCCAGCAGATGGGCCTGGGCGACAAGATGACCCACATCTCTACCGGCGGCGGCGCTTCTCTGGAGTATCTGGAGGGCAAGGAGCTGCCTGGTATCGCTGTGATCCAGAACGCATAAGCATCTGAACCAGCATCACTGAGGTGCGGCGGCATATACGCCGCCGCACTTTTTATTTTGGGTAATAAGATCTCTCAGGCTTGCCGACGCTCGCCAGCTCCCCATCCGGGAGGCAGGAGATGTCGTTTATCCTGCCTCTCCTGCCGGGAGAGGCGGCACCGAAGGCGGCGGGGAGGTATTTTGTGATAAGGAGATCGTTAGAATGGATAAGGCAAAGCGTAAGGCAATCATTGCAGGCAACTGGAAGATGAACAAGACCGCCACTGAGGCAGCCAAGCTGGTGGACGAGCTGATCCCCGCCGTCAAGGATGCTTCCTGTGAGGTCGTTATCTGCACCCCCTACACCGATCTGGTCACCGCTGTGGAAAAGACCAAGGGCACCAACATCCATGTGGGTGCTGAGAATGTCCACTTTGAGAAGTCCGGTGCGTTCACCGGCGAGATCAGCGCCGATATGCTGGTGGATCTGGGTGTGGAGTACGTCATCGTCGGCCACTCCGAGCGCCGCCAGTACTTTGCAGAGACCGACCAGACCGTGAACAAGCGCGCTCTGGCTGCCCTGAATGCGGGCCTGAAGGTCATCATCTGCGTGGGCGAGAGCCTGCAGCAGCGCGAGGAGGGCGTGACCGAGGAGCTGGTGCGGATGCAGACCAAGATCGCCCTGCGCGACGTGACCGCCGAGCAGATGGCAAATGTGGTCATTGCCTACGAGCCCATCTGGGCCATCGGCACCGGCAAGACCGCGACCGCTGACCAGGCCGAGGAGGTCTGCGCTCAGATCCGCAAGGTCATCGGCGAAGTGTACGGCGAGGCTGTGGCCGAGGCTGTCACGGTCCAGTACGGCGGCAGCATGAATGCCAAGAACTGCGAGGAGCTGCTGAGCAAGAAGGATGTGGACGGCGGTCTGATCGGCGGCGCATCTCTGAAGGCTCCTGATTTTGCTGTTATCGTCAATGCCGCTTCCAACGGCTGAGAAAGTCCTCTGACCTGTTTTCCCAGCGCCCGGCTGCGCCGTTTTTCCAGCGCTGTGCCGGGCGCTATTTGTTCTAAATCAAAGGAGATTCAACGTTATGTCCAAGAAACCTGTACTTCTGTGCATCATGGATGGCTTTGGCTGGGTGCCCAACGAGACCTACGGCAATGCTGTGGTCGCCGCAAAGACCCCCCATCTGGATGCCCTGATGGCAAAATATCCCATGACCACCATCGAGGCCTCCGGCATGGCTGTCGGCCTGCCCGATGGTCAGATGGGCAACTCTGAGGTGGGCCACACCAACATGGGCGCTGGCCGCATCGTTTACCAGCAGCTGACCCTCATCACCAAGTCCATCCGGGATGGTGAGATGTTCAAGAACCCCGTGCTGGTCAAGAACATGAAGGCTGCCATTAAGGCAGGCAAGGCCATCCACCTGATGGGCCTGGTGGGCACCGGTGGTGTCCACAGCCACGCTGATCACTGGTTCGGCGTGCTGGAAATGGCAAAGCACATGGGCGCAAAGGAAGTCTACCTGCACTGCATCACCGATGGCCGTGATACCGACCCCCACGCCGGCAAGGGCTTCCTGGCTGACCTGCAGGCCAAGCTGGATGAGCTGGGCGTTGGCAAGATCGCCAGTGTTTCCGGCCGTTACTACGCTATGGACCGCGACAACAACTGGGACCGCGAGGAGAAGGCTTACGCCGCATTTGTCTACGGTGAGGGCAACCACGCTGCCAACGCTGCCGAGGCCATTGAGGCATCCTATGCTGCCGATAAGACCGACGAGTTCGTTCTGCCCTGCGTCACCTGCGAGGGCGGCCGCGTGCAGGATGGCGATACCGTCATCTTTATGAACTTCCGTCCCGACCGTGCCCGCCAGATGACCCGCATCTTCTGCGATGACGACTTCAAGGGCTTCGAGCGTCGCGGCGGCCGCAAGCAGGTCAACTATGTCTGCATGGCCGAGTACGATGCCACCATGCCCAACTGCGAGGTCGCCTATCCTCCCGTGGAGCTGAAGAATGTTCTGGGCCAGTACCTGTCCGAGAACGGCAAGACCCAGCTGCGCATTGCCGAGACCGAGAAGTATGCACACGTCACCTTCTTCTTCAACGGCGGTGTGGAGGCTCCCTACGAGGGTGAGGACCGCTGCGTCATCCCCAGCCCGAAGGTTGCCACCTACGACCTGCAGCCCCAGATGAGCGCCCCTGAGGTGGCTGCTGAGTGCGTCAAGCGCATCGAGAGCGGCAAGTATGATGTGATCATCCTGAACTTTGCCAACTGCGACATGGTCGGCCACACCGGCGTGTTCGATGCCGCTGTCAAGGCCGTTGAGGCTGTGGATACCGCTGTGGATCAGGTGGTCACCGCTGTGCTGAACGCAGGAGGCTGCGCCTTTATCACGGCTGACCACGGCAACGCCGAGAAGATGATGAACCCGGACGGCACTCCCTTTACCGCCCACACCACCAACGTGGTGCCCTTTGTGGCCGTTGGCTGCGGCGATGTGAAGCTGCGCGAGGGTGGCTGCCTGGCAGATATCGCCCCCACCATGCTGCCCTATATCGGCCTGCCTGTCCCCGCTGAGATGACCGGCAAGAGCATCATCGTGGAGTAAGCACTCCGCAAATCGCTTTCCTGAAACGCAAAAAGACCTCCCCGTGCAGGTGCTGCCTGCATGGGGAGGTCTTTTGCTGTATCGCTTAGTAGTGCAGCTGGTCAGCGGTCAGTGCTTCCAGCACCGGCAGCATGGCGGCTGCCTCGGCCTTGGCGGCGGGCAGATCCATATCGCGGTAGTTGCCGCATTCCACCTCGCTGGCACCGGGGATATCCCCCTCAAAGGCGGCCATGAAGCGGAAGGAATCCACGGTCAGCTCCAATGCCTGCGCCGGGGTCAGCCCGCGGGTGAGCAGGTAGAAGCCGGTGCGGCAGCCCATGGGGCCAACGTAGATCACGCCGTCCTTCACCGCGCTGTTGCGGGCGTAGGTGGCAAACAGGTGCTCCAGCGTGTGGGCAGCACCGGTGGTCAGATAATCGCCCTGATTGGGCTTCTTCATCCGGATGTCCCAGGTCAGCACATCACCATCCTGGCGGCTCAGGTACATGCCCCGGTCCAGTTTGGTGTGATCGACACAGAAGCTTGCAATGCGTTCCATGATGTTCTCCTTCGGAATCAGGCCTGCAGGCGCTGGACACTGCCGTGGGCACAATCCACAGCGATATCCAGGCCGTCGCGGATGTGGCTGCAGGCACCTGCGGCACCCACGATGGTGGGCTTGAGCAGGGAGTTGCCCACGATGGCAGCGTGGCTGTTCAGGCCGGGCTCCTCGACCACCAGAGCGGCGGCATCGCGGACATAGCCCAGCATCTCGTTGGTGGTGGAGGGAACGACCAGTACCATGCCGGGGCGGAACTTTGCCTTGACCTCCTCCAGAGTGCGGCAGACGCAGGCCTTGCCGCTGGCGGAGACCAGATCGGTCTTGCCGCGGCCCACGCCCACACCGGTGGCCAGGCAGTTGCCCACCATGTGGATCTTGATCATGTTGGTGGTGCCGGAAACGCCCACAGGCACGCCTGCGGTCACAACGGCCAGCTCGCCGTTGTGCAGGTAGCCGTTCTTCTCGGCCAGAGCGGTGGACATCTCGATCAGCTCATCGGTGCTGTGGGCGGGGCCCATCAGCAGGGAAGTGATGCCCCAGCTCAGGGAGAGCTGACGCTGCACCTGCTCGTCCATAACGCAGGCAATGATGGGCTGCTTGGGGCGGTACTTGCTCAGCAGGCGGGCGGTGTTGCCGGATTCGGACACGGTGACGATGGCGGCAGCGTTCACGTCCTTGGCGGTCAGGCAGGCAGCGTGAGCGGTTGCATCGCTGACGCTGATCTGGATCTCGGCGTGGCGCTGGGCGCGGTAGTGCTCCTCGTTCTCGGTGCGCTCTGCAATGGCGGACATGGTCTTGAGGGCCTCCACGGGGTAGTCACCGGCAGCGGTCTCACCAGACAGCATGATGGCAGAGGTGCCATCGTAGATGGCATTTGCCACGTCGGAGATCTCGGCACGGGTGGGGCGGGGGTTGACCATCATGCTGTCCAGCATCTGGGTGGCAGTGACGATGGGCTTGCCGAAGGAGAAGGAGCGGTCGATGATGTCCTTCTGGATGCCGGGCAGCTCGGTGAAGTCGATCTCAACGCCCAGGTCACCACGGGCCACCATGACGGCATCGGCTGCGGAGAGGATGCTGTCGATGTTGTTCACACCCTCGCGGTTCTCGATTTTGGCAATGATACGGATGTTGGAATCGTACTCATTCAGCAGGTTGCGGATGTCGTACACATCCTGTGCGGTGCGCACAAAGGAAGCAGCGATGAAGTCAAAGCCGTTCTGCACGCCAAAGATGATGTCCTCGCGGTCCTTCTGGCTCAGGTAGGGCATGGACAGATGCACGCCGGGCACATTGACACCCTTTTTGGTCTTGATCTTGCCGCTGTTCAGCACGGTGCAGATGATGTCGGTGTCGGTGACCTGCTCAATGTGCAGCATGATCAGGCCGTCGTCCAGCATGATGGTGCCGCCGGGCTGCACGTCCTGGGGCAGATCCTTGTAAGTGACGGAGCAGATCTCCTTGGTGCCTTCCACCTCGCGGGTGGTCAGGGTAAAGGTCTGGCCGGCTTCCAGCATCTCCACACCGTTCTTGAACTCCTTCAGGCGGATCTCGGGGCCCTTGGTGTCCAGCAGGGCGGCAACGGGCTTGCCCAGCTCCTCACGCAGCGCCTTCAGCTTTGCCAGACGGCCGCCATGCTCCTCGTAGGAACCGTGGGAGAAGTTGAAACGGGCCACGTTCATGCCGTTTGCAATCAGGTCGCGCAGGACATCGCCCTTATCGGTAGAAGGGCCCAGGGTGCAGATGATCTTCGTTTTTCTCATAAAATACCTCCAACGTTCACGCTATAATGCTCTCTATCTTGACGCAGCAGCCCAAGCTGGCTGCTCTCTGGCGGGCAGTGATTGCTTTGCGCCCGCGGCGGCAGTATACGCCAATATGGCTGTTTCAAAAAACCATACCACTATACATTATAAGCTCTTGGATACAATAGCGCAAGAAAAATCTTTGCAAAGAAACTGCTAAGATTTCATCAGGTTTGAACAAAAAACTTTCCACCGCAAAGCGCTTGCATAACCGGCGGGATTTGCTTATAATGAAGGTAAGCAAAAGTGCGACTGTTCCGGGGCAGCCCCGGAGGAAAATGGAGTGAAAACATATGGAAAAGCGTGTATTTTTGATCGTACTGGACAGCTTTGGCATCGGTGCGGAGCCGGATGCAGCCGCCTTTGGTGACGAGGGCACCAACACGCTGGGGGCCATTGCAGGGCATCCCAATTTCAACTGCCCCAACCTGAAAAAGCTGGGCCTGTTCAACATTGACGGTGTGACCGCGGGCGAAAAGACCGACGCGCCCGCCGGTGCCTTTGCCCGCCTGCAGGAGCAGAGCATGGGCAAGGATACCACCATCGGCCACTGGGAGATCGCCGGTGTGGTCAGCCCGAACCCGCTGCCCACCTTCCCCAACGGCTTCCCGGAAGAGCTCATTCAGGAGTTTGAGGCAAAAACCGGCCACAAAGTCCTCTGCAATCTGCCTTATTCCGGCACCGAGGTGCTGAAGGACTACGGCGAGCAGGCCATGAAGGAAAATGCCCTCATCGTCTACACCAGCGCCGACAGCGTGTTCCAGGTGGCTGCCCACGAGGAGCTGGTGCCCGTGCACGAGCTTTACCGCTACTGCGAGATCGCCCGTGAGATGCTGAAGGGCGCGTACGGCGTGGGCCGTGTCATCGCCCGGCCCTTCCTGGGCAGCAGCGCCGAGACCTTCTACCGCACCACCAACCGCCACGACCTGAGCCTGAAGCCGCCCCGTGCCACCATGCTCGACCTGCTGAAGGAGGCCGGCAGGGATGTCATCGCCGTGGGCAAGATCTTTGATATCTTTGACGGACAGGGCGTGACCGAAAAGATCAAGACCACCGGCAACACCAATGGCATCGCCTTCACCAAGGCATTGCAGACCCGGGATTTCGAGGGTCTGGCCTTTGTGAATCTGGTGGATTTTGATATGCTCTACGGCCACCGCCGCAATGTGCCCGGCTATGCCGCCGCCGCCACCGAATTTGACCGCTTCCTGGCCGACTTCATCCCCGGGATGCGGGAGGGCGACCTGCTGATGATCACCGCCGACCACGGCTGTGACCCCTCCTACACCAAGACCACCGACCATACCCGCGAGTATGTGCCGTATCTGGTCTGCGGCAAGGGCGTGAAGCCCGGTGTGGATCTGGGCACCCGGCTCTGCTTTGGCACCATTGCACAGACCGTGTGTGAATATCTGGGCGTGGATGCTTCCAGCCTGGACGGCCACAGCGTGCTGCAGGAGATCCTGAAGTAATATCGGCCCTCTCAGTCACGCGACAGCGTGACCGAGAGGGCTATTTTTTGTGCAAAGTCTTGAACAATATAGTCAATTGTGGTAGACTAGCACGTGCACGCCCGGTGCGTACAAGGTTTACGCCGGGCGCAGGAATTGATATGGTTTCAGAATAGAAGGAGACTATCACATGAGAATCAATCGTACTCTGGGTCTGGCACTGACCGCTGCTGTGCTGGCTGTTGCCATGACTGGCTGCTCCAATAGTGCATCTTCCACCGCATCCTCCACCGCATCCTCCGCTGCTTCCAGCGAGGCTGCTTCCTCTGTGGCCGCTTCCAGCGAAGTTGCCGAGAGCGAGGCCGCTGCCGCCAGCGTTGTCAGCACCGAGGATCTGGATGTGAACGGCACCACCTACTCCGCTGACTGCTACGGCGAGTTCACCCTGTCCAACGGCGACACCATGAAGCTGTGGAAGGTGAAGGACGCATACGCAGACCTGAGCGCTCTGCCCATGAAGGGCATGGCCGAGGAGTTCCCCATCGAGGCCGAGGCCGAGCAGATCTATGTTGCTGACGTGACCAGCAACGGCGAGACCACCCGCCAGTATCTGCGCACCGACAAGGCTGGCCGCAACGGCACTGTCTCTGTCAAGACCTTTGAGCTGGGCGACGCTGAGTAATCGCGCTTCCCTGTAAGATCAGCAGACAACAAGCCCCGGACCTTTTGCAAGGCCCGGGGCTTGTGCTGTTTTATCCTGTTTTATTCTCCGCTGCTGCTGGAACCGAACAGGGCATCCAGCACGGTGGAAGCGGCCTGATGCAGGGAGTTGGCAGCAGATTCCACCTGCTCCTGCGTGGGCAGAGAGATAGAAGGTGTTTCTGCTCCACCGGTGGATTCACTGCTGGCTTCACTCTCGGCAGGTGCTTCGGTGGAAGCCTCGCTCTCGGCAGGCGCTTCGGGGGTGGGTTCTGCGGGCTGCTCGTCGGCAGGCTGTTCCGCAGGCACGCTCTCGGCAGGTTCCTCCACAATGACGCTGTCGGGCGATTCCTCCACAGAGGTGCCCGCGTTGGGGTCAGCTGTGGGGGTGAATACCTCGGTCTTTTCGGGGGTCTGCTGGGTATCGCTCACGGTGCCCTCGCCGCCCAGAACGGATGCGATCAGCTCCTTGGCCTGGTTGACGGAGTTCTCATCCGGCTTCATCACATAGAGGCTCTGACCCTTTGCGGAGTAGCACTGGGAGCTCTTGCCGCTGGTGCCGGTCACGGCATAGCTCTGGATGTCCCAGTCAGACAGGCTTGCCAGCTGCATCCGCACCAGTGCGGAGATCTGCTCCTGAGAAAGGCTGGTCACAAAGCAGTCGGACACAGCATCCATCAGCTTGGAGAAGCTCATCAGCACGGTGGGAGATTTGATCTTGTTCATCATGGCATCGATGACTTTCATCTGGTTGATGCCACGCTGGATATCGCCGGAGGCAAAGGCGTGACGCTCACGGGCAAAAGCCAGAGCGCTCTTGCCGTCCAGATGGTTCCAGCCCTCGGCAAAGGTGGTGGGGTCATAGTAGCCGGGGCTGCCCACCGAGGTGAACGCCTGATCGGAGTAGACATCCACGCCGCCCACGGCATCGATGATGCTGATGAAGCCCGCAAAGTTGATGCGGAGGTATTGGTCCACATTGACCCCGTACAGGTTGCCCAGGGTTGCCATGCTGGTCTCCACGCCGTACAGACCGGCATGGGTCAGCTTGTCCTTGCTGTTGGTGCCCGCCAGATCAACGTAGTAATCGCGGGGGGTGTTGATGAGCGCCACCCGTTTGGTGGAGGGGTTGACCACGGCAAGGATGTTCACATCGCTGCGGGCCTTTTCGGTCAGTTCGCCGCGGTTGTCCACGCCGCTCAGGTAGACCACAAAGGGCTCCTTGGTGATCTTGTTGGCCTCGGTGCCGGTGACAAGGCCGGAGGTCACGTTGTCCAGTGCACTCAGGCCCTGCTGCGCCCAGACACAGCCCAGCGCCAGAAAGGCGCACAGGAACACCGAGAACACCCGGGATACCTTGCGGGGGGCGCTGTACTCCTGGCAGCGCTTGACCAGCAGCCAGAACAGCACCAGCAGCGCCGCAATGATGACCAGATACAGCGCGGGCAGCATCTGGGTGCGCCAGAGCTGGAAGAAGGCCGCAATGCTCAGAATGGCTTGTACGATCAGCAAAACAGTACCTCGTTTCGGGTTGGCCGCGCCGGTATCTGCATCCGGCCTGCGGCGGGGGGGCTTTGACTCCGGGGCAGGCCCGCCGGTATGCTTCGGCGGCTTGGGCGGTGCAGGCGGCGGGGTGGGAGCGGCAGTTTCCGGCGCAAAAAAGGCCGAGCTGTCCACCTCCACAGTCTTTTCTTCCGGTGGGCGGTGGCCCCGGTGGATGTGCCGGGTGCTGTCATCGTCCGTGTGGGAACGGGAAGTTTCATCAAACATAGGAATTCTCCTTTTTGACATGTCCTCAGGCAAGGGGCACGATGGTCAGAACGGCCCGTGCCGGCAGGCAGGTGGCCGTCTGATCCTCCTGCGAGATCCAGCCAAAGCTTTCGCAGATGTGGTCAGGGCAGGGGGAATCAATGAACCGTGCCGCGCCGTCTTTGACCTCGATGTGCACCGTCAGATAGCCGGTGTCGATGTCATAGACGGCATCCTTGTCCAGAGAGAGCTTCTGCACCGTGTTCGCATCGCCGTAGATCAGCTCCGCGCCCAGGGTGCTGCCGCTCTGCCCGGCACTGCGGAGGTAAAAAAGCACCCCCGCGATCACCAGAATAACAGCGGCGAACAGTAAATTGACCCAGAGATTTTTTTTCTGCTTCATGGCTCAGGCATCCTTCTGGGGGAACAGCTGTTCCAGCTCGGCCAGCCACAGTGCGGCACAGG
>ERZ780223.2176-NODE-2176-length-17126-cov-4.564349_pt1 | contig 17126 bp, 8 predicted proteins | sample MGYA00511016_ERZ780223 | MGnify/ENA primary metagenome ERZ780223 (study PRJEB29588, sample SAMEA2159032) | human gut metagenome | biome: human gut; feature: human-associated habitat; material: faeces | place: Denmark | collected 2008/2010 ... | reverse complement strand
GGTCGGTGACGATGCCGCTGCGCACGGGGTCCCCGTCGCGGAGCACCGTCCAACGCAGGTAGCAGTTGTCGAGCGGCCGGAAGAAGTTTTCATTGAAAACCGTCAGCGTGCGCCGGTCTTCGCCGAGTGTCGTCCAGACGGGCTGCTGCCAGTAGCGGGCCTCGTGCATGTGGGGATTCGGAACGCGGTCGGGCGAGATCAGCCCGTTGTCGCAGAAATTCCAGTCCGAGGCGTCGTAGGGATTCCAGTCGCCGCCGTAGCCGTAGATCATGGCGCCGTTTTTACCCGTTTTGCGCAGCGACTGGTCCACGAAGTCCCAGATGAATCCGCCCTGATATTTCGGTTCGCGGCGGATCAGCTCCCAGTACTCCCTGAATCCGCCCATCGAGTTGCCCATGGCGTGGGCGTATTCGCACTGGATCAGCGGTTTGGCGGGATTCTCGGCGAGGTATTTCTCACACCGCTCGTAGTCCCAGTACATCGGGCAGATAATGTCCGTGTTGCGGCCGCCGTTGTTGTAGACCGCACGTTCGTAATGGACCGGCCGCGAGGGGTCGTAAGCCTTGATCCAGTCGTAGCAGGCGTCGAAATTCGCGCCGTCGCCCGCCTCATTGCCCAAAGACCACACGATGACGGAGGGATGGTTGATATTGCGTTTGACATTGCGCTCGTTGCGCTCCAGATGTGCCTTGGCGTAAGCCGGATCTTTGGCCAGCGTCTTTTCGTCGAAACCCATGCCGTGCGATTCGATGTTCGCTTCGGCCACGAGGTAGATGCCGTAGCGGTCGCAGAGCGCGTACCAGCGGGCGTCGTCCGGGTAGTGGCACGTGCGCACGGCGTTGAAATTGTTCTCCTTGAGGATGCGGATGTCCTCGATCATCCGCTCTTCCGAGACGACATACCCGCCGTCGGGGTCCATTTCGTGACGGTTGGCGCCTTTGATAAGCACGGGCTGTCCGTTCACCAGCAGCTGTCCGCCCTCGATCTTCACCTCGCGGAAGCCCGTGTGCAGGGGGATGATTTCGATCGTTTTTCCGGCCGAATCTTTCAGGGTCACCGTGACGCCGTAGAGCGCGGGAATCTCCGCCGACCACGGCTGCACCCGCCCGGCGTCGAGCACGAGACGGGCTATCGTACCGAAGAGTTTCGCCGTTTCAGAAGCTACGGCCTTGCCGTCGGGGTCCGTGAGGGTCACCTCCGCCGTGCAGCCTTTGGCCGCTGCGGGGAGAGCCAGCTCCACGGAGAGCCGGCCGCGGGTGTAGTTCTCCGAGAGGGTCGCGTCGAGCCGCACGTCGGCGATATGGCGTTTGTCGCGGGCATAGAGGAAGCAGTCGCGGCCCACGCCCGAGAGGCAGAAGAAGTCCTGATCTTCGAGATAGGTGCCGTCGCACCAGCGGAAGACCTGGAAGGCGAAGAGATTCTTGCCGGGCTTCACGAAGCGCGTGATGTCGAACTCGCATTCGAGCTTCGAATCCTCGCTGTAACAGACGAACCGTCCGTTGACCCACAGGTAGATGTTCGAGGTGACGGACCCGAACCGGGCGATGACCTGCTTGTCCGACCACGAGGCCGGGATCTCGATTTCGCGGCGGTACGAGCCGACATGGTTTTCTTTTATCGGCACGTAAGGCGGATTGTTTTCGAATTGTTCGCGCCATGCGTAGCCGACGTTGAGATATTGCGGATCGCCGTAGCCGTTCAGCTCCCACAGTCCCGGAACGGGCATCTCGCCCCACGCCCCGTCGTTGAAGCCGGGACGGAAGAAGTCCGTGGGACGCTGGTCGGCGTTGCGGACCCACGAGAATTTCCACGTCCCGTCGAGGTCGAGGAAGCGTTCCGAGACGCGCGGGTCGCCCTTCCGGGCGGATTCTGCGGATTCGTAGGCGAAATACGAAGCCCGCATCGGCAGGCGGTTGATTTCGTTCACCGCGGGATCGAGCCATTCCGTAAAGGTCTGGGCAAAAACTGCAACTGTAAGTATCGTCAGCAAAAAGGTTAAAAAGAGTCTTTTCATTCGAATATTCTATTTCGTGATTTTCAATGCGAACCCACCTCCGGGTGCGAGGTGTATCTTCAGGGGTTCGGCGGTGTCGATACGGATCGTTTCGCGTTTGTAGTCCGAGGCTTTTCGGTCGGCGTTCGCGCCGTCGCGGAAGATCGTCGCCTCGACCGTGCCGCCGATGCCCAGCGGTGCGAGATCGACCTCCACGTCGCGCGGCGTCCAGTCCGTGATAGCGCCGACGTACCACGTATCTCCGCTGCGGCGCGCCGTGACGATGTATTCGCCCATGCGTCCGCCGAGAATGCGCGTCTCGTCCCACACGGTCGGAATCGCGGCGATGAACTCCGTGCATTCCGCCTCGCGCAGGTAGTTCGTCGGCGAGTCGCACAGCATGTTCAGCGGCGAGGCCAGCACCGCATAAAGCGCCAATTGGTGACAACGGGTCCCTTGGCTCATCGGCTCCGAATTAACAGGACGATAGTTGTCGCGCGAGGCATTGCGCATGGCTCCCTGCGTGTAATCCATCGGTCCGGCGACCTGACGGATGAAGGGGATTGTCGCGTCGTACTTCATCTGGTCGATCGTGGCCGCGCTCCACTTCATCTGCTCCAGTCCGTGCACACCTTCGAAGTTCAGCACGTTGGGCCATGTGCGGTTCAACCCCGCGGGCTTGTGCGTGCCGTGCAGGTCGAGCACCAGCCCGTATCGGGCGGCCGTTTCGGCAGCACGGTAATTGAAGGCGGTCATCAACTGGTCGTCGCGGTCCATGAAGTCTACCTTGAAGCCCTTGACACCCATCTCCGCATAGTGTTTGCAGACCCGCTCCATATCACGGTCGAAAGCCCAGTACCCGGCCCAGAGGATGATGCCTACGTTTTTCGATGCGGCATAGTCGATGATTCGCCGTAAATCGATGTCCGTATTGATCTCAAAAAGATCCTCGCCATGGCGTGCGGCCCAGCCGTCGTCCATAATCACGTATTCGATCCCCTGCGAGGCGGCGAAGTCGATGTAATACTCATAGGTCTCGGTATTGATTCCGGCACGGAAGTCCACGCCCGAGATGTTCCAGGCGTTCCACCAATCCCAAGCCACCTTGCCGGGCCGAATCCACGACGTGTCGTCGATCTTCGAGGGCTCGGCGAGCAGCCAGCTCAAATCGCTCGCGGCGAGACCGGCATCCGTACCCACCACGGCGATGCGCCACGGAAGCGTGCGCGGGCCCTCGATCCGGGCGATGTAATCAGCCCGCTCCTTGACGAGGACCTCGATATTATTATAGCCGCCGGGCTCGCACCGCAGCGGATACGGAGCGAAACGCCCCTCCAGAGAAGTGCCGCCGTCGCCGTTGTAGAGGTACATGCCCGGGTAATCGTCGAGATTCGTCTCGGTGAAGCAGATGTTCATCCCGTCGTTCGCATGCACCACGGCAGGCAGGAAGATCAAACGGCCGGAGTCGAGCTTCGAGAGCGTCGTTTCGGTATATACATTCTCGAAAGAGTTGTGCCATTGGGCATCGATCGAACCCGCATTGTCGCGCACGTACGGAACTGTTACCGCGCAATCGGTCGGAAAGCGGTAGTCGGCCTGCTCCGAGGCGATCTCGAACGGATCCTTCGCAGTAGTGGCGAAGCGGTACGCGACACCGTCGTCGTAAACGCGAAACTCCACAGACCAGTTGTCCCGCATCTTCAGCGTGAGACCGTTATAATGGTCGCGAACCGTCGAGGAGCGGTAAAAAGGCGAGGAAAGCACGGCGTCGGAACTCGTGCGAACGGCTTTCGCTATGCGGGCAGAAGAACCCCACACGCGGCCGTCGGAGAGTTTCAAACCGATCGCGGATGGCTGCATTAGCGTCTGTCCGTCATACTCGATGTCGTAAGTCAGCGCATCGCCCAACGCGACGGTCGTTGTCAAACGCCCGTCCGGTGAGGTGAGCCGATAGGCTGGCCGGGCACCCTGCGCCGCGGCGCCCGTAAAAATAAGGATCAGGATCAGTAGTTTTTTCATATCGATTCTATTTTAACTTATACAATTCATCTCTGGAAATAATTTCATTTCGTCAATAGCATCATCGGACATCGGCTGCCGATATCAGCGGATAGGGGTCTTCTCCAACCCAGCCGAGTCCCGCATCGCAATTCTTCGCTACGATCTTATCGGCGAATTTCACCCGTACAGTCACTGGTCGCGACGTATTGACATGCACCCGTGCGATGCATTTTTCAGCAGGCCGGACATGGAGCACTCCGTCCCCGGCAAGGCGTGCCGAACAATTTCGGCACGAAACATCGCCTTCGGCATCCAGAATCACAAATCCCGTCGTCAGCACGCTCTCCTCCATCGCCTTGAATATCTCGTGCACCGTATGGTCGCTGCCTCCGCCGTATCGGCCGAAAACTCCGAGCCCTTCCTCGTTTTCGGGCCGCATCCACGGCGTAATCGGATCGAGATACTGCTCGCCGACGACAACATCTTTCGTCTTCCACGTATAAGGCTCGTCGCCCGGCACGCACAATGCGCCATCGACATAGGGATCGGGGATGAACCCCCAGCGCAGATCGCCGTCGAGCGACATCAATTGCGCTGCCGCCCCCAGCGTATCGAACAGATCGTCGAGATAATGACGGTCGCCCGTCAGCAGATAGAGATAATAGACCGCATAAATCTTCCATGCCGTCCATCCGTGCGGCGAGTTCATCACCTGATTCGGCACGAAATAAATGTCCAGCGCTTCCCAATAGCGCAGCGTCGCACCGCGCATCCGGCAGTCGGGAATCAACCGCTGTTCGAGACAGCGATGCTTTTCCATCATGTAACGCGCAGCTTCGGCATACCGCCGCCGCAGCTCGGGATCGGTCGTCCGCAATCCGGCCAGTCCCATTTGCAAGGCGCTGCACGTAATCATACCGTCCTCGAAAGTCATCTCGCCCTCGGTCTCGATATCGTCCAGTCGCAACAACAGATCTTCGCAGGCGCGGAATGCCGAACGGTAATGCCGCCGCGCCGCATCGTTCCACCCAGCCTTTCGTTCGGCATCGGCGAGTTCGAACATCGATTTGGCCGGATAGATCACCGCTGTGTAGTGAATGCCGTTCGCCCGATAGGAGCCATCGGCGATCTGTACCGTATCGGAAGAGATGTAGTCTCCTACCCGAGAACCGATGCGCAGGTATTTTTCGCATCCGGTGGCTTCCCACAAATCGACGAGTTGTCCGGCGACGGTCGAGAAGTTCTGCAACCGCCAAGGCAGCACCTCTTCGCTACGCGGCACGCCGCGCAAGGTATCGATCATCTGCGGCAATGTACGAAGGAACCGGCTCTCCAAAGCAGCATCCTTTTCGGGATCCGGAAAGTGACGCTTGGCGAGAAATGCCGGATAGTAGCCGTAGAAAGTCTCGCACGAAGGTCCGAACATGGGAGGATAGGCCGCCACATGATCGCGAACCTGCGAAAGATACCAGGACCACGGACGGTGCACGTAAAGCATCGCCTCGGCCCGTTTACCCGAAGCCTCTGCACTTATCCGATAGACTCCCGGACGGTGCAGGGCGGGGGTTGTCGCCATATATCCGTCCGTCGTATCGCGGGGCTCGATATGCAGCGTGCGGCCCTCCGGCGTTGTCAGGACGAATCGTTCGACGGGTGCCGCCGAACGGACAAATATATGAGCTTTCCCGTTTTCAGGCAGCGTATACCGATCGGACTCGATCTGCGGAATTTGAGCCCAACGAGCAACGGTGGATTGCACCTGTTCCAACGTCCCGACGAAACCTATGTGAAGCGTCCAGCTGCGGCTCTCGCCCGGAGCGAGCGCCCCGAGGTGCTGCGGATGACGGACCGGAAGCGGCAGCGCATGCAGCAAATCGAGACTCGCCGTAAAAATCCGGTGGCCCCACAGCCATTCCTTGCGTCCCTCGAACTCATAGTTCAAGGCATAGGAAGCGACCGGATCCTCAGTCGCTATAGCCACGATACCGCCTACTGGCGACATGAAATATCCCCAGGCGAAATCCCGCTCGCAGCGCAGCAACGTCGGAAAATACTTCGCATCCCACTCCGGATAGCGGCTCATCTCCGAGTCAATACCCAATACCAGACGGACACGCTGCGGAGAGAAGGTCTCCGTTCCACGATTTTCGATGCGGCAACGGACTCGCAGACGATCGTCGTCGATGCCGTATTCCAATTCATAACGGATATCGCCGCAGGCTCCTGCGAATTTCGGTTCCTTTCCCTCGCGTTGCAACCGTATGCCTTCGAACCCGAAGCCCGTCAGCGTATCGGCACGGAACGGGCATTCGATATTCTGTCTCTCGAACCGCACAATACGACCCGATACCGCATCTATGCCGACATGCAGTTTCGGCGAAGAAAGCCAAAGCGTATCCGGATTCGCCGCCGAAACAGGCAGAAAAAAGATCGTCGACACGAGAGCCGGCAAAAATCTCATATTCATCCGAGTAGTTCTTTATAGTTTAATCAGAAGTTTATAATCTATTCAGGTGGCTATCCGATAGGAGCGAAACCCTCATGGTTTCCATCGGCACTCTGATTACCCGATGCTTCGGATTCAAAGCCCTCGTGGGTGCCCTCTCCAGCGGTTGGGTTGTTATCATTCGATCCGTCGGATTCGAAACCTTCGTGGTCTGAGTCGGAGCCATAATCCGTATCGCCAGCAGGAGGCTCGTCGCCGCCGAGAAGCGTACAGGTCATCCGTTCCTCACCTTTGGTGATGTTGAGTACGATATGATATTTCTTACCTAATTGTTCGGGCGTCACTTTCCATTTAAAATCATTTGTCACATCGCTCTCGATCTGCACGACCTTCGTTTCCGTGACAGGCGCATCCTTATAGGCGGGATGGTACATATCGTACCATTGTCTTTCGGAACCGGGTTCGTGGACACCGAACTTGAAGTCGTAGGTCTTGTCTCGCGCCGAAGCATCGTCGAATGTGCCGTCGATCCAAAACTCGAACGGATTGTCTTCGTTCCGTGTCATTTCAAGAAAATTCCAACCCGTAAAATCCCCCACAAACCAGATGCGCTCATAAGGCGGTAATGCATTCGGATCAAGATAGTAAGTCTCTACGGAAAACATAGTCGGCAAGGAGCGGCATCCACGATAGCTGTCCGTCGTAGCGACGACGCGCGCTTCCAGATCGCCTGCATCTCCGTTATCGATCAGTCCGTTTCGGATGAGCATGCGGTTCAATTCCCGCACCGTAAACATGCGCATGCCTGCCAATTCGCTGTCCCCCAGGATGTAATAATACGGCGATCGGAAATCGGTTCTGGCCTTGGCCAGTTCGAGCGTGAACGTCACATCGGGATTCTGCTCGAACTCCGAGCCATCCGTCCAATGCCACTGTACCGCCAACGCATCGCAATCCTCATAAATTTCTTGAAGTTTCACACGTAGAGGCGTAATTGTCACTTTCAATGTCGGATCGGTATATCCGCCCGAGGTCTCGTTGTCCTTGCAGGAGGTACTTGTCAAAGCACTTATCGCCGCGACGACGAAGACGATCGTATTTTTGATGATGGTATGTATGGTTTTCATTTTGCGTCTGCACTTATTTCATGAAAATTCAGCGTCTCGGGGATTTCATTCTGTCTTTCTCCCGCTCCGTTCTGAAAAACAAGGTTCCGATATCCGATATCTCCTGTTATATAGCTGCCGAAATGCACTCCGTACCCCTGCCAGCCGTCGATCAGCACATTCTCGAATACGACGCCGTCGAACTTGGTCGAGTATTTCTCCTCTCGTTGCAGATTGAATGCGTCCCAGCGGGAATCCTTGACATCGACATTCGAAAACTTGACACGACAGACATCATCGCGGCTCATGGATTCAATATGCACAGCCGCAACTGCGTTTCCGGCAATATCGCCATATATACCGCCTTCGCCGCCGCGGGCGCCGCACCGCTCGAAAGTCGTATTGCAAAGTTGGGAATCCTTGGTACCGAAGATACGAATACCCACTTCGAACATGTCCTTCACCAAAAGGTTATGCACATAATAACCGCCGCCGCCTTGTTCGCCGAGGAAAGCGATGCCTCCGGCCCGCCAGCCGCATTCGATGGTTATATGACGGCACTCCATCTTGTCGGCCCAATTCTCCAAAGCAAGGTTATCATCGCCGTTATTGCGAAGATCGCAACGTTCGACAAGACCGTTTTCCCCGCCGAACACATGCAAACCGTCGGCATAATAGTTACGGAACCGGCATTTGGAAATGCGCATATTTTTCCCCACCGTAATCCACGGACCCGTTTCGAAATGCTCGGCCCAGACATCTTCCATCACGAAATCGTCGCCTACTCTTCCATCGATCACCTTACCCGGGGGATTACCGTTCAGACCGCCGCCGCCATGATAGTCCAGATAACGGCGTTCCAAAGCCGTGTCCATGTAGAGGTGCTTGATAGCGCTGTTCCCGGCATCGCCCGTTTTCGGGAAAAAGCCACGGCGATTGATGGTCTCGGGGTCGTTCGGATCAGCCCGGAAATAAAGCTCCGTATACCACGACCCGGCACCGATCAATTTCGTGTTGCTCGACAGCAAGATTCCCCAGTCGAACTCATACCGACCGGCCGGGATGAAAATGGAATGGCCCTGATGCAACTCGATGAAAACATTTAACGGGCCGTCGGTCTGCGGATGGTAGCAGACGGTCGAACCATCCATCAGATCGAGGTAATTCAACGGAGCGGGTACGGGTTCCAGCTCCACGAAGTCGATCGTATACGGGCCGGCACCGGCATCTTCCTTGACCAGACGGAAAGTCGCCCCGGCAGGAATCTTCTCTTCGAGCAGCACGCGCTTGTCGTCGTATTGCATCCGGGCATATTTGTCCGGTGCCGGCGTGTTGTCGAAATACCACAGGTAAGGGCCGGCTCCCGGCTTTTTATACTGCCAGGCATGATAGGAGTCCAATTCGATGTCGCGAATCTTCTCTCCGTCGACATACAGCGCCAAAATTCCTTTCGTGCCTCCGCCTTCGGGAGCATCGGGAATACTGAAACGAATCACCATGCCTTCCGCTGCCTTTTGGCAGGTCCACTCCACCCAGTCGCCGGGGGCTGCGAGTGACAGAGCAGTCTGATTCGTAGCTTCGCTCTGTACATCGGGAATGCGGTCGGACGGAGCCAAAAACGATCCGTTGCTGGAACAAAAGCCCGGTTCGGCTTCATAACGAATGTAGGGCGCATCGTACCAGCCTCGTTCAGTATCCGGATCATAACTCGGCTCCGTATCCGGTTCAGGACCGGGATCAGGGATAGCTGTTTCATCTTTCGCACAAGCGATGAAAAGAGCAGACAGCACGACTGCTGCGATCCAACCCAAATATTTATATTTCATGATAATTTGTCGTTTTAATCGTTATAACCGGGATTCTGAAGCACTTTTCCGCGGCCTTCGGTGATGACATCCTGCGGGATGGGCATCAGCACCATATAATCTTTCACCGTTGTCGACTTATTGTATTTCTTCGCATACTCGACGAACTTTCCGAAGCGGATCAGGTCGGCGCGCCGATGTCCTTCGGCCCAAAATTCATGACCCCGTTCAAGCAGCAGCAAATCGAGGAACTCCTCGGGGGAAGTATAATCAGTCGGCTTGATATCTTTGATTCCGGCACGCCTGCGTATGCGGTTCAACAATTCGAGAGATTCGGAACTTACCTCGTTATTCTGACGAACCAGAATCTCACTCAATGACAGCAATACATCGGCATAGCGGTAAACCACCCAATCCACGTCGCTGCCATCACCAGTATCATTAGGATCCTCACCGATTTTGATCGGCAAAGCGCCCTTGTCCAGAGGAGAACCGGGATGCTCCTCGTTATAAAGCACGCCGTCCGTACCCGTAAACTCGCCGACGAGCACTTCCAGCCGTTCGTCCTTGCGGCGCCCCGTTTCGTCGATCGCCGGGTCGAACGTATCGTAAAACTCCCAGGGAACCCGATAACCGTCCCATTTGGTGATGGAAGCGTTCTTTGTAGGATATACGGCTGGCAGGACCTGCGACAGCCACATCTGCGTAGCGGCCGGCGTATTGCGGTTACAGGTCACCGCCTTGATGATTTCGCAATTGCCTTCGTTTTCAAGCGTGAAAATATCCTTGTAATGCTCCATCAGATCGTATCCGTATTTGGGGTCCATCAGTTCGCGGGCTTCCGCTTCGGCTTCCACCCAACGTCTCTCATGCATGTATAATTTCAGCAATACCATATGGCACAGCCCCTGCGTAAAACGGCCGTAATCGGGATCCGAACCGGTATAATTGAGTGCCAGGGCCCCGGAGTCGAGCGCCCAGCGGATATTTTCCTCGATATAAGCGACCGTTTCATCATGGCTTTTGCGCGGGACGATGATATTTTTCAGCGGTTTTTTCAGCGTTTCGAGGTCGGGAATCTGCAATCCGTCATAAAGGTCGAACAGCAGATAAGCCAGCCACCCCTGTCCGCAATGCATTTCGGCATACATTCGGGTGCGGGTTTCCTCCGGCATCGGTACGTGAGCGATTTTCTCGTAAGTGAGCGTCGCAACGCCGAGTTGCGCGATCTTTTCCCGATAGAAGCGTGTGCAGGCATTCGCATTGGGCGTGAAATTGACCGCATTGAGCGGCAGGAACCGATCGTCGCCCCAATTGCAATACAGGACATCGGTGCACATATCGCTGATCACGTGCCAGCCGTTTTCACCTGCACTGAACCCCGATCCCCAATAAGCATTGAACGCACCGTAAGCGGCGGCGGCAACCAGCGTTTCCGCATCCCGTTCATTGGCCGGGAAATCATCGTCGGTAAACAACCAGGACTGCTTCGACTCAAGATCGGTACACGAAACCGCGAAGATGATCAGAAATAAATAGAGATGGATTTTTATTTTCATGATTCTCTGTTTTTCTTTATTAGAAAGTAATGTCGAGACCGAAATTGACACTGCGGATGTTCGGGTATGCATACCGCGTATTATCCGTTTCGGGATCGAGGCCATCATAAGGGGTCAGCACGAAAGGATTCTGAATCTCGGCGTAAAGCCGGATATTGGAGGTCCATCCGCGTGTCCATGATTTCGGGAAGGTATAACCCAACGTAATATTGCGGCATCGGATAAACCAAATCTTTCGATAGAAATAATCACTGCCAAGACTTCCGAAACTTGCTGAACTCATCATCATGGTAGGATACTTGGCATCGAGATTGTCGTGCGACCAGGTGTCTTTCAGGGTAACCGGTTTGTTGTGTCCGGTCGAAAGGCCACCGGAAGTGTTCCATGTCCATTTATAGCTGCCGCTGTGCCACAAGCCGAACTGTCCGTAGAAATAAATATTCAGATCCAGATTTTTCCAGCGGAACGTATTGTTGAAGCCCATCAAGTAGTCCGGATCGGCACTTCCCAGCAAGACTCCGTCTGCATCGTCGATTTTTCCGTCCGGTTTCCCCGAATGCCGCGGACGTCCGTGTTCGTCGACCAAAATAGCGCCGGTGCTATCATAAAGATAAGAATCTCTATCGATAAGTTTCACCTCTCCGGGAATCGCCCCCGGCATATGCGAAATATCGTCTCCCGGTTGAATCAGCCCATTCGACAAATAGGTGTAAATCGGACGTACCGGAGCATAGTACTCTTCATAAATGTTCGGTTGCCAATTGTCGGCCCGCTCCAACCAGCGATCCCGGTAAAATGAGAAAGTAAGGTCGGATTTCCACGTAAAATTCTTATGCTCAATAACGGTGGCATTTACGGTCAATTCAACACCCTGACTCTTCGTTTTGCCGATATTGTCGGCAATGGTTTTGATTTCATTATAAACCTGAAGCGACCGGGTATTCAGCAGGTCAGAGATTACACGACGGAAATATTCGGCCGTAATATTCAGTCGATTGTTGAAGAACCCAAGATCCAGACCAAAATTCCATTCAGCAGTGGTCTCCCATTTCAGATTCGGATTTCCGATTTGATACAATGTGACGGCCGGATGACGTTTATTGCCGATTACGACACCGGATCCGCTTCGATAGTACGTAACCGCTCCGTCCATAGTCGATGAGTTGCCAGTCTGACCGTAACCTATGCGCAGTTTGCCATTGGAGAGTACGCCTTTCGCTCCTTCCATGAATTTTTCTTCGGAGAAACGCCATGCAGCGGCTGCAGAGGGGAAATAACCCCATCGATGATTGGCGGCAAAGGCGGATGACCCATCTACACGCAACGTAGCGGTCAGCAGATAACGGTCGTCGTAATTGTAATTCAACCGTCCGAAGAACGAAGCCATTTCGCTTTTTCTACGATACGAATGAACCGCAGGGCGCACGGCGGCACCCAGGTCGAGATTGTCGTAACCGAAGATGTCCGTCATGAAATCACTGTTCATACCGTTCAGACGCTCATGGTTGAATTGCTGAAACGAATAACCGATCATAGCGTTTAATGTATGTCTGCTATTCCAGGTCTTCACATAATTGGCTGTCAAATCCAACAGGTAGTCCGATTCATCGATTTTAGCCAATGAGGCCTCTCCCGGAGAGGAAGGGCCCAGCGAAGCCGGTACATAACGACCGCTCTCCTGGTTTTTGCGATCGATGCCGACTTGTGCTTTGAGCGTTAAATCGGCAATGGGATTGATCTCCAAAAACGCAGTCGTCAACAAACGGTCTTTTGTTTGGTCTTTTATGATATCGAGTAAGGCGACCGGGTTATGTTCATACGATGCAGAAGGATTGACTCCCCATTCCCCGTTAGCCTCTTTCACCGGAATCAGCGGGTTGAATGATGCTGCCGATTCGAGCGATGCGTCGTCGCCATGCGAGACATTGCGTGAAAGCGTCAAGTTGACGCCGACTTTCGCCCACTTGGCAATTTTTTGTTCCAAGTTCACTCGTCCCGTATAACGGGAAATATCGTTATTACGCACCAGACCGTTCTGACGGAAATAATTGAACGATACGAAATATTTCGTCCAGTCCGTACCGCCGGTCATTGAGATGTTGTGTTGTGTCTGGAAACCCGTGCGCGAGATTGCATCGAACCAGTCCGTATCGCAATACGGGAAAAGGATCGCCGCATCGGTGTATCGAGGCGTGTATTTCACTGTGACATCGGACAACTCTTTTCCTCCGTAGACGCCGATACCGTTATCCATCAGATACTTTTCATAATAATAGCGATTGGTCTGACGCATGAAATCAGAAGCGCTGAGCATTTCGTATTTTTTTGCATAGAACTGCACCGATGCGGATCCTGAATAGGAGACCTTGGGGGCTCCTGTCGCACCTCGTTTGGTGGTTATGAGAATGACGCCATTCGCCGCCCGAGAACCATAGATGGCTGTCGACGAAGCATCTTTCAACACATCGATGGATTCGATATCGTTCGGATTCAAGGTTCCGAGAATATTGTCGGATATCTGTCCCTCGTTCATCGACTCCGATTCGTAGTCGTTTTGAGGATTTACGGGAAATCCGTCGATAATGATCAAAGGATCGTTACTCGCCGAAACCGAGGCTGCACCGCGAATGCGCATCGTCGTCGCGGCACCGGGTTGTGCGCTGGTCAGATTGACCTGCAAACCGGCCGCCTTGCCGGCCAAAGCATGCGAGATGGAAGATACGGTGTTGACCGGCTCGTCGGTCATTTTAATCGATGATACGGCTCCTGTCAGATCCTTTTTCTTCATCGTGCCGTAACCGATGACCACGACCTCTTCCATCCCGACTGACGAATCGTGCAGCGTAACATCGACCTCGGTACGGTTTCCGATCGGCTGTTCCATCGGTTCATAGCCTATGAAACTGACTGAAAGCACCGGATTATCGGCTGACTGCGGAACGGAAAGCGCATAGGAGCCATCCACACCGGTACTTGCACCGACGGTAGTTCCCTTGATAACGACCGTAGCTCCGATCACGGGCTGTCCGGAGCCGTCGACCACCTTACCTTTCAGAACTCTTTGTCCGCTTTTTTGGCCTTCGGATTTCGAAGGTTTCGAGGCCGTGCCGGGGGTCTTGGGCATAAGCACGATATTGCCTCCGTCGATTCGGTATACGACTTTGGTGCCTTTGAACATTTCGTCCAAAGTTTTGCCGAGCGGTTGTTTTACGACTTTTACTGAGATTTTAGTCGTCAAATCGCAATCCTTATCATAGACGAAGAGGTATTTCGTCTGCTTCTCGATCTCTTCCATTCCTTGCTTGAGCGGAGCATCCTTCAGATCAAGAGATATCAAGGAGTTTTGCGCGCGACACAATTGAGGAGCGGATAGAAAGACGAACGTGAATAATGCGAAAGTAAGCGAGCGTGTAATTTGCTGAATACTTTTTTTATACATAACTTTGTGGGTTAAGAATCGAAAATGTGTATTACATGATTGGATGATGTAACTTTTTTTGATTCTGACCGTAGGGCTGCATTCCTACGGTCTTTTTTGAATCATAAGATACGATCAGATAGTATTGTTTATCATAGGCTTCAGTTTAGGTTAGTATCTTAGCATTAAAGGATGATTATCGTATGTAAACTCGATTCGTTTCATAATCGATTTCGAATGTACGATCCGTGTCGGCCAATAATATTTTCAGAGCATGTTCCAACCCCTCGACAATCCGAATCTTACCCTGATATTTGATGACAGGCACCTCTTTGCATTGCAATTCCATCTTGACGTTGTACGCCCGTTCTATTTTTGCTGCGAGATGGGTGAATGAGGATGAGTTCAGAGCGATAATGCCGTCGGGCCACAGATAGTCGTCCGGGCGTTCGATGGATCGCGTGACGAGATGTCCGTTCTGCAAATCGGCGTACTGGCCTGCGATAAGCGCCGCCGTTTCATTTTGTCCGGTAGTGATGCGAACCTTTCCGCGCAGCAGGGCCGTCGAGAAGAGATCGTTCGCCTCATCCGCCAACACATCGAACTTCGTACCGAGCACCTCGACCGTTCCGGCATAGGTATGGACGATAAACGGCTGTCCCGGGCATTGTGCCACGTCGAACATGACCTCGCCCGTAATTTTCACGCAACGGCTCTGTCCGGAAAAGGCCACGGGATATTCCATCTTCGAATTGCCATTGAGCCAAACCTGCGTCCCGTCCTGCAAAACGGTATGTATTCGTTGGCCTTCGGGGGCGCATACCGTCAGCATCCGACTGCTGAAGTCTTTGATACGCCAAGCGCTGAACCAATAACCGCCCCCGACAATCAAGGCGATCATTGCTGCGGCAGAGACTGCGAAGCGACATACATTCCTCAATGTAAAAACCGACCGACGACGCGGAGCCGGAGCTGGGGCATGCAATACCATTGCATTGAATATTTCGTCCAAACGATCCATTTCATGCTGGTTCGCTTGATCCTCATCCAACCAATTCAGCACCGCCAACTCTTCTTGGGGAGTGGTTTCACACTGCATGAATCTAAAAAGTATCTCTCTGTCCATATATTTATTTTCTATCCATATATTTTTAACGAATAACCGGAACGACTTTACGCTAAATACGTAAAAAAAAGCGCCGGAAAGGACGCTTATGAGAAAAATAAATCGAATGCAAAATCTTAATTTGCATCCAACAGCAATAATATTAGGCTGACCGGGAGGTAGTCTTTCAATGCAACTTTTAACCGAGACAGGGCGCGTTGCATTTCAGTCGTAACCCTACGTACAGGAATACCGAGTTCATCGGCAATTTCGGCATAAGTTTTATTATAAAATCGATGCGCTTCAAAAACTTTTCGTGTAAGTTCAGGGAGATTCTCCAATTCACGTTGCACGATTTCAATCACTTCGGCGGAGAACAAACGCCCCGGATTACAAGCATTCAACGAACGGATATTGGCGGCATTCAATCGATTTTGAAGAGAATGCATATCCATTTGTTTCTGCAAATGGAGCCGCTGGGCATACAGCCAATCCAAACAACGGTTCTTGATGATCGTAGTAATATATCCCGGAATATTTACGTCAACAGGCAATTTGTCCCGATTCTCCCAAAATGCAGCAAATCCGTCCATCACCAAATCTTGTGCAACCTCAGGATCCCGGACATAACGACGAGCAATAATTACGAACCGAGCGTAATATTGCGTGTAAATTTCTTCGAAATGATCGTGACCGATTTGCATGCGGAAAAACAATACTCCTTGTATAAAATACGTAAAAAACTAAGTAAAGTTAATAAAAAAATCCCCCCCCCCCCTCAAAAAATTGCGTAAGAAATTTCATCAAGATAAATCGTTGTCAATATAACATCCAATTTGTCAATACAATGATTTTCGGTCTTTTTTCCTTTTTTTTATTTGCTGCTGTAATTCTTCATAAGCCCATGTATCTGCTAAATCTAATACCGTATCGACGATTCCCGAGACAGGATTTACCGTATGGCTTCGCGGCTCGTATTTTTGTTCTGGGTATTGCTGTTCTGCAACCTGTTTGTCGTTTTTCAGTACCGGATACAATTCATTGAAAGTATTTGCAGAGAACTCCTTTCCCAACACTGATCCGTTGGCAACGATACCCGTATTGTGGTCTATAAACGTTACGCCGTAGATTCGTCCGATGGAATTAATTCGAAAGATCGCGTCAATATGGTCCGCTCCGAGCAGTTGCCGGAACTCGTCTCGCGTATTATGCGGACTCATGGCGTCCCTTGCTGTTTGCCGCAGCTGGTCGAGTGTGCCTTCTTTGTTCAGTTTTATTTTCGAGTTTTCATAATACCTTTGAAGGGCTTTATAACCTACGTCTTTCCCTATTTTGCTCGACTTGAACGGAGTGCCGATTCCATATCCGTCGTCGGTCAGGGCACCGTAGATAATCCCCGCATAATTTCTGCCGTCGATAGTTCCCGTACGTTCTTCGACCGAAATATTGAAGCGTTCCAGCAGCGTGCGAAACTCTCCGTAGGACGAGCATTTGTAATTTTGCAGGCATGATCTCACAACGGACGAGATCTGCTGTTTGACATTTCCCTCGGGATAATTCACCTTCCGCAGGCCCTCCCTGTCCGTCAGTTCCTGTCCCTTGACGCTCGGATGCAGGCCGTATTTCCGCTCCAAGTCTCGCAGAATCTCCATCGAGCGCCGGGCCTCGAAATCGTGCGGGAGTTTGCGGCCCT
>ERZ780223.2168-NODE-2168-length-17177-cov-3.184850_pt1 | contig 17177 bp, 10 predicted proteins | sample MGYA00511016_ERZ780223 | MGnify/ENA primary metagenome ERZ780223 (study PRJEB29588, sample SAMEA2159032) | human gut metagenome | biome: human gut; feature: human-associated habitat; material: faeces | place: Denmark | collected 2008/2010 ... | reverse complement strand
CTGTAAAGCTGGTGTTTTAGTAAAATCAAATATGGCAATATCATTTATTTTGTACTCTGAAAATCCCTTTAAAGTCGCAAAATAAACCTCTCCACTTACCGGATCAACACCTAAGCTATTGTAATATGTTCCGGCATCTTCTACATAATCTTTGATATTAGCAACTTTTTCCGTCTTATTTTGAGAGAAAATATGTCGATACAGATTAAAGCCTGCATTACTGAAATAAACAATATCATCTTTCGCAGAAAAAGCAGGAGCAACACCCCAACCGGCGCCAATACTAACATCTAAAGCATGAGACTCAACCGTATAATCAAGAGGATTAACTTTATTAATACTTGCCGGATTTGTACATGATACCCATAAGTTTTCATCATATGCCTTCGCGATACCAGACAAGGCACTTTCAAAAGGAATAGTATGTATAACTGTTCCATTCTGAATAACAAAAAGCTTCTTACTACCCATCACAAAAACTTTTTCTCCAACCACAGCCATACGATTTTTCAAGGCTCCGCCAGTACCCTCGACAAAAGTCAAAGCATCTGTAGAAGTATTTAGCATATAGACACCTTTATTATCACGAATATAAAGAGCCTCTTTTATTACCGCTAAATTAGTAGGCCAAGACAAAGTAGCATTATCATAAATTCTTTCTTTCTCTAAATTATCCGCATTAGCAATAGTCAGTAATCCCTCGCCACCATTCTTTGCTCCATTTTGAGAAAGTACATAAATTTTACTATCACTAATGAACAAATCCTGGCAGACATTACCGAGTAAAGTTTGATTTACCCGATAGTATGCACTATCCATCGCTGTTCCTTTTGAATCCACAAAGGTCAAAGTTCCGGTTTCATTACTCATATTTCCTTCATTCAAAATAAAAGTTCCTTTTCCAAACCGACCTTCTACCTTGGCAGTTATATTCGTTTGAAGAGTTTCTCCATTGCCATCCGACACAGTCAACCCTATAACATACTCTCCAGTCTTAGGTTGTGAAAACTTATATGTTGAAGCGGTTGAGACTTCTTTCCCATCTACTGTCCATAAATACTCCATCGTTCCGGACAGATTTTCAGCCCGGGCATCCAGATACAAGGTATCTAATTGCACTATCACATTACTTCCCGACTTATTTCCGATTAATACAGACGAATTCAAATTATCTTCATCATCACACGCTGTAAAAACAAATCCCAAGGCAACAGTTGCCAATACTAAAAACTTTCTCATTCTTACTTTTATTTTCAATTATTTCTTAGCTTATTTGCGAGCATCAATATCAACTCCTAAAACATGTAAATCCTCAACCCCTGATATTTCAGTAGAACATTCACCCAGCCAACCGTTTTCCTGATTGACACCAGTATATATCTTTATGAAATCGACTCCTGGCAGGTGTACTTTTTGACCTTTCGAATTTACTGCCCAATCTATATCAATAGCAGATTCATCCTTACTATTCAATTCATTATCAGCATAACCATATCGGAATTTATACAAAACAAAATAACTTCCTTGTCCACTCTCATCAACAGCATTTTGAGGCAAACAAGTTCCCTTAAATGTTACTTTATCTTCCTTTATCCATTCCGGGTAATAGCATTGATTATGAAATGTATTCTTCACTTTATATCCAGATTTTCCCTGGTTATCTTCCCAGCGAATATACATTTCTCTTTCTTCCGCAGTTGTCGGTTCTTTTTCCGGCCGATAGTAAGTAATTTCATAATTTCGATAAGTCTTCACATCATTCCCGGCAGCAACAGCCTTATCATACCATAATTCTAATGTAGCATCTTCATGAGCACTACCAGCAATTTCATACCATTCATCATCATCCGGTCTCCCATTCTGATTTTTATCATAAGCCACCATGATAACTCCCGGTTCACAACTTCCTCCTTCTGGCGCGCCAGAGTCTGGATTAGCCGCAGAATAAAAAGCATTGCCAAGTACCCGAAAATCACGTTTCCCAGTAACATTGGTTATCGTATGGTCAAAACCGACTACAACATATCCTCCGAATCCCCCTAACGAAATCATCCCTTTTTTATTATTGCCAATGGCTGCCAATACTTTTTCATTCATAGCCTCCTGTGTATCACCTTCTTTATATACCGGCAATGTATTAGTAAATTGTCCGACAGCCGGAACAAAATCAAAAACTTTAGTAACATAAGCTGTCGCTCCTTCAGGAGCAGGTTCTATGTTTTCAAAAGTTACAGTAACCGTAAAGGGATAATCAAAACGACTCTCTCCCTGTGACACACGTAATGTCAATTCGTATTCTCCCACCTCTTCAAACATATACTCCAAGCTTTTCGTCTGAGCAATTTCAGTACCATCCAACAACCACACATAAGAGATTCCTTCGTCTGATTCACTTTCAACCTGCACTTTTAGTAGTTGATCTATCACAACCGCAAAACCACCCTCCGGTTGTGATACACGAATATCCTCCTTCTTTAGTTGATAAGCCGCCGGAGTATCTTCTTCATCACTACACCCTGTAAATGCAGTTCCCCAAAATAAAGAAACTGCAATGACTAATGTTAGTCTTAAAATCTTTTTGTCCATTTTTATTAAATATCAGTTAGTTATTGAAATGTTTTTGTTGTAAAAGCAAAATGAGCCGGTATATCGCCTGCCCTGACTTTCCATCTTTTCTTTCCTTCAGGACTAAAACAATAGAGATAACCAGGCACAACATAACTTTTTGCATCTGTTACAAATATTTCTTTCGTCTCCGGGTTCACAGTCACCCCATACGGAATTGCTATTTCCGCCTCTGTTCCATCGGTTATAAAATTGCGAGAGACCATTTTATTTTGTTTCACGTCATAGAGAGCATAAGTAATTGTATTACTTTCTGTAACGTAACTCCATTCTACACTAGTCATGTAAATAGAGTCCCCACTTAAACACATTTCACTCGCGGCAATACCCAAGCTTCCTGTCACACAATCCGTTTGAGTATCTATAACAAAGACATTTGATCCGGTTCCATAATAATCCCCTCGCGAGCTAACATATATACGTCCATAACGATCCAACTTCATATGGTGAAGATTAATAGCTACATCAATTGTTTTAATAACCTGAAAAGTCTTCAAATCAATAACCGATACAGTCCGGTCATAATCAGGGAAACGATATCCGCCAGAATTGGCAACATAAAGTTTTCCATCCTTTATCACCATCTCTTCCGGTTGATAACCGACTACCACTTCACGGGTGATAGCTAAATTTGTCGTATCCACTTCAACCACTTTTCCCGGACGCGCATTGGGATCTATTCCGACAGGGCCTGCATAAGAACTTACATAAGCCTTTCCATCATTAAAAGTGATATACCGGCAATTTGTCACATTTATTTGCCCCAGATGTTGTGCCGTTTCCACATCCATCACCTCTATAAAATTCGAGCAATTGATTACGGCATACAGCTTATCTCCATAAATCTGCAAATCATTTCCAACATCCCCCAGTTCTTTCACTACGGACGGATTCCGCTCGGCATAAATATTACGATGATACTTACCGGTAGTGCTGTCATAAAAATCAAGCGTACACTTATTACTTCCCATATTTCCTTCATTGAGAAGATACATTCCTTTAATACTGACGCCCCCTAAAGGATCCTTGCCAACATCTATCTCGTCAGAAGGTAGAACCGGAAGCTCGCCCCGACAAGCCAGTAAACAACAGCCTGTTAATATACCAAGCAAGACACGCGAAAGAATATTATTCACAATCATATCGTTAAGTTTAAAATGAATTTAAAGTTAGTTCCGGGCATCGGATAAGACCTCACCACCTCATATTGTTGATTAAAAATATTGTTTACTTCCAAGGTCAACTTGAAATCATACTTTCTCCAACTGAATTTCTTTGCCAAAGAAAAATCACTTGTATACCAAGGAAGACGATAATTCTCCGGAGTATTGGCCGAAACGTCATAGCGCTCTCCCGTATATATAAAGCTATAATTCAATTCCCACGATTTATATCCGGCATTTAATATAGCCGAGCCACTATGCCAGGGGATATACGATATTTGTCCCCCATACGTATCTTTATCCGACTTATCTGTAAAATCCTGTGCTTTCTGATACGTATATGATAACCGGCTGTCAAATACCCAATCGTTACCAAACTTCCAAAGTCCTTGCAAAACGACATCCACTCCTTTTATTTTAACAAGTCCCATATTAATCATTGTCCAACGAAAGAAATTATTGGTAGGAGTAGCTATTATTTTATTTTCCACCTCATTATAATACGCATCCAATTGCACATTCAGTGCTTGCAGCCAGGTTCCGGAAGATAATTTCTGATAAGTGAATCCTACGTTATACTGATTAGTATACTCAGGTTTCAGCTTTATATTCCCTATAAATGTATAATACAAATCGTTCAAAGTCGGCATACGAAATATCCGTTTGTAAAAAGCACGCAGACTTAAATCAATATTCTTGAAAGGTTTATAGGAAGTGATAACGGTAGGAGTAAATTCCATTTTATTCCCGGCCGAAGTAGTATCTGAAGCAACGTTCTCATTTACAAAAGTTCCCAAGACACTGGCCTGCAACTTAAAACGCTCAAAATGTAAAGAGGTAGCTGCCGCTACCAGCGCCGTATTTCTCCGGGGATAAGGAAAATCAGTCAAATTAGCGTTCAGTTTATTCCATTGGTAGTCCGCTGAAATATTTATATCCCAAAAAGGAAAAAGAGTAACCCTGTTAACCATTGACAGGTAAACTTCCTGTTGGCGATATGTATTATTTACATACATGGTAGCCTCCTCCTTTTGGGGATCTGCCAGATAATGCAGATAATCATACGCGTATTTGGCATTCAACAACAGACTGTACACATCACCGAAATCTTTTTTGAAAGAAGATTGGAAAAAGAAATTTGTATCCCATTGGCGATCCTCATGTGAGAAACGATTCCGCACAACAGCACCGGGATATCCACGTTCTGAATTATAAAAATAAGCTTTCGTACGCCAGTAACCACTTTTTATCTTGCCATATAAGCCGCCCTCAGCACGCAATGCATTGACATCCCCATTACGGCGTACTGCCGTAGTATCATATCCTCCATCCACCGCATAAGTAAATTTATACTTTCCGGTTGTATACATATATTCAGTACTAAGTGACGCACTCACATTCTCACTCAGTTTCTGTTCCCAAAGCAAAGAAGGATTGACAACTCCGAAAGAGCCCGTCTTAAAAGTCGCTTTCACATGATAAGCCCTATCCTCCCGAAAAACGGGTGTTCTCGACTGGAGATAAATAGAACCTGCAGAACTAAAATCTTTCGCCGGTTGGAAAATGGCACTTTTCTGACCATTATATAAAGTGACAGCTTCCATATTATCCAAAGAGAAACGTCCCAAATCAATCACTCCATTCTGCGCATTACCCAGTTCAATACCGTCATAAAACACTCCCACATGATTCGTTCCCATACTTCGGATATTAACGGTCTTCAACCCGCCTATTCCACCATAATCTTTTATTTGTACTCCGGAAAAATAACGTATAGCGTCCGCTACCGAATGTGCAGCCAGTTTCTCCAACTTATCCCCTGATAAAGATTGCACCGGAATTACCTCCTTATTAATTCTGGCAGTAACCACTACTTCATTAAGATGATGCAAACTGTCCAGTTTGCTTTGTGCTGACGACAATAAAGCCATACTCAAAAAGCATCCTATCCCCAATACCCTAAAATAAATCTGCCCGAACATAATCCTCCTGTTTATTAATTAAAATAATAAACTTTCATAGGGTTACAGTGAGGATGCAATTTTCCATACACTCAAACATATACACGTGCTTCTCCCCGCATAATGGAACACTCAAAAAGGCATATTCCTCCTTCCTGAAACTTCACATCACCAATCAAAGATGTATTTTGAATAAAAAACTGCACTCTTCAAACTCTAATCCCGGAAAGTTTCAAGAATTCAATTTTGGCAGGTCTTCTGACTTACTCCATTTTCCTAACGCCCTTCCCATCTCTCCAAAGCGAGACAGTGGATTTGAGTATTGTAGGAAAACTTCTGGCGGAGCTTACAGCAGCGGGTCTGTTCAGGATTTACACCTGATTCCCTTTTCACCACTCTTTCCGTAGAATCGGAAAAGTGACACCAAAATTTCTGGGGACAAAGATACACAAATAGGAACAAATCGAAAGAAAAATCCAACTAAAATAAAAACAAACTAATAATTAAGTCCTATCTTTGCCGTTCGAAAGGACCCACTATTATTTTTTTCTAATTAAACATCTTATAAAAGTGAAATCTCCTGCTCCGACTATCACGTTACTTTGCCTGCTCTTTTTGGCAAGCTGTATCACCCGTAATAATACATCTCTGGAAGCATTCAACCAAGATGTATATACCCCTGAATACGCTTCGGGATTTAAAATCCTGGGTGCTGAGAACGCTGCCAGTACGCTTATACAGATTACCAACCCGTGGCAAGGCGCCAACGACGTAACAATGTCTTATTTTGTTACACGCAACGGCGAGCAAGCGCCTGCCGGATTCAACGGTCCCGTCATCCCTGCCGGAGCCAAACAGATTGTATGCATGTCTTCTTCCTATGTTGCCATGCTCGATGAACTGGGAGAAGTCAACCGGATTGTCGGAGTTTCGGGCATTGATTATATCGCCAATCCCTACATCCTTGCCCACAAAGATTCAATCAAGGATATGGGTCCTGAAATGAACTACGAACTGCTGATTGGATTAAAGCCCGACGTAGTCTTGCTCTATGGCATAGGTGACGCCCAAACCGCTGTAACGGACAAACTGAAAGAACTTTCCATACCTTATCTATATATGGGGGAATATCTGGAAGAATCACCGCTCGGCAAAGCCGAATGGATGATTGTCCTTTCCGAACTGACAGACAAACGGGAAAAGGGAATAGAAATATTCCGGGAAATTCCCCAACGTTATTACGCACTGAAAGCCCTCACGGATTCCGTCAGCCAGCGTCCTACCGTTATGTTCAACACTCCGTGGAACGACAGTTGGGTAATGCCTTCCACCCAAAGTTATATGGCACGACTGATTGCCGATGCAGGCGCAGAGTACATTTATAAAGAAAACAGTTCCAACAGTTCAACCCCAATCGGACTGGAAACAGCCTATGGCCTGATACAAAAAGCCGATTACTGGATTAATGTCGGTTCGGCAACTACACTTGAGGAGCTGAAAGCTGTCAACCCTAAATTCGCAGACGCAAAAGCCGTGAACGAAAAGACTGTTTATAACAACAACTTACGGTTGACGCCGACAGGCGGAAACGATTATTGGGAATCGGCAGTTGTCCGTCCCGATGTTGTGTTACGCGACTTGATTCATATTTTTCATCCGGAGCTTGTATCCGATTCACTTTATTATTACAGGCGTCTGGAATGAAACAACCCCGCAAACATACTGCACTTTTATTTATCGCGCTAGGCATAATCGCCCTGCTATTGCTAGTCATAGATATGGCAACCGGAGACACGTATATCCCTGTCTCCAAGGTATGGGCTGTGCTCACCGGAGGCGAATGTGATGAAATGACACGCAACATTCTTCTTTCTATCCGGTTCATACGGGTAATAGTGGCGGCACTGATAGGCGTGGCACTCTCCGTAAGCGGTTTGCAGATGCAGACAGTTTTCCAAAATCCATTGGCGGATCCCTATTTGCTGGGAGTAAGTTCCGGTGCAGGATTAGGGGTTGCCTTGTTTATATTGGGAGCTCCACTGCTCGGCTGGTCTGAATTTCCACTGCTCCAGTCATTGGGCATCGTCGGTTCCAGTTGGATAGGAACGGCTGTCATTTTACTGGGAGTAGCCGTTATCAGCCGGAAAGTAAAAAATATCCTCGGTGTATTGATTATGGGAGTCATGATAGGTTATGTGGCAGGCGCCATTATCCAGATACTGCAATATCTGAGTTCTGCCGAACAATTAAAAATGTTCACGCTTTGGTCAATGGGTTCTCTCGGACACATCACCACTACCCAACTGGGAATCATGACACCGATGTTATGCCTGGGACTGCTCATTTCCATAGTCTGCATCAAACCTTTGAACCTGTTGCTTCTTGGAGAAAACTATGCACGGACAATGGGAATGAATATCAAACGTTCACGTACACTCATCTTCATCTCCACCGCGCTGCTGACAGGAACGGTGACCGCATTCTGCGGCCCGGTAGGTTTTATCGGGCTGGCAGTGCCGCATGTCACACGGTTGCTGTTCAACAACGCCGACCACCGGATACTTGTCCCCGCCACTATGCTGACGGGACTTATCAGCATGCTTCTTTGCGACATCATCGCCAAGAAATTCCTGCTTCCGGTGAACTGTATCACCGCCTTGCTCGGTGTTCCGGTCATTTTATGGGTAATAGCTAAAAACTTGCATGGATTCAAATGATTGAACTTAAGGAACTGACATTAGGATACGGACAGCGCACGCTGTTGAAAACGGTAAACGCCCGAATCACAGGCGGACAACTCGTTGCACTGCTAGGACGCAACGGAACAGGAAAAAGTACTCTCCTGCGTGCCATAATGGGACTGGAAAGTCCTCAATCGGGAGAAATCAATCTGCAAGGAAAAGACATTGCTTCACTGAAACCGGAAAAATTAGCTCTGAGCATTAGTTTCGTAACCACCGACAAAGTACGCATTGCCAATCTTCGCTGCAAAGATGTGGTAGCGTTGGGGCGCGCTCCCTACACAAACTGGCTCGGTCAGCTTCAACCGGAAGACCGGAAAATAGTAGATAATGCCATTCAGTTGGTCGGCATGTCCGGTTATGCAGAAAAGACAATGGATAAGATGTCCGACGGCGAATGCCAGCGAATTATGATTGCCCGTGCACTTGCGCAGGACACCCCGGTTATCCTGCTCGACGAGCCGACTGCCTTTCTTGACTTGCCCAATCGTTATGAACTCTGCCTGCTACTGAAAAAGCTGGCACAAGAAGAAGGCAAATGTATCTTATTCTCCACACATGACCTTGACATCGCATTGTCGCTTTGTGACTCTATCATGCTGATAGATAACCCATATATGTACACTTTGCCCACTTCGGAAATGATAACCAGCGGACATATAGAAAGACTTTTCCGTAATGAATCAGTGACATTCGACGCTCAGGAGATGAGGGTGCGCATCAAATCAGTATAGTCTCAAACTTTTCTTTATATCAAAATAATTGCTACCTTTGTTCCTATAAACAGAACATAAATAGAAAATGGTTACAAGAGCCTAACTGTTTTACAATACAGGATATAAAATAGGCACTTTTGTTTTGTATACAAAACAAAATAACAGAAAGAAACAACAACTCATATACAAACGATTAAAGCCATGAATGAAAAAATCAATTACAAGGATGTGCCCAAAACTTTTCTATACTGCAACAACAAACAATGTCCGCGTCGTAACAAATGCCTCCGTTATCAAGCTACATTATCTATTCCGCAAGAAATCCCTTATTACACGGCAGTCAATCCACTTCACATAGCAGGAAACGAAAACAAATGTGATTATTTCAAGCCATTCTGCACTTCACACTTTGCTTCCGGTATAGATCATTTGCTAGACAATATATCATATTCTACTGCTGTTGCCATACGTAGAGAACTGTATACGTTAATGGGGCGTAGTATGTATTACCGTATCCGCAACAAAGAACGCTTGCTACATCCTTGCGAGCAAGAACAGATTGCGGCTATCTTTTTGAAACATGGTATTAAAACCAAACCCGAATTTGACCGGTATATTGATAAATACGACTGGTAAATCGCTGTTCCGGTATGTTCTGACAAAGGGTTATTCTCACCATAGTGAGAATAAATACTCATCACTATGAGAAAAAGTTCTCACCGTGATGAGAACTTTTTCTCATCACGGTGAGAATACTTTGAGAAAAACACTATCTTTTTTCGAAGGAAGCAATTAGTCGGTCGGATGCAGTTTCCCCGCCGCTTTCAGATAAGCAATATAATTCACATACAGTTGGAAATGAGCATCTACACGTGTCTGGTAAGCCTGTTGCCAGAGCATTTGCGCTTCCAAATAATCCGAGAGAGTTTCCAGTCCGACCTCATACTGTTTGCCGCTGACTTTCATATTTTCTTCCGCCTGTTCCAGTGAACGATCGGAAAGTTCCGTTTCAAGACGCGCCTCATCCAAGTTATTGGCTGCCTGCATTAATTCCAGCAACATCTTTTCACTGGCATTTTCTTGTTCAAGACGGGTTTGTTCGAGTTTCGCTTTGGCGGATTTTACCTTATTGGTACGTTCACCAAAATGAAACAGGGGGACGGAGACATTCAAAAAAACGGAGAAAGCTCCTTTTTTCATAAATGTTTCGTCGTTGATTTCCAGCCCGTGAAGATAGTCGTAGCTGCCTCTGACGCCGATACGAGGGAGCAATTCACTACGGTTCAGCTTCACTTCCTGCTCAGCGATAGCAACTTGTTTGTTCAGTATTCCATATTCCGGACGGGCGGTAATATCGGAAACCTGGATTTTCCACTCCTTTTCCACTTCGGGGAAGTCATCGGAAATATCAATTTGCGTTGTCAAGGGACGTCCGATGTAATGGCAAAGATTCATGGAAGCAAGGCGAAGGGCATTGTCTGCCTTACGCAAAGAAAGTTCGCTGTCGTTGAGCTTCACTTGCACTTTCAATACGTCATTCTGAGGTTTCATGCCATGTTGGTGGGCACTTTTCACGTTCCGGGACAGTTCCGTCAATAAAGCGTGATATTTCTCGGCCACTTTCTTCATTTCTTTGGCTTTCACTAGTTGGACGTAAGCTTTGTCCGTATTCAGAAGAACTTCCGAGGTAGTCAGCGCTTCGTTCAGGTGAGCCATCTCTTTACCCAGCAAAGACATTTTATAGGCCGCACGAATTTTGCCGCCCATATAGAGAGGCTGCTCCATTTGTATGCCGCCGGAATAAACGGTTCCTACTTTATAATCCAGGTTCAACCCGGGGAAATAGGCGAAACCGCTGGATACCAGTTCTCCCGTAGTGGGGTTGGGCATGAAAACAGGGAGATTACCGCCCGGAATGCCGAAACTTCCATCGGCAGTGCTGTAAATCCCTGTTCCGTTGGCGGTAAAGTTCGGGAAAAAATTGGCTTTATAGCTGAGGGACATCAACCGCGCTGCTTCTGTCTGCCGGTCGGCAGCAGCCATTTCCTTATTGTATTTCAACGCCATTTCGCGGCATTGTTTCAGGCTTAGTTTCTCTTGTGCGGAAAGAGAAAGCGTTGTGCCGAACAATATGCCCGCTATTATTCCAATGGCTGAAAGAATCTCTTTTTTCATTTGTCTGTCTTTTTTATATGAAAGAATAGTGCATACAAAATAGGAATAAACAATAAAGTAATCAGCGTACCGAACAACAGTCCGCCCATAATGGAAGCCGCCAATGAGCCGAACATGGCATCCGGCAACAATGGAATCATTCCCAGAATGGTAGTGAGCGATGCCATCATCACAGGACGGAGACGGCTCTGCGAACTATCTATCAGTGCCGTTACCGGTTCCACTCCCTGACTGATTTGCAGGGTAATTTCATCCATCAGCACAATACCGTTTTTGATAATCATACCGATAAGTCCCAGTGTACCGACGATAGCAACAAAGTTGAACGTCTTTCCGGTCAGCAGCATTACAGCTACCACACCGACAAATACCAAAGGAATCGTGCAGAAGATGATAACCGGCTTCCGATAATCCTTGAACAGCATAATCAAGATAGAAATCATCAGGATGATAGCAAACGGGAAGTTCTTGAACAAATACTGCATGGATTTCGTACTGGCATTTCTTTCGCCTTGCCATTGCAGCTTGTAGCCGTCGGGAAGCGGAATCCGTTCAATCTGCCCGGCAATAGACTGCCGGGCTTTCTCCGTTTCCACGCCCGGAACAGGGGAACATTGCACGCGCTGGCTACGTTGCCCGTTATAGCGGGGGACAACCGGGTCTTCCCATTTCACGTCTATCCGCTTGCTGATTTGTTTCAGCGGAGTAGTTCCCATTAAAGTTTCCACAAGTTCCTCTTTAGAGAGTGTTCCCGCTTTCAGCTTCATCATCATCTCCTGTGTCAACAAGCCGTTGAGGGAAGGAAGGGAAGAAAATATCTGCGTGTTATCCAGATTCTCAATAGGTTTTCCATGTTCGTCAAGACAGCGCAAGTAGATGTTATCCTTATGAATTCCTTCGTAGAAAGAACCAATCGGGATACCACTCGTAGCCGTGAGCAGGGAAAGACTCACGTCATTTCGGCTCAGTCCGATAGCACGTGCTGTAGGCTGATCGTATTCAATCGTCAGGACGGGAACCTGCGGTTCCCAGTCGGTGGTAATCAGACAGACGTCCGGGCAATTTTCCATGATTTTCCGGGCACTGTCTGCCAGTTGATGTAGCACGGCAGGGTCGGGACCGGTAAATTGCGCTTCGATAGGATATTTCTTGAACATCAGGTTATAGCGGTTCAGCTTCACATAGGCATCCGGATAATGGGAAGAAAGATACTGTTGAATCTCTGCCATGTTGTCGACCAGTGCATCGGGCGAAGTAAAGTCGATTATCAGTTCACCGTAAGATAAAGAAGGGTTGGCTATATTACGTACCAAGTTGTAACGGGCAGGCGTCCCGCCGATAGAAGTGGTGACGTGCGTGATTTCAGGACGTTTCTTCAAGTAAGCCTCTATCTCTTCCAAGTCGCGTGCCACCCGTGTGGAATTAATGCCTTCGGGAAGTTTATATTCCATGTATAGCTGGTCGTAGACCATATCCGGGAAAAAACCCTGCTTCATAAACCGGTAACTAAACCCCGAAAGTACCACCAAGGCAATCATAGCAAAGACAAAGCTCCAGCGATGTGCCAGGCTGAATCTCAATAATGAACGCAGCACTGCATATATTTTTCCTTCGTACACCCGCTTTCCGGTAGTGGCAGTAGCTGCGGATACGTCCGGATGCAGAATCCGGTTCGCCATTAACGGGACGTGCACCAAGGCGAGTACCCAACTAAGCAGCAGGGAGACCGCCAACACAATAAACAAGTCGCGCGTGTAGACTCCTGCCGTATCGGGAGACATGAATATAGGAAGGAAAGCGATAATAGCAATCAGGGTAGCGCCGAGCAGAGGCATTGCCGTCTGCCGCCCGATAGCGGTCATGGCTTCCATGCGGCTCTTTCCGGCTTTCAAATCAACCAGAATACCGTCTATAATGACAATCGCATTATCCACCAACATTCCCATGGCAAGGACAAAGGATGCCAAAGATACACGCTGCATCGTGCCGTCCATAAAATACAAAAACAGGAAAGTGCCGAACACTGTCACTACCAGACTGATACCGATAATCACCCCGCTCTTGAATCCCATTGCAATCATCAGGATGACAACTACAATAATCACGGATTCTATCAGATTCAGGATAAATGTCCCCAAAGAACTTCCGACACGTTCGGGCTGATAGAATACCTTGTGGCACTCCATTCCTGCCGGCAGGCGTTCGGCTTTCAGTTGTTCAAGTTTCTGCTCCACCCGTTTGCCGACTTTGATAATATCGGCATCGGGAGAGGCGGCAACCATGATTCCCATGGCACGCTGACGATCATAGAACAATTCGTTGCGGGTGGGGTCTTCGTAGTCTTTTTCAATGCGGGCGATGTCGCTCAGACGCAGCTGGTCGGCATCGTGTCCCTGAATCAGCATACGTCCGATGTCTTCCACCGTCTTGAATTTATCGCTGACCGTGACCCGGATACGGCTGTCACCGTTGTCGTAATAGCCGGTATAGGTTGTTTTATTCTGTCCGTTCAGGGTGGCAAGCACTTCGGCAGGTTTCACACCCAAGTTGGCCATTCGGTCTTGCAATAGGGAGATGTTGATACATTCCGGACGGTTGCCGTATAAATCGACGCGTTCCACACCGTCCAATTCGCTGACTTCACGTTTGATTAATTCGGAATAGTCGGAGAGTTCCCTGTCAGAAAGTCCGTCGCCCGTCAAGGCAAAAAACATTCCGTAGACATTACCGAAATCATCTTTCACGATAGAAGGGCTGGCACCTTCAGGAAGTTCCGCCTGTGCGTTCGCCACCTTACGGCGCAGCAAGTCCCAGCACTGTTCCACGTCGGTTTCCTTGACAGTCGTTTTCAGTTCTACCTGAATCAGGGAGAGGTCGTTGTAGGAATAGCTTTCCACATTATCTATATTCCCCATAGAACGGATATTCTTTTCGAGTACATCCGTCACTTCCAGTTCCACCTGATGCGCGGATGCACCGGGATAGGTAGTAACCACCATGGCGAGCTTTACCGTTATTTCTGGGTCTTCCAGTTTACTCATCTCGTAGCTGGAATAAGCTCCGCCCACAATCAGTACAGCAATCAGGAAGTAGATTAACTTCTTGTTTTCAAATGCCCATTTACTAATATCTATCATAGCAGTCCTCCCACATTCGTTTCGGCAGCCGGAAGAAGAGGTTCCACCTGTTGCCCATCTTTCACATGATGCACTCCCGAGACAACAATCAAGTCACCCGGTTTCACTTCGTCCGAAACTATAAGGCATCTGCCGTCACTAAGCAAGCGAGTAACGGTCACATCGCAACGACGAATCGTTTTATCGGACGGATTATAAAGAAAGACACCCGTATTCCCGTTCTGACGGAGAATCGCTCCGCCGGGAACGGACAGGTTACGCATTTCCCCTTCGGCACATTCGATAGTGACCATTGTATTCATCCCCGGAGAAGGAACCGCCTGCTTGTCTCCGCTTTTCAATTGAAGGCGCATGGTATAGAGCTGGTTGGCATTCGCTTTGGGAGTGACGCTAATCAAATCCAGCACATATCTCTGCTGCGGATATACATCGAATGTGCAATAATAGCGGGTAAACTGCCGGCGACGGATATATTCCACTGCCGGAAGATTAATCTCCACTTCCGGCGTTCCCTCGCTGATTACGGAAACGACAGGCATTCCGGCAGCCACCGTCTCATGGGAGTCGAAAAGGCGTTTCTGTACATATCCGCTGAAAGGGGCATACAGGCGGGTATATTCCAACTGGTCCTTAGCATGGTTGTATTTGGCGGTAATCTGCCTCAGTCCGTACACGGCTTTGTCGTTTGCGTCGGGAGTGGTTACATTTTCCTTATAAAGAGCCATTACGCGCTCCGCTTCCGCCTTGACACGCTGGTATTCGGCTTCCGCCGCATCCAGTTGAATCTGATAATCTGTAGGATCAAGTTCGGCAAGCAGTTGTCCTTTGCGCACATAAGCACCGTCATTCACATACATACGCTGGATAGTTCCGCTCACCCGGAATGCCAGGCTTATGTCCTGAGCCGCTTTCACCCGTCCGGGAAACTGCAAGGCAGTCTGTTTGTCAGCAGAAAGTACGGTATCAATCTTCACTGCCGGCTTATTTTCTATATTCTGCACACGCTGATTGCATGACGCCAGCAAAACTGCAAGAAGTCCTGTCAATAAGAAGTTTAATCGTCTCATATTTTCATTTGTTATTTAGTTATTACAAAAATATCCCAAGCAAACAAGTGGGGAAAGGTTGATATAGACGAAATATTGTTCTATTTGTAGGTTATCGGAGATAAAAAGCCGGAATAGTTTGTTATTTGTAGCTATTTGTTTGTTAATTTGCAGTGAAACCCATTTGAAACGAAAAGATACATGGAGCCACTGATGCCATTCAATTATGTTATAATAACTCCGGAAGATACATCTATGAGTGAAGGGTGTATGTCGGCATCTCTCCCAAGGAGTATCGCAACAAGCCCGTCAGACAGACACTTTCCTGAATTGCTTGAACTGCCACCAAAGCATTGTCCCGGCAATCAAGCTTGCTATAAGATCGGAAATCGGCATACTTATCCAGACTCCCAGTTGTCCGTAGAACTGTGGAAGAATCAGCAGACAAGGTATCAGGATAAGAACCTGGCGGGAGACAGACAAAAATATCGCCTTGCTCGCCATGCCGATACTCTGGAAGAAGTTGGAAGTCACCATTTGGAAACCCACAATAGGAAAGAACATCACAACAATACGCAGCCCTTTGGCAGAAATGCGTACCAGTTCTTCGTGTGTCGTAAAAATCGAGACTGCTAGCCGGGGAATAAATATTCCCATCAGGAAGCCTGTAGTGGTAACAATGGTTGCTGCATAAATAGTTATTTTCAAGACTTTTGTCACACGCGGATATTGCTTGGCTCCATAGTTGTAACCGGCGATCGGCTGCATACCCTGGTTCAGTCCCATTACAATCATGACAAAGAGGAATACCAATCGGTTGACAATACCGAACGCTCCGATAGCCAAGTCACCACCGTGATGCTGCAAACCTTGATTGATAAGAATAACGATGAAACAGGCTGCCAGATTCATAAGGAAAGGCGCCATACCGATTGCTAAAGAATCGACTACGATTTTCTTCTTCAACCGGAAAATTCCTTTATGGAAGTGCAGCAGTTCTTCTTTGTTAGAGAATAGCTTGAACTGCCATGCCAATGCGATGACCTGTGCGGTAATGGTAGCGATTGCCGCCCCTTGTATTCCCCAGCCGAAGCCATAGATAAAAACAGGGTCGAGTACCGTATTAATCACCACCGTGGCAATCGTGGCAACCATCGCTTTCTGCGGATGCCCCGCCGAACGGAGTACGGCATTCAGACCTAAATAAAGGTGGGTGACGACGTTACCCAATAAGATAACGACCATATAATCACGGGCATAGCCTACCGTGGCGTCACTACCACCGAAGAAATAAAGAATAGGGTCGAGAAATATCAGTGTGACAACCGTAAAGACAAGTCCGATGATAATATTCAGTACCAGCACATTGCCGAGTACCCGTTGTGCGGTGTCGTAATCTTTCTGTCCCAGTTTCACCGAGACCAATGTAGCCGCTCCCACACCGACCAGCGAGCCGAAAGCGGCAGCGAGATTCATCAGCGGAAAGGTCAGCGCCAATCCGGAGATAGCCATTGCCCCTACCCCGTGACCGATGAAAATACTGTCCACCATATTATATAGAGAAGACGCCGTCATGGCGATAATTGCCGGAATGGCATACTGCATTAAAAGCT
>ERZ780223.2154-NODE-2154-length-17249-cov-3.488775_pt1 | contig 17249 bp, 16 predicted proteins | sample MGYA00511016_ERZ780223 | MGnify/ENA primary metagenome ERZ780223 (study PRJEB29588, sample SAMEA2159032) | human gut metagenome | biome: human gut; feature: human-associated habitat; material: faeces | place: Denmark | collected 2008/2010 ... | reverse complement strand
TCAGTCAAGCTATGCTTTTTTGACAGCAATATCCCCGGATGGCGCATAGCCATCCGGGGATCTTTTTCAGGTATGTATCAGGAACTTCCACGGGATGATCACTTGGTGACAACCAGCTTGTCGTCCTCCACGGCCACGGCGTCCTCCACCTTGCTCTGGATGGCGCGGCGCAGGGGACGCGCACCGTATCTGGGGTCAAAGCCCTCCTTAGCAAGCTCCTTTACCGCCTCGTCGGAAGCATCCAGATGGATGTCCATGGCCTCCATGCGTCCGGCCACGGTCTTGAGCATCCGGCGGGCGACCTCCTCGATATCCTGCTCCGTCAGGGCGCGGAACACGATGATGTCGTCGATACGGTTCAGGAACTCAGGGCGGAAAGTCTGGCGCAGCTCCGCCATCACGGTCTCCTTGGCCTGAGCGTATGCTCCTCCGTTCTGCCGTTGATGCTGCTGCGATAGATGAAGCTGGCTCCTCATTTCTGCCGCAATTTTCACATTTCATAATCATCCCTCCGTGAATCTGTATATAAATCGTTCAAACTTTCCTTTCTGACACACAGTTTAGCTTTTCCTCTTGCAAAAACAAGAAGCTGCCGATACAATAAAGAAAAAACGACTTGTACCGAATGCACAAGCCGAAGAAGGAGGCAGACCATGGAGGAAAAACGCTGGGAGTCGTGCAATGCAGAGGCGCTACTGGAGGAGTTCTTTTCGCAGGATGATCTCCGGCAGTTAGCGCTGAGCACAGGGGAACTGCTGGGCTGCCCACTTCTGGTGCTGGACGACACCTTTCATATTGCGGCGCACCACCTGCCGCTCGGCTTTTCCGATGCGCTCTTTGAAACCGCCGTGCGCCGCGGCGAGATCTCCTATGAGGCCGGCGCAATCATCAGCAGAAACCCAATGCTCACAGCCGGTTGGGCGGACTATGTCCAGCTGGCGGACAGCCCCTATCGGCGGCGTTTTGCGCCGCTCGTCAGCGCGGGCGTGCGCCTCGGCTGCCTCATCTGCGTGGATACGGACGGACATTTGGAAAAGATTCCGCCGCAAACCTGGGAGCTGGTGGAGCGCATTCTCGCCAAGCAGCTGTTTGTGGAGGCGAGCCATCAGGACAAGCCCTTTGAAACGGCGGAGGACATCCTCATGCACCTGCTGGACGGCGGATTTTCTTCCGCTGCGCACTTCCAGCTACAGGCGTCCGGCACTTACCTGGCGGATTTCCACCCGCTGACCTTCGCCCTCATCGATCTTGAGGCCTACCATAATGCGTACATGGGGAAGCGGCATCTGAGGGAGGAACTGGAGACGCAGATCCCAGACGCTCATCCGTTTCTGTACAAAGGCGATATTTTCCTCTTTCTGCACAGAGAGGGGGATGCGGACACGCTTTCCGCGCTGGCAAAGGAGTTTCAGCTCAAGATCCTCGTGTCCGAGCCGCTGGATGAGCTGTTTGACCTCCCGGGGCTCTACCGCACGGCGCGCGAGGCGCTGGAGCTGATGACGGACGAGCGCTTTCACGGGGAGCCGGTCTGCTCCGTGGCGCAGCTGCGCACGCCGCTGCTGCTGAAAAATCTGGAGGGGCGCGGCGACCTAATCCCGATTGCGCTGCACCGCCTTGCCGCCCACGACCGTGAAAAGGATACACAGTACTGTGAAACGCTCTACCATTACCTCACCTGCTGCCACTCGCTGAAAAAGACCAGCGACGCGCTCTATACCCACCGCAACACCGTGCTCTACCGCATCCGCAGATTGCAGGAGGATTTCGCGATCCCGCTGGAGGAGCCGTCCCAGCACGCCGACCTGCTGCTGGGCGTGTCGCTCATTTTGTTTGAGATCAAGGGGCCGGACTTTTTTCTGCGCGCGCCGAAAAATGAAGCATAAAACCGGCGCGATCACGCGCCGGTCAGATAAAAAAGGATGATATTATGAAGGAAAACAGAAAGCTTTTGAGAGAAGTCCTCAAGGACATCCGCCACGATATGACGGATGAAGAGGTACTGAACCTGCTGGCGGACAGTAAGATTTCCGAAAATCTCGCAGGCGAAAATGAAAAATACACCCTCGGCCAGCGGGCGGCAGACGCCATTGCTAAATTCGCGGGCAGCTGGGCGTTCATCTTCGCCTTCACCGGCGTGCTGATCCTCTGGATGGTTGTCAACACGCTGCTCGCGGCCAAGGCCTTCGACCCCTTTCCTTTCATTCTGCTGAACCTCGTGCTCTCGTGCGTCGCGGCCATTCAAGCGCCGCTCATCATGATGAGCCAGAACCGGCAGGAGGAAAAGGACCGCCGCCGTGCAGAGAACGATTATAAGGTCAACCTCAAGACAGAGATCATGATCGAGGATCTTTACGACAAGGTCAATGCCATCCTGGCCAGACAGACCGCACTGGAAAAACAGCTGACGGAGAAGGGCGAAAGCGCAGGGCAAAAATGAGGGAGGACAGAGCCGTCCTCCCTCATTTTTTGCTGTTTTTGCGCAACGCGGAATCCTCCTCCGCAAACCTGCGCGCTTTTGTTGAGATGCCTCTCCGGCGCGTAAAGCCCTTATACGTGCAAGACTCTATGTTGCTTTACAGCCGGAAGTGTTTTTTCAGCTTTTGGTTTTCCCCCAGCACGAGCAGTGTCATATCAGCGTCCAGCACCGTTTCGGGCGAGATGTTCACGTCGGTTTTGTTCTCCCGCTTCACACCGAGGATGTTGACGCCGTATTTTCTGCGGATGTCCAGCTCGCCGATGCTGCGGCCCTGCCAATCCTCCGGCACGGCAACCTCGATAATGGCGTGCTGCTCGTCCAGCTCAATGTAGCTGAAAATATGGTTGGCGGTATAGCGGATGGCCGCCCACTTCGCCAGCTGCTTTTCCGGGTAGGCGACCGCGTCCGCGCCGTTGCGCAGCAGAAATTTCGCCTGCACATCCCGCTCGGCGCGGGACACTACATACTTTGCCCCCAGTTCCTTGAGCAGCGACGTCGTCTCCAGCGAATTCTGAAAATTCCCGCTGATGGTGACATAGCAGACATCGTAATTGCTCACGCCCAGCGAGCGCAGAAAGTCCACACGGGTGCTGTCGCCGATCTGCGCGTTGGTGACAAAGGGCATGCACTCGTTGACGCGCTCCTCGTCCCTGTCTACTGCCATCACCTGATGGCCCAGCTCGTTGAGCTGCATTGCAAGATGCCGCCCGAAGCGGCCCAGTCCGATCAATAATACCGTTTTCATCGTGTGCTCCTTTCAGCCTACGGTAATTTTCTCCTGCGGATAGCGGGCGTAAGTCAGATCATGCCCGGAGAATGCGGCGTAGATCAAGGTCAATCCGCCGACGCGCCCGAAATACATCAGCAGGATGAGAATGCTCTGCGACAGGACTCCCAGCTGCGGCGTCAGCCCCAGCGTCAGGCCCACCGTACCGGCGGCGGACGCTGTTTCATAGAGACAGGCACCGAGGGGAAGCTCCTCCGCTGTGCTGATGACCGCCGCCCCCGCAAAGGTCAGCCCCAGATACAGCAGCAGAATGGCGGCGGCGTTGCGGACAGTGGATGTCTCCAATCTGCGGTGGAAGAGCTGCAGATCCTCTCGCCTGCGGAAGGCGGCAATGGCGTTGGCAATGAGAACTGCCAGCGTCGTGACCTTCATGCCGCCCGCCGTGGAGCCGGGCGCGCCGCCGGTCAGCATCAGCAAAATCGTGACCGCCTGTGAGGTGTCGCTCATTTTCGTCAGGTCTGCGGTGTTGTAGCCCGCTGTTCGCGGCGTGACCGCCTGAAAGAGCGACGCCAGAACGCGCTGTCCTGCGGGAAGCTCTGCAAAGTCTGTCAGGAAGAAGAGCAATGCCGGAAGCGCGATCAGGATGGCAGTTGCGCTCAGAATGACCTTGCTCTGCATCCGGTACCGCCGCAGGTGCAGCCGGTGGGTGCAGACATCGTCCCACGTCAGAAAGCCGATACCGCCCACGATGATCAGCAGCATAATGACGATGTTGACCAGCGGGTCGGATATGTACGCCGTCAATGAAGGGTAGAGCGCACCTGCCCGTCCCAGAATGTCAAAGCCCGCGTTGCAGAAGGCGGAAACGGAGTGAAATATTGCCATCCACACGCCCCGCAGTCCATAGTCCCGGCAGAACGCCGGCAGCAGCGCAAGAGCGCCGACCAATTCCACAAGGAACGTTCCCTTGAGAATAAACCGCGTCAGGCGCACGATGCCGCCCACCACCGGAGCGGAAATGGCATCCTGCATGGCACTGCGCTCCTTCAGCGAGATATTCTTGCCGGAGAGCATCAAAAACGTTACAGCCGCCGTGATGACGCCTAAGCCGCCGATTTGGATCAGCAGCAGGATGACGGTCTGACCGAAGCCGGACCAGTAGCTGCCGGTGTCCTGTACCACCAGTCCCGTCACGCAGACGGCGGAGGTGGAGGTAAACAACGCCTCGTGAAACGGCGTCCATGTGTGGCTTGCGGTGGCGATGGGCAGCATCAACACCAGCGCGCCCAGCAGGATGACGCCGGCAAAGCCGAGGATCATGATCTGGAAGGACGTCAGATGGTGTTTCAGATGAAAACCGGCTTCTGTCACGGGACTCACCTCCTAAAATCAACTGCGTTCCCAATTTCGCGTACAGTATAGCACGGTTTTCGCGTTTCGGCTATGCACATTTTGTTAAGATTTCGGCTCAGAACGACCGAGAACAACTGTGAACCTTTCTTTAATTTTTACAGAAATCATTGCAATTTCTTTACGTTTACAGTATGATATGCTGCGCGCCAATATTTTGACAAATTTCGCAGGCTTTTCTCCGAGAAAAAGTCTGCTGCGGGAGATATATATGCTGAAAACAAAATCCAATGAGATAACAGACACCCATCAGGCGCCTTGCGCGGCGCCTGAAACGGCGGAGGCCCTCCGCCGCAGCATGTGGCAGGCGTGGCTCCGCAGCCTGCTGCTGTTCTGCGGCGCCAGCGTCTATGTGGAGCTGTGCCTGCACCTGTGCGTCTATCGCTCGCTGGACAGGCGGTCTATCTGGTGCTGTTCGGACTGCTGGGCGGCACGGTCTGCGCGCTGCTGACCACGCACCTGCCCAAGATCGCCCGGCAGATCGTGGGCGTGCTTCTGGTCGCCGTGCAGGTGCTGTTTGCCGAGGTGCAGCTGATGTACCACGCCATTTTCGGCAACTTCATGCCCATCAGTCAGGTGAGCATGGGCGGAAATGTCATCACCAATTTCGACTCGCAGATCCTGTACAGCATCGGCAAGAACATCGTTCCCATCCTTCTGCTGCTGGTACCGCTGATCGTGACGATCCTCTGCCTTGCTCTGCGCAAGCTCCGGGTGCTGACCGTGCGGCTCAAGTGGAGGCAGGCGCTGGCGACGCTGGGTATCCTGCTGACGCTGCTGCTGGCTACGATGGGCATTATGTACGCTGGGCGGGGTAAATCGTTCTCCGTTTACAAGACCTTCACCAACGTGAACACCTCTACCGACAGCAGCTATAAGAGCGTGGGCATGCTGGCCACCACCGTGCAGGAGCTTCGCTACATGGTCTTTGGCAGCAGCGGCAGCGTCATCATCACGCCGTCCCCGCTGGGTACAGACACCAGACGGCTCTACAGCAGCAATTCCTACAATGTGATCGAGAGCATCGACTTTGCAAAGCTGGCGGAGTCTGCGGATAACATCATGTGCAGGACCACGGATGAGTATCTGGCGCAGGTGGTCCCCACCCGGAAGAACAACTACACCGGGCTTTTGCAGGACTACAACCTGATCACCATCTGTGCCGAGAGCTTCTGCCCCTGGTTCATCAGCGAGGAGCTGACACCCACCCTGTACAAGCTGTCCCACACGGGCATCATCTTTGAAAACTACTACGGCACGTTCCAGTCCGTCACCACCAATGGTGAGTACACCATGTGTATGGGGCTGTATCCGGATATGTCCCGCACCAAGACCGATTCCAGCTTCAATGTGGCAGGCACCAACTATCTGCCCTTCTGCCTGGGCAACGCCCTAACGGAGAAGGGATACCAGACCTGGGGCTATCACGACTATATCGGCGATTTCTACAACCGGAACATCACCCACGCCAACATGGGCTATACCTTCAAGGCGGCGGACTCCGGGCTGGATATAAAGATCGACTGGCCCTCCTCCGATCTGGAGATGATGGAGGCCTCCGTGGACGACTACCTCAGCAGCAGGGAGCCCTTCCACGCCTATTACATGACCTTCAGCGGCCACTATCAGTACAACTGGGACAACGCCATGAGCGCCAAGAACCACGACGTGGTGAAGGATCTGCCCTATTCCGAGCCGGTGAAGGCGTATATCGCCTGCAATCTGGAGCTGGAAAACGCGCTGACCTACCTGCTGCAGCGGCTGGAGCAGGCGGGCGTGGCCGATAAGACCTGCATCGTACTGACCAATGACCACTATCCCTACGGTCTGACGGAGGATGAGTACAACGAGCTGGCGGGGCAGGAGATGGATCTCACCTTTGAGAAGTACCGCAACAGCTTCATCTGCTATGTGCCCGGCCTGTCCGAGAATATCGTGGTGGACGAGTACTGCTCCACGGCGGACATCCTGCCCACGCTGCTAAACCTGTTCGGCGTGGACTACGACTCCCGGCTGCTGGCGGGCACCGACGTGCTGTCCAACGGTGTACATATGGCGGTGCTGTCGGACAAGTCCTTCCTGACAAAGGCCTTCCGCTATGACGCCGGCACGGAGACGGTGATCCCCGCCGACGAGAGCGTCGCTATCTCTGACGAGCAGCTGGAGGCCTACCGGCTGTATGTGGACAATAAGTTCCAGATGTCCAGCAACATTGTCAACAGTGACTACTACGCCCACGTTTTTGGCAAGGCGTCCAGCGGCGGCACGCTGGAGGATACGGTGGTGTTTACGGACATCACAGGCATTTTCAACCAGGCCAGCGTCCTCTATATGTACCGCAACGGATATATAGACCCGGAAACGCCGGACACCTTCGGCGGAAAGGCCACGGCAAAGGTGGGTGAATTCGTGGATGTGCTGTACCGCATCTCCCAAAGGCCGGAGACGGACAACACCGCCTTGCCGCCCGATTATGAAACCGAGGAATTCAACGGCTCCGCCTGCCCCTACTACGACGCCGTGTGCTGGGCGTATCAAACGGGGCTGCTCCGTCAGGGCGATCTGCATACGGCCTATGACGACGACATGGATTATCAGACGGCCTGTCTGCTGATCTATCGCTACGCCGCCATGTCCGGCATTGACACCCGCGTAGATCAGGAGCTGCTGCGGCAGACCATGTGGGGAAATCCCCGGCTCAGCGGCGAGGTCGTCAAGGCCATGCTGTGGTGTGACGATCGGGATATCACCACCCGCGACAGCGGACTGAGTGAGCTGCTGGCGGCCTATGACACCCATATCAGCCGCTATCAGATGACCTCGTTCCTGTTCTATCTGTGCACCTATGAGCTGAATTCGCGAAACGAAGCATAATGCAGCGTTTCGCTTTCATAGACAATGCAAAACGTTTTTTTGCCCGCGCGTGACGTTGGCATCCTTGCTTTTTGACAGGACGTAGAATATACTGAAAACAAAAAAGCCGAGGTATGCACATGAACCTGTTGATGACACTGGATCGGAACTATGTTCCGCAGCTGAATGTAATGCTGTTCTCCGCGCTGCATAGTGACAGCGCCGCGCATTTTGACGTGTACCTGCTGCACGACGATGGACTGTCGGAGGCGGATATGGTGGGAACGCGAGTACTGCTGGGGCAGCGGGGCGAACTGCACCTGATACGAGTGGACGAGGACGGTCTGGCGGACGCGCCGACCTCCGACCGCTACCCAAAAGCCATTTACTATCGTATTTTTGCGGCCAAATATCTGCCGGACACGCTGGATCGGGTGCTGTATCTCGATCCGGATATTGTGGTGCGGCAGAGTCTGCGGGAGCTGTATGAGATGCCGATGGGCACAGCGTTTTTCGCGGCGGCCACCCATATCCGCGGCTTTCTGCACCGTTTCAATGAGCTGCGTCTGGACATGGACGAGGACAGCCCCTATATCAACTCCGGCGTCATGCTGATGAATTTGCAGGCACTGCGGGCGGAACAGGATACGCAGGCGGTATTCGACTACATGGACGCCCACAAGGGGCGGCTCATGCTGCCGGATCAGGACATTATCAGTGCCCTGTACGGCCAGCGCATCCTACCGCTGGATCCCATCCGCTACAACATGACGGAAAAGCTGTTTGCCCTCCACCGGCACAACGGGGACGGTATGACGCTGAAAGATGTGCAGCAGAAGTCAGCGGTCATCCACTACTGTGGGCGGAACAAGCCCTGGAAGCCGGGGTATATGGGTGAACTGAACGTGTTTTATAATGAAGCAGTCTCTCAAATGTCAGAGAACGGTCATCATTGAATTATTTTTGTATCATATATGGCAATAAAGTGCGGCAGTTCAGCAACTGAACTGCCGCACTTTTGCATCACCCCACGCGGCGTCGAAGGAGATGGAGCAGATTTTTTGTGTGCGCTCTACGGAGTAGATGGGCAGCTGCCGAGTCGTGGCCGCAGCGCTGACAGATGCCGGGTAGTTCACCGTGTAAAAAATGGCCGCAGCGGCCAGCAGCGCCGCACCGCCCACCATGTACCAGCGCCGCAGGAGGAGTATTTTGACCTTGCTCATAAAACGTGCGCCCCTTTCTGTTTTTTGCCCTATCCTATGCCGCTCCCGGCGGAAATATATCCCGCGGCGGCGCCTCGCAGCCTGCCGGCCGCACAGGGAAAAGGACCGTCCGCTTAAAACGGGACGGTCCTTTGTATGGAGGGGGCGGGGCGCAAGGAATAGGCGCCGCCGCGGAGGAAGGTAACTTATTTACGCAGGAACAGGTCGATCTTGGACTTGGCGCGGGCCTTGACGCTGGCTTTACCGGCCTTGACCATCTCGTAGTAGTCGCCATTGGCAGAGCCGCTGAGCAGCCCTTCCACATAGGCCATGCGGATCTCCGTGGCAACATTGATCTTGCGGATACCGATCTCAATAGCGGTCTGGATCATATCGTCAGGGATACCGGAACCACCGTGCAGCACAAGGGGCACATCGGTGACGTCGCGGACCTCCTGCAGGCGCTGGAAATCCAGATTGGGACGGCCCTTATACAGGCCATGTGCATTGCCGATACCCACAGCCAGTGCGTCCACCTTGACCGCGGCGGTAAAATCGATCACATCCTGCACGCGGACCAGGAACGGCTTGGAGTCATCGTGGGAAATGTTGTCCTCAGAGCCGAGGATCGCGCCCAGTTCCGCCTCCACAGAGGCGCCGGCAGCGTTGGCGATGCGGACGACCTCCTGCGTAACGGCGATGTTGTCCTCGAAGGACAGCTTGGATCCGTCGATCATCACGGAGGTAAAACCGGCGCACAGGGCTTTGACGACCTGCTCCACGCTCTGCCCGTGATCCAGGTGCAGCACCACAGGGGTCTTCATATCCTTGGCCAGCGTGCGGACCGTGGCGGCCAGGCTCTCCAGCTTGCCGTCCTTGATGGCTGCCTGACCGACTGCGATGATAGCGGGGCAGTTCTCCTCCTCCACAGTCTCCAGAATAGCCTGGGTGATCTCCATCGTGTCAATATTAAAGGCGGGAATGGCGATCTTCTTTTCCTCTGCATAGGGGAGGATCTCACGCATCGTAACAAGAGACATATTTCATTACATCCTTTCGTTGCTTTATAAGATATCTACTGTAATGCTTCCGCCGTTGAGGACTTCCTCGATCCGTCCGGCATCGGGGACCACTGTGTGGCCGCCCAGACTCTCGCAGGTAAGGCTGGCAAATACATTGGAAAACTTTACCGCATCGGGGAGGGACATACCGCGGCCCAGACAGTACAGGATCGCACCGTGGAAATTGTCGCCGGCCCCGGTCGTATCCAGCACCTTCACAGCCGGGGCCGACACATGGTACATCGTCCGGCCATCATAGGCATAGGTGCCGCGCTCCGCAGCTGTAACGCAGGCGATCTTCGCCCCGTGCGCCGCATAATAGCGGCAGGCATCCGGCTCGCTCATATGCAGGGTACGCTCCACCGTTTTGTTATCGGGAATGAAAATATCCGCATAAGGCAGCAGCATATCCGTATTCTCACGGGACAGATTTCCGGAATCTATGGACACGATGGCGTTCGTGTTCTCCTTGCAGTAACGGCAGATATCCAGCATGAGCTGGGGCCGCATCACGCCGAGATGCACATAGCGGGTATGATGAAACACCTCTTTGTCCAGCATATCAAACGTCAGCCGGTCAATGCAGCCGCCGTAACAGCTGAGACAGCGCTTGCCGTTTTCCTCCACCTGGACGAGACTGGTGGAAGATGCCTGGCCGGGGAAGGTGAACAGCTTGGCATAGGCGAAATTCTGCCGTGCCAGAAATGCCTCTACAAAATGGCTGGTATCATCATCGCCCAAAGCGGTGATAACACCGGTAACACCGTGAAGACTCTGGTGCGCGGCACCGGCAATGGCCGACACACCACCGCAGGTGATCTCCAGCTGGCGGGCCGCGATGCGCTGATCGCTGGCGGGAGGTGCCTCCACCAGCATCAGAATATCTTTTGTGCTGGAGCCGATAAACAGGCAGTCCAACTCTTTCATATGCAATAGCCCTCCTGTCTGATTTGCCCTGTGACATATTCGATCGGATCGGCGACCGAGGAGAAGACATAATCGGAACTTGTAACGCAAGTATATGCCATTTCTCCGCATATGTCAACAGATTTTTGCAACTTTTACACGAATGAAAAATTTTATCATTTTCATGTAAATTTACATTTTACATTTTGAAAACAAGATGCAATTGCGATTGACAAACTCTGCACAGCGTGTATATAATAGGGCATATACGACATGATCGCCGTGCATTCTGTGTACCTGAAAGGGGGAGGTCGCTTGTCTACGATGAAGGATGTCGCGCGGGTCGCCGGCGTCAGTATCGCCACTGTTTCCCGCGTATTGGCCGGTACCGCCGCCGTGACAGACAGCACGCAGAAAAAAGTGCTGGCAGCCATGGAGGAATTACAGTACCGCACGGCCGCCCCCGTCCGGCCCGTGATCCGGAAGGAGAGCCAACTCACCGCCGTATGCATGGAAAATCTCACATCGCCGTATTACATCGACCTGCTGCGCGGCGTCGAGGACGTGCTGAGCATCAGCAACTGCTCCCCCCTGCTGTTCAACCTGGATAACGATGACCGGGCGTTCGCAGAGCTGATCCAGGCGCTGCTGTCATTCCGGGTCGCCAGCGTACTGTTTATCGGCTGTGGCGATATTCTTTCCAGGGCCGACCTGGAACAGTTCCCGGAGCTGCCCGCAGTCATTCTGGCGGAGAATACGCCGTCCGTGCCCATGCCTTTCCCGGTCGTGGCCTGCGACGCTGCCGCCTCCGGCGCTTTGGCCGCGGAGACACTGCCAACGGCGGGCGGAACGGTGCTGTACATTCCCTCCGTGGGGTGTACAGCACCGGAGGAAGACCCGGTATTTCAGGAATTTGAACGGGCGGTGGCAGCACAAAACGGCGTGACGGTCCGCCTTTCCGCCGAGATACGTCAGCTGCGGGAGCAGCTCCCCGGACTGCTGCGTGGAACAGAATGCCCCCGTGCCGCGTTCGTGCAGGACAACGAGACTGCGGTAGAGCTGCTGCATCTGCTGCGCCGCGAGGAGCTGCGGGTGCCGGAGGATATCGAGATCCTTTGCCAACAGAACACAAAGCTGGCAAAGCTGGCCGACCCGGCACTGTCGGTGCTGGCGCCCACCGGGTACCAGGTAGGGATGGTCGGTGCAAAATGCCTGATGGATCATCTGGACCGTGGGGACACACTGGCGCCGCTACAGCTTGTGGCCCCCAAGCTGGTGAAGAGAGGTTCTATAAAATGAGTGCCTGTGATATTCTTGTGATCGCCAATCTGAATATGGACCTAATCCTGGAGCAAAAGAACTCTCAACAGACCAGCCGCAAGCGCTACGCGGACTCCTTCACGCTTTCGCCCGGCGGAAACGGCTACAATGAGGCAGTAGCCGCCGCGCGGATGGGCGCTACGGTGGCGCTGGCCGGCATGATCGGCAGCGACTCTTTCGGCGCGCAGCTGAAGGCATCGCTGAATGAGGAGATCACCGACAGCCAGCTGGTACGGGTCGTGCCCGGCAGCAGCGGCCTGTCCCTGATCCTGTCCTCCGCCGGACAGGAGAATATTTATTGGGACATCGTGGGCGCCAATGCCTGTCTGGACGAGGAATATATCCGCGGATTGGAATCCCACATCGCCAAGGTCAAGCTGCTGGTGGTGGGCTTCGGCGTACCGTATGCATCCACGGTGCTTGCCATCCGTTTGGCGCAGAAGCACGGCACCGCCGTAATGCTGGTGGCCTATCAGTCCCGGCCCCTCAGTGACGAGCTGCTGTCCATGGTAGATATTCTTGTGCTGGACTCCCGCGAGGCACTGCCTCTGGCAGACATGGAGGTGACCAATCTCAAAAGTGCCCGCATCGCAGCTGGTATGCTGCTGAAGCGGGGCGTCCGCCAGGCCGTGCTGCTGCACATGAAATCGCGCTTTCTGCTGGCAGCTACCAACGGCGGCTTTACCTCGTTGGAAGCACCGAAGGATTTTCACATGACGGACGCCTCCGCTATGGACGACACACTTTCCGGCGTGTTCGGCGCCTGCTGGATCAAGGGGCTTGACGTGGAGCAGGCCGCCGAGATCGCCTACGATGCCGCAAATCTGTGCGGCAGCCGGTTCGGCGCGCATTTTTCCATCCCCACCAGCGAAGAGCTGGCACAGCTGATCCGCTGAGGCGGTTTTGCCACTGCAACGAAGGCGAAGCCTTTGCCATATTTCATACTCAGGAGGAAAACCACATGGATTTCATCAAGAGAGACGACATCAAGAAAAACGCTCTGCCTGGCCGAGTCGTACAGAACGCCGTAGGGCACAACTCCGCTGTGCTCAGCGAAAAGATGACGGTCAGCTTTTGCCATTACTCCGCCGAAAGCGGTCCCATGGAGCCCCACAACCACGCCGAGGAATCGGTGGTGGTGCTGTCCTGCAAGGATGCCTATGTGAAGTGGGGCAGCGGCAAGGACTCTCTGGAGCACACGGTGGAGCTGCACGAGGGCGACCTGATGCACTTCCCTCCCCTGGAGTGGCACGTGTTCGGCTACAAAGAGGGCGGCTATCTGGACGCCCTGTGCATCTACGGCCAGGTGACGAACATCCGCCCCGAGGAAATTCAGGCAGAGAACGTCTGAGGAGGAAGCGCCATGAGAGCCGTACAACGCCAACCTATCTCCCTGCTGGACAGCTGGCCCGCACCGGATACCGATGCCGTGCGCCAGGCGCTGCGGGAGGAACTGCGCCGCTTTGACCGAAAGGTCGTCGTTCTGGATGACGACCCCACCGGCGTGCAGACCGTCCATGACGTCAGTGTATATACCGATTGGACGGAGGAGACCTTCCGCGCCGGCCTGGAGAGCAACGATCGGCTGTTCTTTGTACTGACCAACTCCCGCAGCTTCTCCGCGGGGGAGACGACCCGCGTCCATCGTGAGATCGCCGAGCACCTGGCTGCCGCGTCTCAAAAAACGGGAGTGCCCTTTGTCCTCATCAGCCGCAGCGATTCCACGCTTCGTGGACACTTCCCTCTGGAAACGGAAACGCTTCGTACAGAGCTGGAAGCGCTGCTGCCGGAGCACTATGACGGCGAGATACTCCTGCCGTTTTTCCTGGAGGGCGGCAGATATACCATAGACAACGTACACTATGTCCGTGAAGGTGACACGCTGGTGCCTGCCGGCGAGACGGAATTTGCCCGGGACACCACTTTCGCCTATCGCGCCTCCGACCTGACGGAATGGTGCCAGGAAAAAACCGGCGGCGCCTACCCTGCGGAGCAGGTGGTATCCATCTCGCTTGATGAGCTGCGCCGCCGCGACTATGACGCCGTCTGCGAAAAGCTGATGGGCGTTTCCGGCTTCAACAAAGTGGTTGTCAACGCCGTATGCTATGACGATGTAGCGGTGTTCGTTACCTCCTATCTGCGCGCGGCAGCCCGGGGCAAGGTATTTATGTTCCGTGGCTCGGCAGCCGTGGTCAAAGTTCTGGGCGCGGTGAGCGATCAGCCTCTGCTGCAGCGGGAGGATCTTATGTGCGCCGACCAGCGGAACGGCGGCATCATTGTCGTCGGCTCCCACGTTCGCAAAACCACAATGCAGCTGGAGACACTGCAAAAGGGCTGCCCGGAGATCGAATACATCTGTTTTGATGTGAACACCGTATTTGACGATGCCGCGTTGGCGACAGAGCGTCGGCGTATTCTGGACCGTACCAACACACTGTTGGCAGACGGCACGACCGTGGCGGTATACACCAGCCGTATGGTCCTGCGCTCTGAGGATGACCAGCGGGAAAAAAATCTGGCGATCAGTGTGAAGATCTCGGATGCGCTCACATCACTGGTTGCCGACCTGACAGTGCGGCCTGCCTTTGTGCTGGCCAAGGGCGGCATTACCTCCAGCGATGTAGGCGTAAAGGCGCTGCGGGTACACTGTGCGCGGGTCCGTGGTCAGATCGCCCCCGGCGTTCCCGTTTGGGAGACCGGTGAGGAGAGCACCTTCCCGCACACGCCCTATATCATCTTCCCCGGTAATGTGGGCACAGAGGGTACTCTGTGCCAGGTGGTACAGACATTGCTCAAAAAGTGATGTGCCGCCCACAATATACGAAAACCAAGCAAAGCAAAAGAAAGAACGGATGTCTACAGAAAGGCATCCGTTCTTTTGCTGCGGCAGGCCCGGGACGGATGACCGTCCCGGGCCTGCTGGCATAAACGGAACAGGAAAGCTGCGCCGTTTGTCTTCAGTTCTCCTCAGCAGCCGCAGCCTTGGCGGCCTTGCGCTTCTTGATTGCCGCGCTGATTGCGGGGGACACCAGAGACGCAATGGCCAGCACGATGAAGATAATGGCAATGGGGTGCTGCCAAATCGTCTCGGAGGACCCCAGCAGGTCAATACTGCGGCGGGCATTTTTCTCTGCCAGGGATCCGAGGACCAGGCCCAGAATGATAGGCGGCATAGCAAAGTCCAGCTTGATCAGGACAAAGCCGATCACACCCATGATGAGCATCAGGAAAACTTCCTCCAGATAGTGGTTCAATGCGAAGGTGCCTGTAATGCAGAATGTCATGATGACAGGCACCAGATATTTGTTGGGTACATCGATGACCTTGCCGAAAACACGAATCATCGAGAAACCGCAAATACCCATCAGGATATTGGCAACAAACAGAGCAATGAACACGATGTAAGCCTTGCCGGGTTCCTCGGTGAACAGGGACGGCCCGAAGACGATACCCTGCATCGTCAATGCGCCCATCATGACCGCGGTACCGGCATCGCCGGGGATGCCCAGAGCCAGCAGGGGCACGAACGCACCACCGGCGATAGCGTTGTTGGCGGCCTCGGAACCTGCGATACCCTCAGGAGAGCCGTGACCGAACTTTTCGGGATGCTTGGAGAAGCGCTTGGCCATGTTATAGCCCACCCAGGAGGCAATATCGCCGCCGGTTCCGGGTACAGCACCGATGAAAGTACCCAGAATGGAGGACCGGACCACCGTGGGAGCGATGGTCTTCAAATCATCCTTGCGGGGAAAGACCCGTTCGATTTTAACGCGCTCATGCAGCGGCTGCTCGTTGTATTTCTCCTCAATGGTCTTGAGCACCTGTGCGAAAGCAAACACGCCGATCAAGATGGGGATCATAGCCAGACCGCCCTTGAGGAAGGAGCTGCCAAAGGTAAAGCGGTACGTGCCGGTAAAGTTATCCACACCCACGGTAGCAAACAGCAGGCCCAGAATACCGCCCATCAGACCCTTGATCACGGATTTTCCGGACTGTGGGGAGACAGGATATTTGAGAAATGCGGGATAGGGCGGGATGAGGGGGGAGACGGCGGGAAAACCCTTGAAATACGCGGGAAACGGCGACTTTCGGCGCGGGACGGAGGCGCGAATTATCAACAATCTTGAGATGAGGATGCGTCGGCGGCGGTCGGCGCTTTTTTCACGCCCACGAGGCCGCACAACGGCGGCGGCGCGGCGAGGCGCACACATACGCAGAATACGAAAAAGCCCCGGAAACGCCCGTATAACGGCATTTCTGAGGCTTTTAGATGGTATGAGCCGCTCGGCCCCGTCCCGGAAGTCACAGCAGCAGACCAAGAGGACGAGAGCTTCGCGGCTCATGCTGCTATTGTAGCAGACGCGGCGGCGGATTGCAAGAGGGGCAAGCGTGCTAACGGAGCGTTAGAGCGTGCGAGTTTTGGGGAAAACGGGGCTTTTCGGCGCGGATCGGCGGGGATTAGGGCGTGCGCTGGCCGTGCGAGGCGTGCGCGGCGGGGCGGCGAACCGGGCCAAAACAGGCGGCGAGCAATTCTACATTTCAGTCAAAACTGCGAAAAGCTGTAGAATTGCCCTGTTTTCAATGGTTTCGGGCGTTTTGCGAGTGCGGCGCGGGCGTTTTTCAATTCTACAGAAAACAGATTTACAACTAAATCAAAACAGCGCAAAAAATCAAGCGGTTCCACCTTGGGCTTCAGCGTCCTCGGCGGGGCCGCTTTTTGCGTTGTTGCTCTCGCCGAAATATGTCCAGAATATAGACTCTTTTTCCCCGGTGCTGATCCGGCTGTACTTGTAGTGAACCAAGTCAAAAACTTCCTTTTGAGCATCCATCGGCAATAAGCGGAACATGGCGATCAAGTCGCTCTCCATCTCAGACAATCCGACACCATCGCACACGCCGGGGGTTGTGTTTGAGCTACCTCCCTCCACCAAGTAATCCAGCGTCACACTTAGCCTATGCGCTACTCTTCGGACGCTTTCGACATTCGGGGTTTGAGTTGCCCATCTGCGGATAGTCGCATTGGCAAGATCACATTCCCTCTCAACTTGCTTGACTGTAAGGTTTTGCTCTTTTATCAATGCGAGAACTCGGTCGTAAATAGTCATAGTGAATAGTCTCCTTAAAATATAGTGGACAGGCTAATTTGGGCTTGACAATTAGTGAATAGGCTACTATAATAGGGGTGTAATCTGATTTAAGTATAAAGCAAAATAAATCATAGCACACCCCGACCGAAAATGAAATAGCAAATCGGCGAACGGTAGAGTAAAAGCGAGCGGCGGAGGCGTTTTTCA
>ERZ780223.2149-NODE-2149-length-17275-cov-4.130952_pt1 | contig 17275 bp, 12 predicted proteins | sample MGYA00511016_ERZ780223 | MGnify/ENA primary metagenome ERZ780223 (study PRJEB29588, sample SAMEA2159032) | human gut metagenome | biome: human gut; feature: human-associated habitat; material: faeces | place: Denmark | collected 2008/2010 ... | reverse complement strand
CCGATTGGCGCGACCTTGTGGCGCTTACCGAGCTGCGGGGCGCTGCCGGAGAAAACGGCAGGGACGGAGCCAACGGCTCTAACGGTGCCGACGGTAAGAACGGAATAAACGGTACGAACGGCAAAGATGGTATGAACGGCGTTGACGGCAGGGACGGAGCCAACGGCGAGAATGGCACCGACGGTAAGAACGGAATAAACGGTGCGAACGGCAAAGACGGCATTAACGGCATTGACGGTACAGACGGGCAAAACGGTATCGACGGAAAAGACGGCACAGACGGGCAAAACGGTATCGACGGTACAGACGGCGTCGACGGCAAGGACGGCGTGAACGCCAAAAATATAGAAGTGCAGCGAGCCGAATCCTACATACAGTGGCGTTATGAGGGCGGCGAGTGGCAAAATCTTGTGGCGATCGCCGATATAGAGGGCCCTGCCGGGCAGAACGGAACGGACGGTGCAAACGGAAAAACGCCGGAATTTCGCGTAAGCGAAAATATCCTGCAATGGCGCTATGTCGGTGATGAAATATGGCTGAACCTGTACGACCTTACCGCATTAAAAGGTGCGGATGGCAGAGACGGCGTTGACGGCAAGGACGGCACCAACGGGCAAAACGGCAGGGACGGCAAAGACGGTAAAACACCTTTTATCGGCGAAAACGGCAACTGGTGGATCGGAGACATCGACACCGGCATCAAGGCGGCAGGTACCGACGGAAAAGACGGCGTTGACGGCGACAAGGGCGAAAAGGGCGACCCCGGCGAAAAAGGCGACAAGGGCGATAAGGGCGACAAGGGTGACAAAGGCGATAAGGGCGACCCCGGTCAGAACGGCGGAAGCTTCGGGTACTTTGCAGCAAACGGCAGAGTATACAGTTGGGGAACACCGCTTCCGTTCAATGTAAAAAAAGAAAGCGGAGATTTGATCTCCTATGACGCATCAAGCAAAACAATCACCCTTTCAAAAGGTCACACATACAGTATGGTGTTCAGCGGAACGGTTATGATCAGCGCTAACGGTAACTACAAGTTGTGCGGTGCATCACTCATTGACGGATATAACAGTTCTGAAATGATGCTTGAGACGCGAACCTATGTGAGTATGATAAATGACGGCCAAAGTGCAAGACTTGGTATGTCGTATAACACGATATACCGTGCCGAAGCGGATATTGCTTTGACATTTCAATATACAAATATGCTCTTCCAGAATACCAATTTTACCGACAGTCAGTACAACATAACCATTATTGCTCTTGACTGAGCCGACCTATATGGAAACGGAGGTAGCAAGAAATGAAAAAACGAATACTCAGTATCCTGCTCGCCCTATGTATGCTGTTCTGCCTTGTGCCGACTACGGCGTTTGCCGAGGGTGAGACAAGCAGGAAAGTCGAAACGGAACAAGAGCTTGTCGATGCGCTGGCGGACAGCAGCGCAGACATCATCACGCTGAAAAATGACATTGCAATCGGCACGACCCTGACCGTCCTCCGCAAGGTCACCCTCGATCTCAACGGCTATGTTCTGAAAATGACCGGTAGCGGCAGCGTTATTATCCTCGATAATAAGAGCGGCATCACCGGCGACCTGACCCTTATCGACAGCAATCCCACGGCGGAGCACAAATTCAAGGTTAACGGCGCAGAACCTTGGGTGCTGGACAACAGCGGTACAGAGACCGTCTATGGTGGCATCATCACAGGCGGCACGGGCAGCCGGATCTTCTTCTCCAACGGGGTGGAAGGCGGCGGCGTGATCATCGGCAGCGGTGCACTCACCATGAACGGCGGCAATATCGTCGGCTGCATAGCCAATGAAGGCGGTGGCCTGTTCCTCTCAGACGGTTCGTTCACCATGAACGCCGGCAGCATTGTCGGCTGCTCAACACCGGACAGATTAACGACCGGAGAGGCCTTTCACGGCGGCATATACGCTTTTGGTCCGATGGCGAACAGAGATACAACCGGCGTGATCACGTTGACCGGCGGCCTGATCAAAAACAACGGCAGATACGCTATCAATGCTGCGTATCATACCACAATTTACGCCAACGGCGGCGAGGTATACGGTGGGGTTTACCTAAATCAGTCAAGTAAGATCACCTGTCTTGCAGAAGATAACGGTATTACCGCCTTCAAAGGCAAGACGGTGATCGGCGGAACTTCCAGTGTATATCCAAGCCATGTTGACTGGGGCCTCTTCTACGGCGGTCTGGATATTTACGGCAATACGACCGGCGTCATCGTGACTTACAAGGACGGCGACAGTGAATACGCAAAGCAGGTTCTGCCCTCCGGCACTCTCGCGACGCGTCCCGATGCTCCCGCCGCCACACCGGGCTATACCTTCGGTGGCTGGAACAAGGCCGACGGCACGGCGTGGGATTATGCAAGCGATAAAGTCACCGATAACATAACATTGTATGCAAAATGGGCAGCGAACACCTACACAATAACCTTTGATACTGTAGGCGGCAGCGAAATTGCCCCGATTACGCAGGACTACGGCACGGTAATTACCGCACCTGAAGCCCCGACAAGAGAAGGATATACCTTTATCGGCTGGGATAAGGAAATTCCCACGACTATGCCCACTGAAAATATGACTGTCACCGCGCAGTGGGAAATCAATCAATACACAATTACCTTTGATACCAACGGCGGCAGCGAGATTGCTCCGATTACGCAGGACTACGGCACGGCAATTACCGTCCCTGCCGACCCGACAAGAGAGGGCTACACCTTTATGGGTTGGGATCAGGAAATTCCCACAACCATGCCTGCCGAAAATATAACGCTCAAAGCACGGTGGAAAGATATCGAAAAGCCGACGGGCGAAATTGTCATAGGCACAAATAAATGGCGGGAATTCTTAAACACGCTCACCTTCGACCTGTTCTTTAAGGATACGCAGACGGTGACGATAAACGCCGCCGACAACAGCGAAACCGTGTTCGTCTCTTATCTGGTGACAGATCAGGATCTTTCAGAGGCGGAACTTCAATCTCTCGTATTTAGCGGATATGAGGAGCCGTTTCGCATAGACCGAAACGGGGAATACATTGTTTATGCAATGCTTGTTGACGCGAACCTGAATATAACATACCTTCGTTCCGACCGCGTAACAGTTGACAATGTTCAGCCGGTCATCGGCGGCATAGAAAACGGCAAGACCTATTGTGAAGCACAGACGGTCACCATTGACGAAAAGTATGTGGACACCGTCACCGTGAACGGCACAGAGGTCACGCTTGACGAAAACGGCAGCTTTGTTCTTTCTGCGGCAGACGGTGAGCAGAAGATTGTTGCTACCGACAAGGCCGGCAACACCGCCGAAATGACCGTAACGGTCAACGACGGGCATACCGGCGGCACAGCCACCTGCACCGAAAAGGCGGTTTGCGAAATCTGCGGAAAGGCTTACGGTGACCTGGATGGGAATCATCACGCCAACCTTAAGCATATCCCCGCAAAGGCAGCGACAAGGACTGCCGGGGGCAATATCGAGTATTGGTACTGTGAAGACTGCGACAAGTATTTTGCCGATGCTGCGGCTACCAAAGAGATCAAACAGGCAGATACCGTAACGGCCAAACTGTCAGGCGCTGCCAAATCGCCCCAAACCGGTGGGGACAGCGGCGTTGTGACCGTATTGCTGCTGAGCGGCGGTGCGTTCATCTGCTTGGTATCCCGCAGGAAAAAGCGCACCCACACCGTGTAAACCACACAAATCATTGCAGAAAAAGAGCAGACATCATGTCTGCTCTTTTTAACGCCCGGCAGGAAAGCCCGTTGCGCTCTTTACAGAGAACGATGGGTATGGTAAAATGCAGGGGAGGTGAGCAAAATGTATGAACCCAGCGAAACACGCTACGAGACAATGCCCTATAACCGGTGCGGCAAAAGCGGTCTGCGGCTGCCGGCGCTGTCTGTGGGACTGTGGCAGAACTTTGGCGTGAACAATGATTACGATACCATGAAAGAGATCATCCTAACGGCCTTTGACCATGGGGTGACCCATTTTGACCTGGCTAATAATTACGGGCCGGAGCCGGGGCGGGCAGAGATCAACTTTGGCCGTATATTCAAGGAAAATCTGCGCCCTTACCGGGATCAGCTGATCATCAGCACCAAGGCCGGGTATGAGATGTGGCCGGGCCCCTACGGTGGTCGGGGCGTTAGCCGCAAGTACCTGACTGCTTCCCTGGACCAGAGCTTGCAGCGGATGGGGCTGGAGTATGTGGATATTTTTTACCACCACTGCATGACCCCGGACACGCCGCTGAAGGAGACGGCTCTGTGCCTGGCGGATCTGGTGCGCCGGGGCAAGACCCTGTATGTGGGTATGAGCAATTATGACGGCAAGACCATGCACCGTATGTACCACAAGTGCGACGATGTGCAAGCGCCCTTTGTCATCAACCAAAATCGCTATTCCATTTTTGACCGCACGGTGGAGAAAAACAAACTGCTGAAAGAAGCCCGGGACAAGGGCAAGGGCGTGATCTGCTTTTCGCCGCTGGCCCAGGGGCAACTGTCGGATAAATACGCCAAAGGCATCCCGGAGGGCGCCCGTCTGTTTGGCAACGAAAAGCTGCAAGCCCATGTGGGTTATGATCAGCACCGTGCCCAGCAGATCGAAAAACTCTATCAGCTGGCAAAAGACCGGGGCGAGACCCTTTCTCAGCTGGCAATCCAGTGGCTGTGGCAGCAAAAGGGGGTCACCTCCGTGCTGGTGGGCGTGCACTCCAAGGCACAACTGCTGGAGAATTTGGCTGCGCTGGAACAGCCTCCCCTTAGCGAGGCGGAACTGATCCGTATTGACTCTTACAGCAAATAATAGCACTTTATACAGAATAAGTAAAACAAAAGGAACGCGGCTGGCAGTCGGGTTCCTTTTCGTTTGACAGTGCCGGCGGAATATGCTACCCTTTTACCAAGAACGGCGGGCGGCGGCCCGTGATTTGGAGAGAAAAGAATGCCCTATATGCAAATGACAGAGGAGCAGTTCAAGGTTCCTGTGCTGAAAAATGTGATTTATGCCCTGCGCCTGGTGTGGCAGACGGACAAGCGCCTGCTCATCGGCTATCTGTTGCAAGAGGGGCTGTATGCGGTATTTTCCCGCTATTTGCAGAATATTTTGTTCTTAAAGATCCTGCTGGATGTGATCACCGGCAGCGGCGACTTTCGCACTTATGTGGGGGAGTTGGCGGCGTTTGCCCTTTTGGCGCTGGTGGTGAAGGTGGCCCAGTGGGAGGGTAGGCGCATGGAGAAGTGCGCCACCAAGCGGGTGCTGAAGTTGCTGAACGACCGAATCTTTGAAAAGGCGCTGTCTGTGGATGTGGCCTGTTATGAGAACCCGGAATTTTACGACAAATATCAGCGAGCAACCATGGTGACTACCAATAGCTTTTTTGAACTGATCTGCTTTGATTTTTCTGCCTTTGTGGCGGATGTGGTGGCGCTGTTGTGCGTGATGGCCACGGTGGCGGCGGTGCACCCGCTGTATCTGCTGTTTTTGGTGCCGGTGTTCTTTGTGTTCGCCGTAGAGGTGTATAAGAGCAAGTGCGTCTATCGGCGGGATATGTCCATGACCGCCAACAAACGAATGCAAGCCTATGTGCAGCGCACGGTGTACCTGCGAGAGTACGCCAAGGATATGCGCACCTCCAATATCTTTGCCGTGATGGTTCGGCGTATGGAGGCGGCCACCAAGGCCAATGTGCGCATTTTGAGGGACTACGGCGTGCGGCTGTTTTTGTACAGCGTAGTCAGCAGCCTGCTTGGTGAGCTGCTGCCGGTGCTGGGCACTTATGCCTTTGCCTGCCACAGCTTTGTGCAGGGCAGCGGGCTGACCGTGTCCGGCTTTAGCGTGGTGGCCTCCGGCATTAACGCGGTGCGGGAGTCTACCTTGGACACCACCGAGTGCTTTGACGAAATGACCTTGATGGCGTTGTATTTTCAGAATTTGCGGGAGTTTTTTGACTATCAGCCCCAGGTGGTATCCGGTCCTCTGCCGGTGCCGCCGCTGGAGACGCTGGAATTTTGCCATGTGGACTTTACTTACCCGGGCACCGATCGACGGGTGCTTCACGATGTGAACTTTACCCTGCGGCAGGGCGAGACCCTGGCGGTGGTGGGCATTAACGGCGCCGGCAAATCCACGCTGGTCAAGCTGCTGCTGCGGTTTTACGATCCCACAGCTGGCCAAATTCTCTATAACGGCAAGCCGCTGCCGGAATATGACCTGGAGCAGCTGCGGGCTGCCTTTGGCACCGTGTTCCAGGATTATAAGAACTTTGCCCTGTCCGTCAACGAGAATGTGATCGGCCACGCTTGTACCCCGGCGGAAAAAGCTTTGGCAGAGCAGGCACTGCGCCACAGCGGTGTGTGGGACAAAATTGCCTCACTGCCCCGGGGGGCGGACACGGTGCTGACCCGAGAGTTTGACAAGGCGGGCACCGGTCTGTCCGGCGGCGAAAATCAAAAGGTGTCCACCGCCCGGCTGTTTGCCCGGGACTTCCAGATCGCCGTGCTGGACGAGCCAAGCTCCGCCCTGGATCCGGTGGCGGAGTATAAAATGTATGAGAATTTGCTGCAAGTGACAGAGAACAAGACGGTGATCTTTATCTCGCACCGGCTGTCCAGCGCGGTGCTCAGCGACCGCATTTTGGTGCTGGCCGACGGTCAGGTACGGGAGAGCGGCTCCCACCGGCAGCTGATGGAGCAAAACGGACTGTATGCGGATATGTTCCGCCTGCAAGCCTCCGGTTACAAGCAGAAAGGGGGTGCCGCCGGTGCGCAAGCCTAAGAATGCAGAAGAGCACTCCATGTTCTCCAATTTATTCTACTTTTTGCGGCTGCTGTTTGCAGCCTCCCCGGCGCTGGTGATCGGTGAGCTGGCATGGGGCGTGCTGACGGTGCTGCCCGGCCAGCTGGTCAGCGTGCTGGGGGTTAAGTATGTGATCGACATTGTTACCTCCGGTGGGGACTTAAAGCGGCTGTACGCCGTGGTGGCCGTTGTGGTGGCGCTGCTTGCGCTGTGCCGGCTGGCGTCCTATTTGTATCGGGAGTTCTTTTGGAATGTGCAAAGGGAGAAAGCCTATTACCGGCTGAACCGGCGGCTGTATGCCAAGGCGGCGGAGCTGGACCTGGCGTCTTATGATGACCCGGAATTTTACAACCGCTTTATTCTGACCATTGAGTCCTCCGGCGACAATATCCAAAACCTGCTGGGCCTGGTGCGCCGGTACTTTGGCAACTTGATCTCGCTGATTGCCATTTCCTCTGTGCTGCTGACCATTGACCCGCTGTGTTTGGTGATTATTTTGGCGTCTATTTTGCTGTTTTTGCCACTAAGCAAGGCCATTAGCAACTTGCAGGTGCAGCGCCAGGTGGAGAACACCCGCTATCATCGGCGATCAGACTACTTCCAGCGGCTGTTTTACTTGCAGGATTACGCCAAAGAGGTGCGTATGAACGGCATTGCGCCTCTGCTGATGGAGCGCTACGACCAAGCGGCGGACGATGTGATCGCCTGTCAAAAGAAATATTTCGGCAAGATCACTCGCCGCTATCTGCTCCAGGAGACCGGAGTGCAGGTGCTGGGCTTTATGTTTGTACTGCCCATGTATCTGGGCTACCTGGTGCTGGTGCGCCACCAGATCAGCCCCGGGGATTTTGTGGCCAGCTTTAACGGCGCCTATGCCATCGCCATGAGCCTGAATTTCCTCACCGTGTGGGGCGTTGCCCAGTTTGACGAGCGGGCCAAGCTGATCGAAAAGTACCGGGCCTTTCTCCACGCCGAACCCACCATTCGGGATGGGGCGCAGGCGGCGCCCAAGCGTCGGTCCGGCGAGATCAAGCTGGAACACCTGACCTTTACTTATCCCGGTGGGGCGGCGCCTGTTTTGCAGGATATTAACCTGACGATTCACCCGGGGGAGAAGATCGCCCTGGTAGGCTACAACGGCGCTGGTAAGACCACCTTGACCAATTTGCTGCTGCGGCTGTATGAGCCCTCCGGTGGGCGGATCCTGATTGGTGGGCAAGACATTCGGGACTGCACCCTGCAAAGCCATCGGGATCGGTTTGCGGCGGTGTTCCAGGACTTCCAGCTGTTTGCCTGTCGGGTAGGGGAGAATGTGGCGCTCAGTCCGCAGTTTGACCCGGAGCGGGTGCGCCGTGCGCTGGACCACAGTGGCTTTCAGCGACCTTTGCCCCGGGGCGTGGACACCCAGCTGCTGCGGGAGTTCGACGATGACGGACTGATGCTTTCCGGCGGCGAGAGCCAAAAGGTGGCGGTGGCGCGGGCATTCTACAAGGACTGCCCCTTTGTGATTCTGGATGAGCCCTCTGCCAACTTGGACCCGGTGGCGGAATACCAGCTGAACCGGGCTATGCTGGAGGCTGCCCGGGACAAGACGGTGATCTTTATTTCTCACCGGTTGTCCACCACGGTGCAGGCGGATAAAATTTATGTGATGGAGCAGGGTCGGATCATAGAGAGCGGCTCGCACAGTGAACTGATGGCGGCAGACGGCACCTATGCTTATATGTTCCGCCTGCAAGCGGAGAAGTATAAGAACGCCAAAAGTGAATAACGATAAAAAAGCGAACGATTTTTATGTCGTTCGCTTTTGTGTTGCTAAAAGATGTTGCCCACCGTTACCTTGCTGTTGTCGTAGATCTCTGCCAGTTCCGTTTGGCACTGGCGAATGGTGGGGCGCAGATCGTCGCTTTCGTCCCCAGCCAAGGGTTGCAGGGTGCCCAGGGTTACCCCCGCCTCTTGTAAAGCGCGGTGCTCCATGAGCACGCACAGGGTGGGGTAGCGGGCGGTCCAAATGTTTTGCAGTTGGCGGGCCTTGCGTTCTGCCTCCGGGTAATTCTCTTCTGCGGCGGCTGCGTCCATGCTTTGCAGTAGGGTCTCCATATTCTCAAAGGTGGTCTTGACTGTGTGCTGTTCAAAGATACACAGCCCTGCAACCAGCAGCAAAAACAAAATGGCAAACCAAGTGCGTTTCACTTTTTTCTCTCCTTTTTTACGGCAAAGACGGTGCCGCTGTCATCTATGGTCACCACCAGCTGTTCACCGGGGTGCAGGCTCTCCTTTTGCAGCGCCTTGGCAATGGCTGCTGTGTCCTGCACTTGGTCGCCGAAATATTCCGGCACAATGTGGCCGTCGGTGACTACGGGTATGGGAAAGCCGTTGTCCGGCGTCGGTACGCCCAACTGTTTGGGGGTCACCGGGCTTTCCTCCGTACGCAGCCGCACGGACAGGCTGCCGTTGGTCTCTACCACCGCTTCCTCCACGGTGGATAGATCAAATACATCCTTTTGGCGCAGGGCGTCTATCAAATCGTCTACGGTAAAGCGCAGGCGACGCATTTGCTTTTGATCCGGTTTGCCGTGGCGTATGAGAAAGATGGGTCGCCCTTGCAGCAGGTTTCGCAGCCGCAGGCTTTTCATGGACGCCACGGAGGCAAGAATTTCCAAACTTACCAGTAGCAGCATGGGCAAAAAGGCGTTGGCCAGGGGCATGGTGTTGTCTTGTAGGGGAATGGAGGCAATCTGGCTCACCAATATGGTAATGACCAGCTCGTGGGGGTTCAGCTCGCCGATCTGGCGCTTGCCCATGATCCGCATAGCCAGAATGACGGTAAAGTAGATCAGCAGTGCGCGAATAAGAGTTACTGTCATTTCAATCACCGGTTGTATTTTGTGAATAAATCCCCCGGTTATGCCAAAATTAGTACGGGTGATAGAAATTGGAAAACCTTAGGCGTCAATATAATGATAATGTACAGAAATTTAAGGCGGACTTTGCGGACTGCTCGGATTTTTTGCTCAAGGAGGCGGAAACCGGCGGCCGCAAGTGTTTTTTTGCTGTGATGGACGGATTGGTGGATTCTTTGCAGCTGGGGCAGATGATTATGGGGCCGGTGCTGGGAGCGCAGGTGGAGGCACGCACCCCCGGCGAGCAGTTTCGTCAGCTGATGCGTACCTGTGTGCAGTCGGTAGAGCTGAAAGAGGCAGAGACCTTTGAGGATGCTTACTATTATTTGATGAGCGGCTTTTGCGTGTTTGTGTTGGATGGCTGTCCCCGGGCTATGGTCATGGGTATTCAGGGCTGGACCAAACGCAGTACCGACGAGCCGGAGAGCGAAAGCAATGTGCGCGGAGCCAAAGAGTGCTTTGTGGAGTCTGTGAACGACAACAAGGCGCTGCTGCGTAAGCGCATGAAAACCCACCACTTAAAGCTGCGCCAAATCCAGCTGGGCACCGCCGCCCCAACCCCGGTGGTACTGGCTTTTTTGGATGACCGTGCCGCGGCGGAATTGGTGAATGCGGTGGAGCAGCGGCTAAAGGACGCGCATTTGAACACGGTGGCGGATTACGGCGAACTGGTGCCCTTTTTGGACACAAATATGCGTTCCTTTTTCTCTGCCGTAGGCACCACGGAGCGCCCGGATGTGTTGGCGTCCAAGCTTTATGAGGGCCGGGTGGCGGTACTGGTGGAGGGCACGCCCTTTGTGCTTTATGTGCCGTATCTTTTCAGCGATAATTTTCAGTCTTTGGATGATTATGATTATCCGCCGTTTTTCGGCGGCTTTGTGCGGCTGCTGAAGTATTTCAGCTTTGGTATTTCCGTATTTTTGCCCGGGGTGTATGTGGCACTGGGCACTTTTCATCAAGAACTGATTCCCACCAACTTGCTGTTTACCATTGCGTCGGCAGAGTTTCGCACCCCGCTGTCCCTGATGAATGAGGCCATTATGACCCTGATCTTTTATGAAATCATGCGGGAGGCGGGGCTGCGGTTGCCCAAGGTCGTCGGCCACGCGGTGTCTATCATCGGCGCCATCGTCATCGGTGAGGCCACCGTGTCTGCCGGGCTGATCGGTGCGCCTATGTTGGTGATTATCGCCATTACCGCCATTGCCTCTTATGTGGCATTTCCCCTGTATGACAGCGTGTCGGTGCTGCGGCTCTTGTTTATCCTGGCCGGGGGACTCACCGGACTTTACGGTCTGATGCTGGGTATGGCGGCGCTGTTTGTGAATATTTGCAGTCTCAGCCCCTACGGCGTGCCGTACGCCGCCCCTATCGCGCCGCTAAATGTGCGCTCCCTGGGCGATGTGTTTTATCGGGAAAGTTGGACCAAGCTGGCCCGCCGCCGGGTGCGGGTACAGGATTTGCGGGGTGCGCATATTGACCAGTGTGAATAACAGCAAAATTTCTCCGTTCAGTCTGTTTGCCATGCTGTATATCAGCCGCCTGGTGGTGAGCCTGACCCATGTGCAGTCTATTATGGCAGGTAAGCTGTCTACCCAAATGCTGATGAGCGTGGGGGTAGCGCTGGTGCTTTCCCTGTTGTTTGCGGTGCCTGCGCTTCTTTGTGTGCAGCGGGACTGCTCACCGTTGGCGCACAGAACGCTGGGCACTCTTTATGCCTGTAATTTTATCTTCTTGGCGGGGATCAATGTGAGCCGCTTTGCCTACTTCGCCTCTGCCCGGTTGAATCCGGAGACCAAAAGTTGGGGATTTGCCTTGCTGATTCTTCTATTTGCGGTGTATGGGGCGTTGGTTGGGCTGCAAGGACTGTCTCGTTTTTCCGGCTTCGCCTTTTGCCTGATTGTGCTTGTGGTAGCGGTGGTGCTTGGCTTTAATGTGCAGCACTTCCAATGGTTCAGCCTGTTTCCGCCAGGCAGCAACACCGTGGGTGAAGTGGTACAAAACGGCGTGGTGCTGTCTGCCAATACGGCAGAGATTACGATCTTTTTGGTGCTGGCAGACCGGGTAGTCATCGGCGGACGTCGTTTTGGTGCCTTTTATGGCGCTATGGGGTGTTCGTACCTGACTACGAGCCTGCTGTTTCTCTTTGCCATCGGCGTGATGGGGGACGCGGCCGGGTTACAGGCGTTTCCGGTTTATACCCTCTCTCAGCTGGCAGGCAGCGGCTCAATGGTGCGTATGGACGCGCTGTACACCGGCTTTTGGATCTTTGCCATCTTTATTAAGGCGGCACTGCTGATTTATTGTGCGGCAGTGACCCTGCCGGGCAGTGGTGGGCACAAGGGCAAGTGCCTGGGCGCCGGTTTGGCGGCCTTTGCCGTTAGTTGTGCGCTGGAACGGTTGATGACTGTGGGTCAGCACTCGCCGTTGATCACAGTGGTGCCCTTCGTAGTGTTTTCCTCTCTCATTCCCCTGGTTTGGCTACTGGGGCACAGAAAGGCGCGTGGTACAAATGAGACGAACCATTAAGCTGTTTCTTTGCTTTTTGCTGGTGGCGGCTACGCTGTGCGGCTGCTCCGGGCGGCACACCTTGAGCAATTTGGCGGTGGTGGAGGGCATGAGCATTGACCGGGCGGCAAACGGGGTGTCCGTCTCGGTACAGACCCTGAATATGACCAAGAGCGGCAACGGCTCGGAGGCCCTGTCCGGCAATATTACCATTAATACCGCAGAGAGCGGCACCGGTATTTCCCAGGCGCTGTCTAAGCTGTCTAAGGACTTGTCCCGCAATTTGTTTTTGGGACAAAACAAGATTACGGTGTTCAGCAGCAGCGTGGCACGGCACGGGGTGGGCGACAATATGGATTACTTTGTGCGCAGTGCCGCAAGTCGGCCGGATGTGCTGCTGTGTGTGGCAGACGGTAATGCCAAGGCGCTGCTGCAGAGTAAGGAAGATGACGCTTTGGTGCCCAGCGCAAATATGGTGCACCTGCTGCAGAATGGGCAGGATAGCGGTATGGGCGCGGTGGTGTCCGTTAATGACGCGCTGCGCCGCTTTGCCAGTCCTACCTCGGATATTTATTTGCCGCTGTTAAAGAGAGTGGGCACACATACGGCTTTTGTAGGGTTGGCGCTGTTTGATGGGGGCAAGATGACCGCCACGGCGAACATGACAGATACTTTTGGAATTCTTCTGATGAATGGCAAGATCAAAAGCGGGCTGCTAACCCTGCAAAATGACAAGTTGGGGCATATCGGGGTGGAACTGGTATCCTGCAAGGTGAGGACGAAGAGCGCCATAGAGAACGGCCGCTCGGTGTTCCGGGTAACGGTGCAGGCACAGCTGATGCTGGACGAAGTGCAAAAGGGCTATATCAGTACCATAGATAATCGCTCCATTGCCGTCATAGAGCGCCTGGCGGAGCAAAAGCTGGTGGACCTGTGCACCGGAGCTTACGCCTGCTTGCAGGCCGCCGGATGCGACGGCGTGCAGGTTGGGGCGCAGCTGGCCATGTCAGACCCGGCGGGGTATGCAGCGGTTAAAGCGGACTGGAACCGTGCGTTCTCCGCTTCTGTGATCCAGGCTGTCTGCCACTGCCGGATTACGAAAATTAACGATAATTCCATCAGAGAATAGGCGCCGTCAGCACCGCAGAGTGGAGCAGGCTTACCAGATCACTGCTGCCTTGGGTGTGAAATGCGGCGAACATGGGCACCCCGAATGTGAGCAAAAACAGCAGAGCAAACAGGATCAATACTTTTTTCAAAGTGGATCTCTCCTTTCAGATAACTTGACATTTGTCTATTATAATTGTATAATGATTGTTCTAAATGTATGTTTGAAAGGAGCGATTTTGTGGCTTCCAATTATATTTCGCCTATCTCCATGGACGCACTGTCCAACTTGTGCCAGGAGCTGGGGAAGAATAACTATATCAATGCCCACGATTTTGAACGCTATCAGGTAAAGCGGGGCCTGCGCAACAGCGACGGCACCGGCGTGATGGCCGGATTGACCCGTATTTGCTCGGTAGAGGGCTATTATATTTTGGACGGCGAGCGGATTCCTACGGACGGCAAGTTGTCTTACCGTGGTTATGACATTCGTGATTTGGTGGACAACTGCATTGCCGAGGACCGCTTTGGCTATGAGGAAGTGGTGTGGCTGCTGCTGTTTGGCAATCTGCCCACTGCCAATCAGCTGTATTCTCTCCGCGAGGTGCTGTCTGAGTGCCGGGCACTGCCGGACGAATTTGTGGAAGATGTGATTATGAAGCATGCTTCCAAGGATATTATGAACAAGATGGCGCGCTGCATTTTGTCCCTTTACTCTTTTGATGAGAACCCGGACGATACCTCCATTCCCAACGTGCTGCGTCAGTCCTTGCAGCTGATCGCGCAGACTCCCACCATTATGAACAGCGCCTATCAGATCAAGCGCCGTACATTCTACAACAAGACCATGTTCCTGCACCCGATCAACAAGGAGCAGACCATGGCGGAGTATATCTTAAATCAGCTGCGGGTGGACAAGACATTTACCCGCGAAGAGGCCAAGCTGCTGGATATTTGCTTAATGCTCCATGCGGACCACGGCGGCGGTAACAACTCTACCTTCTCTACCCGTGTGCTTACCTCCAGCGGTACAGATACGTATTCGGCCATTACGGCCGGTTTCGGCTCCCTGAAAGGTCCTCGCCACGGCGGCGCCAACATTCGGGTGACGCACATGATGGAGGACATTATTGCCCATGTGGCAGACCCCACCAAGCCGGAGCAGGTGAAAGATTACCTGGTTAAAATCCTGAATAAAGAAGCCGGTGACGGCTCCGGTTTGATCTACGGTATGGGTCACGCAGTCTATACCAAATCAGATCCTCGCGCGGTGATCTTAAAATCCAATGCCCGCAAGCTGGCTTATGAGGCCGGATTTGAAAAAGAGTTTAAAACCTTGGAGAATGTGGAGAAGCTGACCCCGGAGGTGTTTGCCGAGGTAAAGGGCGACGACAAGGAGATGTGCGCCAACGTAGATCTGTACTCCGGTTTGGTTTACAAGGTGCTGAAGATCCCGGAGGATCTGTTTACCCCGCTGTTTGCCACCGCCCGTATTGCCGGTTGGTGCGCCCATCGGCTGGAGGAACTGATTTCCGGCGGCCGAATTATGCGTCCGGCATACAAGAGCGTGTCCCACGCCAGAACGTACATTGCCCCGGCGGACCGAGAGGTTCAGGGCTGATTTTGAACGAAAGAGGAGCGAAAAAGTGCGTACCAGACCCCAACTGATCCCTTGGATTCTGACTTTTGCGATCACCGGGGCGGCGGTGGTATTGCGCTTTGTTCAGCTCCTCCTTTTTACGGACAGCAGTACCGGGCGGGTCACGGCTGCCGGTGCGCCGTTGTCTTACGGGCTGTATGCTTTGCTGCTGTGTGCCGGTGTGTGTTGCACTGTGTGTGCCCTGCACCAAAGCCATACGGCAGTGGCGGTGGCAGCCGCAGGCTGACCGTTGTGTCCTATCTGGTGTCTGTGGCGTTCTTTTTTGATTTTATTTACCGCTGCTTTTTGTGCTACGACTTGGCGGACGGTGCGGTTTATTTACAGTGGAATGACCTGGTCAGCGAAGGGCTGACGGCGCTGTTTGCTTTGCTCAGCTGCTCTTACTATTTTGTTGTAGGGCGCAGCTATGGGGGCGGACGGTATGATTTTCGCGCGTTCCGCTTCTTTCACTTTGTGCCGGCGCTGTGGGGGCTTTGCCGTTTGCTAACCATTTTAGCTAAGATGGTCAGTGTGCTGGTAGATACCCAGACGGTGTGCGAGGTGCTGTTTTTGGTGGCGCTGCTGCTGTTTCTCTTATCCTTTGCAACGGCGGTGGTTACCTCCCGCCATGCAGGGCGTGCGGTGGTGTTCTTTGGCCTGCTGGTGTTTGTGTGCGGCTGTGTGCTGGCATTGCCCGGACTGTCCGTACTGTTTACCGGGCACCGGGGTCTGTTGAACGGCAGCCTGTATTTCGGCCCGGCGGATTTATTGCTGGGTGTATTCGCCTTGGCTTTTGTGCAGGATCTGCGCCGTCGCAGCGCAGCGGATTAGGAGCGTGCCTTTGTTTTTTGCAACCTTAAAGACCGTGGCCGGTCAGGTACTAATGCTGTACCTGATCTCTCTGATCGGCTTTGTGACGGATAAATTGGGCGTGTTTCGCCAGGCGGACGCCAAGCGGGTGATCGACCTGCTGTTTAATATCGTGCTGCCCATTGCCATTATTTATACATTTATGACCATGGCGTACACCCCGGACCATGTGCGGGGTATTCTTTTGGCGTTTGTGTGCGCCTTTGCCACCCACCTGGTGGGCGGCGTGCTGGGACAGCTGTGCTTTCGCCACCGCAGTCCCATGGAGCGGGGCGTGTACCGCTATGGTATGCTGTTCTCCAACGCCAGCTTTTTGGCGCTGCCTTTGGCTCTGGCGGTGATTGGCGCGGAGGGCGTGTTCTACTGCTCCGTTTATGTGGCTGTTTTTAATGTGGTGGCCTTTACCTACGGCATTTATGAGATCAGCGGCCATACCGCCAAGATCGACCTGCGCCGGTTGGTGCTGAACCCCGGCTCCATGGCGGTGCTTATTGGGCTGCCGCTGTTCTTTTTGCAGCCCAGGCTGCCCCAGGTGATCCTGCGGCCCATGGAGATGGTGGGCAACTGTAATTCGCCCTTGGCCATGATGATTTTCGGCACCTTTCTTGCCAATGCGGACTGGAAGCGTATGTTTGCCAAAAAAGAGCTGTACTTTTGCTCCCTGATGCGTTTGGCAGTGATCCCCCTGTGTATGGTGGGGCTGTTTTACCTGTGCGGTGTGCGGGGTGATCTGCTGATCGCTATGGTCATCTCCGCCTCTGCCCCCACGGCGACCAATACGGCGATGTATGCGGCCAAGTACGACAATGACGCCGCCTTGGGCAGCGAGTTGGCCGCCCAGTCCTCACTGTTTTCCATTGTTACCATGCCGGTGGTGGTGGCGCTGGCAGCGGTGATTTAACCCCTAAAAAGGTGAAATTTGTCTAAATAAGTACAAATTGTAAATTTTATTTGAAGTAATAATACAGATAGTTGTAAAGTTACGAATCAAGGCGTATAATAGGAAGCATTAACGGAAAGGATGGATGTTTATATGAAGCTGGTTATGGCTGTAATTTCCAATAAAGATGTTTCCAAAGTTTTGGATGCGATTACGAAGGAGGGCTTTGCCTCCACCCGTATCTCCACCACCGGTCAGTTCTTGGCCGATGGGCACACCACGCTGTTTATCGGCACGGAGGATCACAAGGTGGAGCAGCTGTTCGATGTGCTGAAGAAGCATGTGACCAAGCGGGTGGTGCGCCAAGCGGGCGTGGCCAGCACGCTGTAATTATGCTGATATTGGTCGGAGAACTGATTGGCGCGGTCGCGCATGTACGTCACGATTTTCAGACCTAATTCCTGGGCTTCTTCCGATTCTCCGTGGTGCTTGCCCAAAAGCGCGACCAGACATTCCGCCAGACCGATGAA